>ERZ772877.567-NODE-567-length-26675-cov-2.57231_pt1 | contig 26675 bp, 27 predicted proteins | sample MGYA00580583_ERZ772877 | MGnify/ENA primary metagenome ERZ772877 (study PRJEB29015, sample SAMEA2737661) | human gut metagenome | biome: human gut; feature: human-associated habitat; material: faeces | place: China | collected 2012 ... | reverse complement strand
CGGGAAGCTCTTTTCCTGAAATGTCCGTTTTAGAAATTTCGACTTTCGTAATATCATCTTTCATTTCCACTTTCTGGACTTCTCCTGTATCTTCAACAGTAAAAGAGATACTTTCTGCTGTTACATAACCATCTGCCGGAAGTGTTTCTTCCAGCACATACGTATGCCCTGCCACCAATTCTTTGATAATATGTGGTTCTTTTTCAGAAATCCATTCGTCAATGACCTTTCCCTGCTCATCTTTTACCTGAAGTTTTGCACCTTCTACCTCTTTTCCATCTGTCAGAGAAGTTTTCGTAAATTCTACCACTGTCGGTACATTCTCAAAAGTAAATTCATAAGATACACACGCTTCCTCACTGCTTTCTGGATCAAAAGTAAATTCTTTTCTCTCTCCGGTCATAGAAAAGCCCGGTGCTGGAGCTGTTTCTTTAATATAGTAAGTATATCCTACTGGTAGGTCTGCCTCAAAACGTAACCTTCCCTGTGCATTTGTTGCCTGTTCCTCAATGACGGTATCTGCCTTCATGATTACGTTTCCCTGTGTATTTTTTATGTCTTCCTTGACACAGAGGGCAAATACTGCACCTTGCAGCATACGGTCTGCATCTTTTTCTTTCTTCCACACAGTCACTTCTGCTTTCTGGCGTTTATTCTGCCAGTCTGTGGAATATGTAATTTCTGCTGTTTCCTGATCACGATACAACAGGTCAATTTCTCTGGCTTCCTGATCCAGTACAAATCCATGTGCTGTTTCCTTTTCCTTTACATAGTATTTTCCAAGTGGCAAACCGGAAATTCTTGCAACACCTGCGTGATCTGTAGTAATCTCCGCTACCAATTCATCTTTTCTATAATAATCCTTGCTTTCCCCATCTGCCGCCGGAACATCTTCTCTTGCATACACTGCAAAAGTAACCTCTTTCAATGAGCCTGACAGGTATTCAAATACATGGGAAATCCAGCCTCCAATCTGCTCAAAAACTGATACCTTTTCTAAAAATTCACCTTTTTTGTTAATCAGAATACTTCCCGTCGGCACATCATCTTTCATTTCCACTTTTTGAATTTCCTCCGTGTCTTTCACAGTAAAGGAAACTTCCTCTGCCCTCAGATAACCATACGGGGCAGTTTCCTCTCTTAAAGTATACGTTTCTCCAACTTTTAGTCCACGAATGACATGCGCTTCCCCTTTAACCGATTTCCAACTGTCTACCATTTCCCCATTTTTATCAAGCACCACAAGGGTTGCCCCGGAAAGCTCGACTCCTGTTGCAGTATCGACTTTAGTAATGGAAACTTTTGTCGGCTGATTTAAAAATTCTGATGTAAGTTCTACCACATCAATGTCCTGTCCCTGATAGGAAAAATCGACATCAAGCACTTGCTCCGAAGATACATAGCCCGCTGGCGCTTCCAGTTCCTTCACATAATATTTTCCAAATGGCAGATCAAAAGAAAATGTTGCCTTTCCATCTTCCCCTGTTTCAGCTTTCCCAATCAGTGTATCCGCTTTTACTAAAGTCTGATTTCCCACCTGAATATCTTCTTTCGCATACAATCCAAAGACTGCACCTTTTATTTCTTTTTTTGTTTCTGCATCTCGCTTTACTACGGAAATTTTTGCTTTCTGGCGTTCATTTTTTAACAGGACTTCCTGCTCAATTACAGGAGTGTTCTGATCTTCATATTTGAATGTCACTTTCTGCGGCTCTGGATTTTTCACAAATCCTTCGGGTGCTGTGATCTCTACCAGTTCATACGTTCCAAGTGGTAAATCTGACACACTTGCCTTTCCTTCCCAATCTGTTGTCAGGGTAGCAACCTTCGTTCCCTCTGCATACTCCAGTATCCGGTTCCCCTGCTCGTCCTTCTGCGCATCTGCAGTATAAATATCCTCTGCCGCATACAAATCAAAAACTGCACCGGAAAGATTGATTTCCTGATAAGAAAAATCTTTGTCAAAGGATTCTAAGATTTCTCCTTTTTTTACAATCTGCAATTCTCCTTTTACCGGGTGATTTTCATATACCACTTCAATCAGGACATCTCCCGAAACACTGTCCATCTGATACGCTGTATCAGAAGCTACCGAAACTTCATAATAATTTTCATTCAGAGTATAGCCGTCTGGTGCTGTGACTTCCTCAATACGGTAATGTCCTGCGTCCAAATTCTGCGGAAGAATTAAATACCCGGTTTCATCTGTAAAGTAAGACTTATGCACTACCGTTGTAGGATAGGTGGTAACCTGTTCCACATATTTTTTTCTGTCCAAATCATATACCTTAAACTCTGTCCCCTTTTTCAGTACAGGCTTTTTACTTTCATCGTCCTTTTTTACGATTTTTAACTTTGCCTCAAACTCTTTATCCAGAAGAACTCTCCAGATCTGCGGTGTATCCGGCTTATGCTCTGTAACACGGACAATAAAGTCTTTTACAGGTTTATAGTTTGGCGGTGTTGTTGTTTCCCTAACCACATACGTTCCATACGGGAGTGGGATACTGCAAGCATACCCTCTTTCATCTGTAAATAACTCTGTTGCTCCATTTTCGCCAATTACTACGGGAGTTGCAGAAGCAAAATCATAGCTCCCATCTTCTTTAAAGAAGATTCCAAATATGCCTGAAAACCTGCCCCTTTTAAGAGTTCTGCGTCTGTATTTCCATTATTTCCGGCTTTAATTAACTGAAACGGCTGTTTTTTCACTTGTTCCTTTACCTTACAAACTCTCTTTACAATGGCAACCGTATCGCCTTCATCATCGCATACCACATCATGCTCGGTTTCATCTAAGAGATAGCCCGCCGGAGTAATCTCTTTGATATAATAATTTCCTAAATACAAGTCCTTTACTTCTGCTTTGCCTGTATCATCGGTTTTTAAAGTCGCTACCTGTTCGTCCTTTTGATACAAAACTCCGGTTTTCCCATCTGGATGCACGATATTTTCACGGGCATACAGTCCATATACAGCCCCTTTTAAAGACGCATCTCCCTGTGGTGTTTTTCCAGTTTCAGCATCTTCTTTTTCCAAAACAATTTCTGCCTTTACCCTCTCATTTTGAAACGTATGAGAAAAAGAACATTGTTCTTCTCCCTCTACATACTGAAAATGAAAAGAAAACTTCTCGGTTTCATTTTTTACATACTGAGCGGGTGCCTGCAATTCTTTGATATAGTAAGTATATCCAATGGGGAGGTCTGCCTGATAACTGGCTGTTCCATTTTCTCCTGTTGTGACTTTTTCAATCAAAGTATCTTTTTCTACCAGCAGTTTTCCAGACTTTCCATAGACGTCTTCTGCCGTATATAATCCGTAAATACCACCTGCCAGTGGATTTTCTGTGTCCTGATCCTCTTTTCTTACGGACACACTTGCTTTCTGCCTATCATTTACAAATGTTACGGTTTCAAAAACAACTTCTTCATTCTGTCCTGCATAGGACAAGGTAACTGTCTGGGATTCTCCCTTGCATACAAAATTTTCAGGTGCTTTTACTTCCACTACTTTATAAGTACCAAGAGGAAGTTCTGAAAGTGTAACACTTCCATCTTCTCCTGTTTTTAGTCCTTTTTTCACCACAGCACCTTTTTTATAAGCAACTGTTCCATCTGCCCGGACAATCTCTTTTTCTGCATAAACATCATACACAGCACCTTTTTGTTTCTCTTTTGTATAAGAAAAGGTCACCCCTTCTTCCGTAACCTCTGCGCCTGTCAGAACTTCTCCTTCTTTATAAACGGTTAAAGAAGCAAGCTGCTCCCGATCCGTAACTTCTATCTGTACCGTCTTTCCTACTTCCAATTTCACGCCATAGGATTTTGTATCCAGCACATATCCCTGTGGTGCGGAGATTTCTTTTAAGTAAACGGTATCCTGTGTCTTTTCTATGGTAACGCTGGAAGCACCTTTTTTATCCGTTGCAGGCATTTCTACAATCAAATCTGTGCAATCTTCATCACGATATACACCATATATCGCTCCTTCCATTTTCTTCTGACTGCCCTGATCTTTCTTAACAAGTTCTATTTTCGCATTTTTCAACCACTCTACAGAAAATTCAACGTACTGTTCCTGTTCCACTCCTTCTCCAAATACAAATGCCAAATCCTGCACACTGTCATTTGTGGTCAGTTTATATGCAGAGTAATCCTTTGTAATACTTCCCTGCATGGTTGCTGTCCAAGAACCTTCCACATCTTCTGTCTGTGTAAGCGGCGCACTTAAATAAAACTTCGTTCCGCCCGAAAGTGTTACCTTTGCTCCGGCAGCGCTGTTTTTTCCAGTTGTAAGGTTATGAAATACAACTCCTTTTGGAAGCTGCATGGTAATAGACTGCAAAGAATCTGCAGTAAATGTAATATCCTCTGTCCGCTGTTCCTGCCCTTCCTGAAATGCCTTCACATGATTGTTAGAAAAAGACATGGAAATCTCTGGAATTTCCGGCTTTCCTACACAATAATTGTAGATTTCCATTGCCAAAGATTTTGCTGTTTCATTTGCTCCATAAAAGGCATCTGCACTTCCATAGGCATACGCTGCCGCTATATGCGTAAGAATAAACCGCTTTCCTTCTGAAAAATCACTGTGATGTTTTGCAAAATAACTTTCTTTTCCTGCCGCTTCTGTCCCATAATAGCAGACCTTTGCAAGTGCCTGATTATCCTCAATTTTTGTAATTGTATAAGTGCCTGTTCCCGGTCCCGGTAAAGACGGCTGGATACAATAAGCAGTGGCATGGACATTTCCATAAGAAATAAAATAAGGCTCTGTCACATAAGTACCCAGATCATAATCCTGATAACGATATAACAGACCTTTTGTGATTGTAACCGCCTGTGTTGCTCTTGCTGCCTGATTGGAAGCAAGAGCTACAAAAGTAACGTTTTCTCCTTCTTTCATCTGAAAAAGATCAATCTCCTGTTCCCCTGCCTGCGCCATCACATCATAAAGACCTAACCCAGATTCTTCATCATAAGTATCCTGCTTCTTGCTTTCCTCTAGTGCCTGTGAAAATTCACCTTCTGTTAAAATCTGTTCCTCTTTTTGAGAAACTTCTTCTTCCTCTTCTAAATTTTTCTCCTGTTTTCCATGATCTCTTGACGATGACGGATGTTCTTTACACTCGGTAACTATAATATTTCTAATCACATGGTAGTTCGGTGCTTCTCGAACTGGCTCTACAAAATACACTGCCTGATAAGTGTCCGCATGGTCTGTATGAAAATCCTGCCCCTTCTGATTCTTCGCTTCATAAAATGTCACTTTTACTTGATCAGAATGAAACTTCATGCCGGAAAAATCTGTCTTTATATCAAAATCACTGCCTTTTTCCACTTCATAATCCTGCACAGTTACAATCTTCCTGAAGCTGAGCTTTTACCTGTTCCAATGCAGGGTATTCCATTTCATAAGATTTTGGATTTGTTTCTCCTGCATACGCTGTCATCGGCTGCACAACAGAGGTTAAGATTGTAAGTGCCGAAAGTACGCCTGAGAAAATTCTTTTTACTGTTTTTTTCATACTTTTCTCTGCCTCTTTTCTATATTTTATTGATACTATATCTTTTATTTCTTTTTTCTAGCTCACTCCCCTCTCTAAGTCCTGCCTGTTCTCCTTCCAAATCCGTTCCTACTCCAAAATTTCCTTTCGCAGCGTTTTCTCTGATAAGGCAGGCAGAATGCCCACTCAATATCAGGTATCACTTCGGACAGGCAATTCAATTTTCAAGGTACAAAAAGGGATTTTTTTAAGATCTGTGTAACCCCTTCACTAATCGCATATTAGAAAGAGGATTTTTTAACCAGTCAAAGAAAAAAAATGACTAATTCTTTATGAAATGCTATAATATTTACAAAACTTATTGTGATAAGGAGAAAATCTATATGGAAAATATACTTACTGAACAAAACAAAGTTTTAACTTTTCAAGAATATCAAAATTGGTTAAATAAATGGAAAAACAACAATGACTTTAGAGAAATAAACATCCAAAATGAGGTTGTTAAGCCTTTTATCCTATCTATTTGCCCAGATTTAGATGTTATTGATGTTTCAACAAAAACTGCCACTACTATCCATGATTATTTGCAATACTGCGGCACTTATCTCGAAGATAATTGTGAAGAAAAATCTACTACGCCAGACTTAGTCGTATCTAAAAACTGGAATTGGGAAAATAGAAAAAATAACGTAGATTATCGCTTCACAGTTGAAGTAAAATCTCCTTTTTTGAAAGAACACATTTATGATAAAGATATTTTTGAGGAGCTGAAGCCTAAAATTGAACGCCACTTATCAGCTCGTCAGAATAACAAAGTTATTTTAACTGACGGATTAAAATGGATATTTTTTAACAATTCTTTTGATAATCCAAAGATATTCTCTCTCTGTACAAAAAATTCATCAGAATGGCAATGGAATGAAAGTAGCGACGTGTTCCATGAATTAACAAACTACCTCTATCAATTTGCACATTCGAAAGATCTTGATTCTTCAATTTCTTTTTGTAATTCCAAACCGAATTACTTTTCTATTCCTATCAATATTGCCTATTCAAAGGAAGGGATTCAATGGAATTACTTTTTAGAAATGCCTAAAAAATACTCAAACCGGACTGAAACATTTCTCTATAAAGAACCTATGAAACCAGGAGATTATGTACTTTTATATATTACTCGAAAAGGGCTTACACAAGCTTCTTATAAAAATAAAAATGCGGGTGTTTATGCTATTGGACGTATCCTTTCAACACCTCCATTTTTGATGAAAGATAGTAATGATAGAAATAAAGGTAAGACTGTAATTCAAGTTGATATTGAATATTATAATCTTGATAAACCATTAGGAGATTTTTCTCTATCAGCAAAGCCTTATTATCCTTCTGGTGAACCCTTTATAATTCAAAATATAGATTCAACATTTTTGAAGAAAATTTCAACCGCTAAAGCCAATGCTACCTTTAAACCATTTTTATAACGAAAAATTTAAAATTCATTAGATTTATTGAGGTGTACTATGCTTGATACTATTTTAGCTATAACTTCTTTTATCTTTAGTTGTTTCACACTTTTCCAGACACACAAAAGAGATAAACAAAACAAAGAATTTAGAGATTGGCAAATAGATTTTAACACTAGTAAAGAAAATATCAGACTTGTAGAAAAACAAAATGATCTTATTCTTGCTCAATTGAATACTAGGGTTGGATTAATTCCACATTTTCATCTTGCGTTAGAAAAATCCGACATTATATTTGACTCTAAATGTACAATATTAAAAATATCTCTAATCAATGTCGGGAAAGAATGCGCTTGCAATATATATATCCAACCTTTTGATGAAGATTGCAAGATACCCACTTATTTTTTATCACAAACTGGATCTACAAAAAATATTGTTATTCAAGATTATTTAAATCAATATTACGCTTTACCAAAAGAATTTATATATTTCAAAATTTCTACAACCAATATACATGAGAATACTGATTTTATTCGTTTTAAAATACGTTACTACGATTTAATTGATAATTTATATGAACAAGAATTTAAAATCGGTTATGATTGTGTTTTTTTAAAGGGATTCAACCTCAATTATTATTCTGGTTTACCTCAACTTATAAAAAAATAATATGTTATCGTTCTTAGTTGACGAAGATTTATCAACAAAAATCCTCGTCAACTTTATTTCAATAACTACCCAAAAGCACCGCCTACAATTCCTAAATCATGCAGAATAGAACGCAGTTCTGACAAAATACGTTTTCTTCGATTATAAATAGTCTTCCGGCTACACCCCATAATTTGAGCTGCATCTTTGATTGTCACTTCTTCAAAAAATAGCAAATAAATCAAACGGGCATCTTCCTTTTCCAACTGAGCTATTCCTTCCCGTACTTTTGCTTCATACAACTTACAAAGTACCGTTTCCTCTGTATCATATTTTTCTTCTTCCAAATCTCCATATCCATTCAGTGCCTCTAAACTACACACCCCTTGTTTCTTCTGCCTTTCCATCTGGTATCTTTCTTTTCGTCTGGACTGATACCATTCTAAGTATACTTCTCTGGTCACTTCAATCAGTGAACCGTCGGGCATTCTCAATACATAGCTTTTTCTCTCTTTGGGCTTTTTCCCTCGCATTCAGTTTTTCCTCCTCTTATACAGCCTCTTTCCATTCCATACATTTTTTACGAAGCCGAGTGACTGCTCTTGTCAGGATTTTTGATACGGCGGCATGAGAAACACCGAGTCTTTCTGCAATTTCACTTTGAGATTTCTGCTCCCAAAAATACTCGAAAACTACTTCTTTCTGCCGCTCTGTCAGTAATCCAAGTAATTCCTGTATCGTTTCTTTCCTTATCGCTGTTTCCAAAACAGTTGCTTCTAAAGAACCCAAAACTCCCCATTCTTCTGAAACTGCACTATAAGAAATGCTCTTTCTTTGTTGCCTTGTTTCCAGATTTCGATTGATACGATCTTCACCCTCTAAAATTAAGCGAAGATACCAAGCCTCTTTTTCAAACCATTGCTCTGAAATTTCATTTTGTTCCATCTCATAGCGATAATTCTGACAATCCCAAATGGGAAATACCGTTGCAAAACCAGATATTTCATAAAGGGCATATCCATTTTGATAAACGGAAATTTTTACATTCGTAGCAATGCTTTTTGACACAAATATTGTGCCATGTGTTTTTAAATACTTTGCAGTTGGGTAATTTTCTTCCAGAACTGGAACCGGCATGAACTGTTTTAATTCTGCTAATGTAAGCATATCCTGACCACCTTTCAACGGGCAGCCAGAAATACCAGATTGAATGTGTGTTAAGGCAATAGAAAACAGCCCCAGGCATACCCGTTTTTTTAACGGGACTGGAACTTTCCATAACCCTCTGTTTCTCACTTACTGGATTTCTTACGCTTAGTGTAACAGTTTCGCTTACTATTTTCCTCAACGGGTGTGTAGAACCTGACTACTCTTATCCGTAGAAATTTTTAAACGGTTTTTCTCCATACTTTCGATTAAGGCATTCATGGTATGCTTTAAAATCTCCTGCTCATTTTCCTTCAATTCCTGTACTCTGCTGGAAAATGCAGATACCCATATCTTTGTTTCATTCACCTCTGTGCTTACTCCAAGCAGCGTATTTGCATCTACCCCAAGAGCCTTTACAATTTTTTGCAAAATTCCCACTGACATTGCCATCTGTCCCCCTTCGATACGGCTGATTGTATTTGTACTGACACCGGATTTCTCAGCAAGAATTTCCTGTGAAAATCCCCTTTCCTTCCGACACTCCCGAATACGATTTCCTAAGATGATTAACTCCTGTGATACTGCCCGGTTCCCCAAAATAGTCCCTCCTTTCTTTTCCAAAATCTTACCTTGTGCCATGATGTCGTAAAGTTCCCAAACACAAAAAGGCAGCCATTTTCAGGCTGCCAAACATGCTCAACTCTTATCATCTTCTACTTTATCAACTTTTTTATTGCTTTATAAAGTTGTAATACCATAAAAACAAACAATAAAAAAAGTTTCCACACTAATACAACTCCCCCTATTATGCCTCCAATCAGCATTTGAAACACCAACATGGCAATCGTGCTTCCCACATCTCTATTTCGTGGAACAATCCATATCTGCATCTTACGGATTCCAAAAGGAATCCCTACCAGTATCCATAACTTTAAATAATCACAGTTCCCTCCTTCTACACAAAATGGATAAAAAATCACTGTCCACAATAACACCTCTGTCACAAAAATCATACGGCAAAAAATTTCCTGCCTCATTTTCCCCATCCTCCTCCGTATAAATCATGGTTTACTTCTGCCTGATAGTAATGATTGATTGTCAAAACGGAATTATAAAGTGCTGTTAAAAGATAGGACTTAATGTTCCCGACTTTCGTTGTATTTTTATTCAGGCAAAGACAGACATACTCAATATGGGCATGTGTCAATTTCATAAACTGGCTTTTTACCAGTGATACTAATTTATCTTCTCCGGCAATCCGGATTTTCCCCTGATCCGGCATTACCATAACTTCTACCATCAATTCCACCAACTCATCAACTTCTTCTCTTGCATGTGGAGTATCATTCCGGAAACACTCATACGAAATGTTTTCCCGAATTATTTCCCGGTATGTATTCCTCTGCTCAATCTCATCTATCGTTTTTTCTTTTTCCAGACAGATAAGATTTGATAGGATACTACTACTCTCTGTTTCATTATTCTCTGTCTTGTTAATATCAGTATTATTAGATTGTGATTTTGGACATTCTTGAATTGTGATTTTCACAACTCCTGAATTGTGATTTTCATCATTCTTGAATTGTGATTTTGGATATTCCTGAATTGTGATTTTGGACATTCTTGAATTGTGATTTTCACAATTCTGGAAGTTTTCTTCCCCAATCCCCTCATTTTCCTGCATTTTTATCTCCATATTTTCTAAAATTTCCTTCCCACCACTCAAATACGGCTCCTTTTCCAACCGTTCTGTTTCTATGTCTATGGGTTCCATATCTTCTGAATTGTGATTTTCATCATTCTTGAATTGTGATTTTGGAAACTCTTGAATTGTGGTTTTCACAACTCCTGAATTGTGATTTTCACAATTCTGCAAATCTGATGTGTCACTATTTTCTTCATCATTTTTCTGAACCAAGAAATTCTTTACATAAATCACATTTGGTCTGCCAAGTCCCAACCGTTTTTTTTCAATCAATCCAATCCCTTTTTCACTGTCCAGTTCTTTCAGCAGTTTTACCGCTTTTTGCGTTCCGCAGTTTAATAACTCTGCAATTTCCTCTACGGTAAAAATAATGTATACTCTTTCTTCTTCGTCCAGCCAATGATTTTTCATACTGAGGCTCATACGGTCTAATAATAGACCGTAGAGTACTTTTGCTTCACAGGAAAGTTCTTTAAAGCATTCTGCAGTGAACAGAATTTTAGGAACACGGTAAAAACTGTACTGCTCTGCCTCCATTCCCCTATAATAATCAAATTGTATCTTCTCCATGCTCCAATTCCTCCTCTCTGCCATTTTTCCATTCTTCCAGCAAGGTATAAATTACATTCTCTATCTCTTGTTTTGTATATGCAGGTGGAAAATAACTGCTGATTTTCTTCGCTGAAATCGTCACTCCATTCCCACTATTTTTCTTTTTTAATAACAGTCCATATATGGCATTTCCGTCCAGTTTTTTCTCTTCACTAAACATCTTGATTGCTTCTGCCTGTGCCGCTGTTGGCATGATTTCACAATTTCTCACTGCCTCCAAAACAAGCTCCTGTTCTTCCCTTGTAAGATAAGATAGTTTTTCTCCTACAATCATAGGAACTTTCTTCACATCAACAAGGTCTAACAATCCGCTGATCAAATTTGCCAGACGAATATACCTCTGAACGGTTCTTCCGCTGTCACCTGCAGTTTCTCCTACCATTTCAGCAGTATATTTTTCCCCTTTACTTCCCTGATGTTTCAGTGCCTCATACTTCATTTTATAAGCGAAGGCTTTTTCACTTGGCAGAATATCCTCTCTTTGTATATTAGTATCCACCATAATCACCGTCGCAGTATCATCATCTATATCCCGAATAATAACAGGCATTTCCTCTAACCCGGCAAGTTCACATGCTCTCCACCTGCGGTGTCCTGCTACTACCTCATATCCGCCATCTGGATAAGGGCGGACGATCCCCGGCATCAAAATCCCATATTGCTTGACGCTCTCTACGGTTTCTTCCATTTTTTCATCGTCCTGCACATGAAACGGGTGATTTTTAAATGGGTGCAGCAAATCAATCGGAACAGAAGTGACTACCTCACCACTTACTGTTTCTTCCTTACCAAACAAATCATCAAAAGAAGAAAGTTTTACTTTTTCTGCGCTCTTACTCCTCATATGCAAGCACCTCCTCTGTCAGAGAAATATATCCTTTTGCTACTATCCCTTTCGGATCATGCAGATAAATACTCTTTCCTTCTGCTGTTGTTTCTGCAGCCCGAACAGACAGAGGAATACAATTCTTAAAAATATGTACTCTTTGTTCGGCTATATCTCTTGCAAAATTTGTCCTTCGGTCAACCTTTGTAAATAAAATTCCCATAATAGAAAGCTGGGGATTTAATTTTCTGTGTACTCTCCCAATCGTTTTAATCAACTGCTGAAGTCCTTTTACCGGAAGATACGCTGCTTCTACCGGGATCAACACATAATCCGACGCTACCAGCGCATTGATTGTGATCATTCCCAGTGACGGCATACAATCAATCAGAATATAGTCATACTCTGCCTTTACCGTATCAAGATATTGTTTTAATATCATTTCTCTGCTCATCACATTCACCAGCGCAGTTTCTAATCCTGCCAGTTCAATATTTGCCGGAATAAAGGCAATGCCTTCATCATGCCAGATAATCCCCTCATTTGGTTCAACATCTTCATCATTGATTACTTTTTCCATGATTGTTACTAAAGTAACTTCCAACTCGTCCGGCTCCTGTATCCCTAAACTTGCAGCCATACTTCCCTGTGCGTCGGCTTCTATTAAAAGAACTCTTTTACCTTCTCTTGCTAAGCCAATCCCTAAATTGACACAAGTTGTTGTCTTTCCGACTCCACCTTTTTGATTTGCGATTGCGATTACTTTACACATACTTATCTTCCGCCTTTCTTTTCTTCTATCTCTGCATACATACGAAAATATTTTGTAGTTCCTTTATTGGAAAACAGGTCAGATACCTGCAACACCGCTATCTGAGAGTGCTTCTCCAACTTTTCCCGAAACCATCGAATATCTGATTTTGTTCCCTGAACTCTGACTTTTAACATGCTTCTTCTCCTCTAAAAGCAATATTCCGGATAACGAATTTTAATTGCCTCCCAAAAGTATCTCGCATACCCACAGCAAAATAACTCCTCCGGTGTATATCCTGCATACTCCTGTAATTTTCCATCTTCACTTTCATAGTCATATACGCTTGGTGTCCCGTTACAGTATAAATTAAAAGCCATACGGACAATTCTTACGCTGCCACTAGTCTGCCAGCCTTCTTGAAGGCATTCTGTTTTTACATATCCTGTTCTCAAATCGTAAATACGATCTATATTGACTCTTGTATCTTCACTGATCCCAAGACAATAAATCAGGGCTTTGTGATACACATCTTGACGGCGGCATTTTTTCATATAGGTTTGATAAAAGTCTTTGTGTTTCTCGTTTCTGAAGATAATTGTGTTTGTGATTTCTTTCTCTGCTCTTAACGCTGTGTTATTCATATTTTTCCCTCCTGATAGCTTTAACTTTTAGGGTGCTTTTAAATATTCCAGTAATTTGTGTAAACTTCGCTGAAGATTGTGGATATATATTTTACTCGATTTGCATGTTGTGTAATACTCAATTTGATGTGATTTTAGACGGTTTTAGACGGTCTTTAATGATATATTGCCCTTTTTCCCTTTGGCAATAAAAAAAGCCCTGAAAACCTTATAAACACTTGGAAATAGTGTGTTTACAAGGCTCTCAGAGCCTATAAAACTCTAATTAAATTTCAGATTGAAAACTTTGCTTAATTGCCCATCTGAGCTGCAACTTCTGCTGCAAAGTCTTCCTGTTTCTTTTCGATTCCTTCACCTGTCTCAAAACGAACAAATCTCTTAACAGTTACGTTTGCATTGTTTTCTTTTGCAACTTTTTCTACATATTTAGCAACTGTAAGGTCGCTGTCCTGAACATATGCCTGATCTAACAGACAGATTTCTTTTAATTCTTTGTTCAGACGTCCGATGATCATTTTTTCAATGATGTTTTCCGGTTTTTCCGGATTCTCTTTCTTAGCTGCTGCAAGAAGGATTTCTTTCTCGTGATCCATGTATTCCTGAGAAACTTCTGCACGAGATGTATATTTTGGAGACATAGCTGCTACCTGCATAGCTACGTTCTTTAAGCATTTTTTGATTTCATCGTTTACTACGTCTGCCTCTGCTTCGATCAGAACACCGATACGTCCGCCGCCGTGGATATAATCTACAACACATCCGTCTGTTACGATCTTTTCAAATCTTCTGATGTTCAGGTTTTCTCCGATTACTGCTACTTTTTCAACAAGAGCATCTTTTACAGTCTTTGTTGTATCAGCTGCCCATGCTTCTGCCATAAATGCATCCATGTCAGCTGCATCAGAATCTGCAACCTGATTCACAACTGCATCTACAAATCCCTGGAATTCTTCGTTCTTAGCAACGAAATCTGTCTCAGAGTTTACTTCTACGATTGCTGCTACTTTGTCGTCTTTAACAACAGCTTTTACGATACCTTCTGCCGCAATTCTTCCAGCTTTTTTCTCAGCTTTTGCCTGTCCGTTCTTTCTTAAGAACTCGATTGCTGCGTCCATATCTCCGTTTGTTTCATTCAGAGCTTTTTTGCAGTCCATCATTCCTGCACCTGTCATCTCTCTTAACTCTTTTACCATGCTTGCTGTGATTGCCATGATTTTTTCCTCCATGAATTGAAATAGTTTACCAAAAATGCTCCAACCTGATGTTCAGGCTGAAGCATTTACGTTCATAATTATTCTGCTTCTACAGTCTCTTCAGCTACTGCTTCTTCAGCTTCCTCATAATATGCATCTTCTGCTGCTCCCTGATTTGCTTCGATAACAGCATCAGCCATTTTGGAAACGATTAATTTTACTGCTCTGATCGCATCATCGTTACCTGGGATTACGTAATCCAGTTCTTCCGGATCACAGTTTGTATCACAGATTCCGATCAGCGGAATTCCCAGAGTGTGTGCTTCCTGTACACAGATTCTTTCTTTTTTCGGATCTACGATGAAGATCGCATCCGGAATCTTTTTCATTTCTTTGATTCCGCCAAGGTTCTTCTCCAGTTTTTCCCACTCTTTTTTCAGCTCGATTACTTCTTTTTTAGGAAGTACATCAAATGTTCCGTCTTCTGCCATTCTCTCGATGTCTTTCAGACGTGCGATACGGCTCTGGATTGTCTTGAAGTTTGTCAGCATTCCACCTAACCATCTCTCGTTTACGTAGAACATTCCACAACGCTCTGCTTCTGTTTTGATTGCATCCTGAGCCTGTTTCTTTGTTCCTACGAAAAGGATTGTGCCGCCTTCTGCTGCAATATCAGAAACTGCTTTGTAAGCATCGTCAACCATTCCTACAGATTTCTGCAGGTCGATGATGTAAATACCATTTCTCTCTGTGTAGATATATGGAGCCATTTTAGGGTTCCATCTTCTTGTCTGATGTCCGAAATGAACACCTGCTTCTAAAAGTTGTTTCATTGAAATAACGCTCATGTTTTTTCCTCCAAATTGGTTTTTTACTTCCGTATACTTTCTTTACACTGAGACCGGCTTGTCTTATCGTCAAACTTAGGCACCTTCAGTGATACCACGCATACGTGTTTTTTCGCAACGCTAGTAGTATATCATAGAAAATACTGGATTGCAAGGACTTTCTATGGTATGCTGATGGAAAAGAAAAAGAAAGGATGTACTCTATGAAATTTACATTTGCACACAACAATTTAAATGTACTGGATCTGGATAAATCTCTTGCATTTTACAAAGAAGCTCTGGATCTGACGGAAGTTCGCAGAAAAGACGCTGAGGATGGAAGCTTTACCCTGGTCTACCTTGGAGACGGAACTACTCCACATCTTTTAGAGCTGACCTGGCTGCGCGATATGGATCGCCCTTACAACCTGGGAGACAATGAGATCCATCTTGCGTTTGAAGTGGATGATTTCGATGCAGCTCACAAAAAGCACAAAGAAATGGGATGTATCTGCTACGAAAATCCGGGAATGGGAATTTACTTCATCTCTGATCCGGATGGATACTGGCTTGAAATTGTTCCCCAAAAACTGATCTAAGAATCTTAAAGCCCTGATGACACGATGACCATCAGGGCTTTTCTTTTGTACTTTGTATATGAATTTTTCTTTAGTAACGAACGTAGATCATACCGCTCTGAACCGGTCCTACAATAACACCGATTCCATAATCTGCTGCATGGATCATCTGGCCACCGCCGATGTAGATTCCACAATGCTCTGCATTTACTGCCACATCTCCCGGCTGCGGGTTGCTTACCTGCGGCCATCCAAGGAATGTATACGTTGTACCAAGACGAGCATAATTGCCAGTCAGACAATACGCTACAAAACCGGAACAGTCAAACGCTCCCGGACTGCATGCTCCCCATACATATTCCGCTTTTCCTACCCAGCTGTATGCACGATCCACGACTGCATTTCCGGTAGACGGATTGTAATTTGGTTCCGGTGTCGGTGTCGGAGTTGGTGTCGGATCCGGAGTTGGTGTCGGATCCGGAGTTGGTGTCGGTGTCGGCTCTGGTGCCGGCGTTACAGTTCCACCGCTATTATCTCCACCGCCTGACGGTGTATTGGTATTTTCATTATTTACCGTGTTGTTCTTTTCCTGTTCCTTTTTCGCAGCTTCTACTGCCGCTCTTGCAGCTTCCTGAATCATTGCATCCAAGTTAGACACTTCTGCTCTCTTGGACTCAATCGTACTTGACAGCTCTGCTGTCTGTGTCTTGTACTCCTCATCCAGATTCTGCAATTTTGTCATATCTGATTCCAGAGATGTCTTCAGATCTTCTACTTCCTGAACTGTCTCTGCATATTCCCGCAACTTATCACGGTCATATGTATGTACTTTCTCCACATATTCCGTCTGAGTAAGCATCTCTGAGATACTTCCGGAAGCTACAATACGTTCTAATGCTGAAGTATCGCCTTCCTCATACATGTATTTAATACGAAGCTTCATATCTTCATACTGCTGCTGCTTTTTCTCTTCTGCTACAGCCAGGTCTTCCTGAGCCTTGGTAATCTCCTGCCCTTTGTTGATCAGCTGTGTTTCCAGATCATTTGTCTTTGTAAACAATTCATTCAGCTGTGCCTGAAGACCGTTCACTTCATTCTGAGCTGATTCTTTCTGATTCTGAAGACTTGTTGTATCATCTGGTGCCGCCATAACAGGTGTAACTATCATGGAACACGTTAATGCTGCCGCAAGCAGTACACTTCGTACTTTTTTCATTTTCATACTTTCACCTATCCTTAATATTCTTATTTATGTCCCCACATATTCTACATAATACCTGATTTTCCGCACTTTTTCAATACAGTTTGTGGTATTTTGAAAGGATTGTGTGGTATTATCGCCAAGTTTAATCATACAATAAGAATTATATTCGATACGTGATGAAAAAGCAATAACTTTTTAATATTTTTGTAATATTTTTCCTTTTTAATCTGCCTTACTGCCGGTTTTCTCATAAACAGCTTCAAAATCCATATCGCCTTTCGCCTGCACTGTCCCGATATTTTCTTTTGTATATATGGTGTTTTCCGACTGGCCGACAGCTCTCCAGCCTTTCACTTTCTCATCTCCACTTTCATTTTCAACCGGCAGTATTTCCTTTGGCAGCAAAATCCCCTCCGGAACTACCACCTGCTTTACAATACGTTTTTCCTCGACTTTATTATTTTTGTATGATTTCCAGAATGATATCTTAGAGAAAACCTCTTCTTTTCCTTCTACATCATCCAATATCACAGTTTTTCTGGCAACCGCCTTTCCATTTCCCCATATCTGCCGATAATATTCCGTCACCCGCACATCCAGCAAACCTTTCTGTGCATCTGCTGTCAGTATCTCTACTTCAAATGTCGATTTGCTGGTTGTTCGCATGAGCATATTCTGAATAAAATCTGCTGCCAGCTCTTTTCCTTCCACCTCTTTCCCGATCGAATATGTCGGATTCACTGTCAGAATCTCCATCGATTCTTCCATTGCTGCTCCCAGAATACTGTCCAGCTCATTCTGATGCATCGTCTTTGTCTCCGCCGTATAAATCGATGCTCCTGCAAAAATCAGCATAATTAAAATAAAAAATCCCATCACTGCATGTCTCATCCGTTCCTGGCATACTCTCCTTTCCCCTTTTTTCTATTTTGCATATCCTGTGATCTGATGCTCCAAAAGCATATTCAAAAGTGGAATCGTGTACCGGTATGCCAATGTCACTTTTGCATATTTGCTTCCTGCCGCACTGGTCACAACCTGAATATCCAGATTTTCATATCCGTTTTCCAGCGCTTTCTTTTTACATTTCTCCAGAACCTCTGCATTATAATCACTCGCTTCAATCTCTGTTACAACTGTAGAATGATAAGCCTGTGCCTTCTGTGTATTCAACGATGCGCTGATATAGGCAGTACTCAGCACTGCCATGAAGGCAATCAGTACAACTCCCACCATTGTTTCGATCGCACCTTTCATTTTTCTTTTCCTTTCAACCTCACTTTAATCTACTGTAACCCGACATACCTTTGTTACTTTTCTAATATAAGCCCCCTGATAGTTTTCCTCTGCCTGATAAGTAATCTCATAAACACCTCTCTGCGCTGTCCAAAACGCCTCTGGATTTAGTTCCTTTTCCAGCTGACTTCCATCTGGAGCGATCAGTTTTATCACGCTGACCGGAAGCTCTCTTCCATCCGCGTCCACAGCCCTGGCACTGATTTCTTTTCCATGAAGAAGGTCATATCTTCTTTGATACTTCAGTTTACTGACAGATACCGTCAAGACCGGATCCGGTCTCGGTTTCAACTGTACAAGAAAATCGGAATTATCGGTTGCTTTTAAAAATGATTTTGGCTCTGCCTTTGAAAGCGCGCCCAGATATCCATGATCAGTACGATTCCAAACAAATGCAAATAATACGGCCAGGATAATTGCCATTGCTGCGATTTTTCCATATTCTCCGATCCAGCTCTTCACATCTGCCCTCCTGACATTTTTATCCCTATCCCGTCAAAAAACAGCTCTGCCAGCCTATGCAGCTGACCTCCTGAAGCAAGCAGCGAATACAAAAGTCCAAGCAGCATGATTCCCAGCATACACGTCACGATCACACCGCCATACTCTTCCATAAATTCTTTCATTCCGCTATTCTCCTTCTCAAACAGAACTTACCTGTATTAAAATCTTCCATAAACCGGACATGACCGCATATCCGATGATTGAAATTACGATGATCGAACCGTATTCTTCCAAAAATTCTTTCATGATATCGCCCTCTTTTCTCTCAAACCTTCTAAATTGTATTTACAACAGACAAAATCCCCAAAATGACCAGTACCAGATCTGCGAGCATTTTTACGACTCCCGTGATCATTGGAAGCAGTACAAGAAACCCAACACCTGCCATCATATCTTCTTCCTTCAAACGCTCTGCCCGATCCATCATAACGGTATTTCTCTGTACCAGCGCATCAATCTGCCCTCCCATATCTCCAATTCCAAATTCTGCCATGGAATACAAGATCTTCATTGCAGAAAGCACATCCGGAATCTGGAACTCTCTCATAAAGCGGAGATAAGGCTGAAGTGCATTCGGCTGCTGTTCGATTTCTTCTACCAGTCGCGTTAAATCCTGTTTTAAGATAAACGGTGCGTCCGGTATTGTCTTCTTTAAAGATACATGCACATTATCCGTCTGAAGCTGCAGGGACAGATTCATCAGCCATTCCGGAAATTGTTTTTCCACCTCACGTAATACACGTTTTCTGGCATGTTTATATTTTCGCTTCTCCTGCGTCAACATCCAGATTGCTGCTGCACCCGCCGCACCTGCTGCTGTCATCCCCACAGTATTCCCCAGTAAGATCGCCGTCACACCGAAGATACATCCAATGATACTATATTTAAGCCTTTCCTTTTCCCGGTTTCCCTTCACAACATACTTATATTTTTCCCGAATTTCCGCTTCATCGACATCTTCATCTGATAAGATCAAACTGCCGGAAAGTTTTTTCTGCGCTGCATACCAGATCAGCATATTGAGAATCACCACTCCTGTCGTAACCGCCTGAGAAATTGGATTCTGTGTGATATCAAACTCTTTGGGCAGCATCAGAATACTCATGGCACAGATCAGAAAAGAGAGTCCGATCCCGATCGTTACCTTGACCTTGATATTCTTTTTTTCTTTCTGCAGACCATAAATCCTCTCAATCCACATTTTTCTGTCATTCAGTAAAATCTCAATCGCTGCATCCGGGCTTCCTCCCGACTGCTCTACCTGCATCAAAAAATCATGGATCTTATACAATCTTTTACATCCATACTCTTTTTCAATTTCTGAAAACGCCTCCTGATAAATGTTTCCCTCACTTTGTGCGGACTGGATATGCTCTACTGCATATTCGATTCCATTGTATAAACGGCTCTCTCCCTGACGGAACAATAATTTTGTATCTTCCAGCGCCGTCAGAATCTTTGCCCTGCGTTTAAACGAATATAAAAGCTGTTCCATATAGGCAGTCAGATCTTCAAACTTCTTTTCTTCATACAGATTTTTATAATTCATTAAAAATACCGTTGGCACAAATATCGATGCCGCTGCCATTACAATCACTGAAAAGAAAACCTGCAGTTGAAAAAGATAGGCAAATCCTGCAATTCCCAGATAGACCGCCAACAGATATTTCACATAGGACGAAGCACTGAATGTGTATCCGCACCGCTGAATCTCCAGATTCAGCAGTTTCGGATTCCAATAGTGAAACATGTGCCTTTTTCGCCTTTTCTTTTTTTGTTTTACCTGCACACCATTTTCCCCTCGCTTTCTCCCAAAAAGGGGGATCTTATTCCTGCCCATTGAAATTTTTTTCTGATATTCTCAGAAATTTCTCTGGACACTACTTTTCCATTTTCCACGATCAGATACTTTCGGTTTTCTTCTCCGATTCTGTCAAACAGGCAGATCTGATCGACAAACCGAAAGACCTTTCCATTTCCGGTTGCCTTTTTGCAGAGCAATATTCCTACATTCAAAAAACTATAGATGTCATTTTCCATTCTGGATGCCGCGTAAGAATCCTGCATCATATTCTGAATCCGGTCAGGGATCTTCCTCGTATCATCTGTATGAAGTGTCGTCAGTCCGTGAAGACCTGTCGAAAAGCATTCTAAAAGATACTTCACTTCTGTAGAACGCGCTTCTGACAGAAGCACCCATTGCGGATTTTGCCGAAGTGCAGATTTGATTGCTTTCGTATAGGAGAAAAATTCTTCATCCACTTTCAGTTCCACACAGTTTGCCCCCGGATTAATATCCCGATAATGAATCTCAAGGTTATCTTCAATGGTCATCACCTTTTCGTGCTTCGGTATAAATTGTGTTAAAAATTTCAGCAATTCTGTTTTTCCTGCTCCCGGACACCCGCAAAAGACCATATTCAATTTTGCTTCCATACAATTTCTCAGAAACAGAAGCACCTCTCTGGAACAGTATCCATCGGCCAGCATTTTTTCTTCTGTCATACGCATAACCGCTGGTGTTTTTCGAATAGAGATGGAATACCCTGTATTTGTCACGCTTGGATGAATGATCGAAATCCTGAGAGTGTCCGTCTCCGCTTCCAGAACATTATTAAATTTATTGATTTGTTCACTCACAATATTAGAAATCAGAACGCTAAATCGGCCTGCAAACTCCGGTGTCAGATTCACCGGAGCTTTTCGAATCCCATATTTTAAATGTTCGATCCACACATCAGTCCCGTTATAATTGATGTCTGTAACCTGCTGATCTTTTACATATGGGAGCAGCGGTCCGAAGCACTCCTCTTTCAAATCCCATGCTTCCCTGGATATTTTCATTAGCTGACTCCATTTGCATCTGCAAGTGCGTTCGTCAATTTCTGTACTGCTTCCATAATTCCGCTTTTAATGCTGTCTCCGATTGGTGATGCTGCTACTACAATGATCATGATGACGATTGCTGCTACTACGATTACTCCATATTCTTCCATAAATGCTTTCATACTTTTCTACTCCTTTTGATTCTTTTTCATGATTTTGTTTACTTTTTACCGGATTTTTATAGAATTTCAGCCTTTTTCATCTTTTTCTTTTCTCATCAGACTTCCTCCTTTCTTTTTCTGCACATATATTGCAGATTTTATATTGTTGTATTATTTAAACTTTAAAAGTTTAAATCGATAATTATTTTCTGCATTCCGGAAATCTGTAAGATCGTAAGATAAAAATAGAAATGATTTTCTCAGACAGGAATATCAGAACTGAGCCTGTATCTTCTACAGACTATTGCCATATATGATTCATTATAAAACACTTAAAATAACTGAAATCTGTTAGAAATTAACACTTGATTTCTTGACTGGATCTCATTACGATCCATGGAACTTATAACCTCTGCCGGAAGAACTTCCGTCGATTAAGTTATGTATGAATTATACGTCTCTGACTCCTGAAAGTCAATGTATAAATTCTTAAATATTAATAAACAAAAAAAATTACGATTCACCCCCACCGGCGTAAACCGTAATCTTTTTCCTAAAAGCTTTATTCAACAGGCGGTACTTCCTGCTTCTTCATCCCCCTCAAAAGCACATACATGGAAGAACCGACAAAGGCACTGACTATAACCGCCCCTCCAAGACGCATGATATCACCTTGGATCCAGGCTCCCAGTGCACTGTCTGTCAGAAGAATTCCCATCACATTTACTGTAATATGAAGCAGGATCGGCACCTTGATCGTCCCACAAATCTCATAGGAATAGGCAAGCACCATTCCCATCGCTCCGACATAGAGGATTTGCAGCAGATTCCCGTTCATCAATCCGAAAATCAAAGACGAAAGCAGCGCCGCACTAAAGAATGTGCTCTTTTCACGGAATCTTTTAAAAACAAGCCCCCTGAACATCAACTCTTCCGCAACCGGCACGATGATCCCCATACAAATCAACTGCACGACCACATTCGTCTGCATATCCACATCGCTGTACGCTAAGGAGGACAACGCCAGGGCAGACAACATCATCAGACAATTTAATCCGATACAAAATGCACTTCCCAGTCCGAAAACGACCAGATACTTCTTGACTCCCGGAACTTTCACTGCCTGTTTATAAAGTATTCGTTCCTTCTTCCGGTCTTTCAAAAACAGCGGTACCGTCAAAAACAACGTACAAAGCGCACTGAACGCAAGAATCGGCATAATATATTTACCCACGATCTCGTACATTCCCTGCACACTGCTCATAATCGCCTCGGTCATCTCTTCTGTCGTAGTGCTCTTTTCCAGTGCGTCATAATCCATAACCTGACCGATATGCGGAATCATCACCGCAAGCTCTGCCACTAACTGGGCAACAAACTGAATCACCCAATACAATAAGAGTGGACCACATACATGCCAGAATTTCACCGGTTCTGAATTTCTATCCATTCATTTTCCTCGCTTTCTCCTGTATCCATGCCCTCATCTCACTCTCATTTCCCTGCACACTGCCCTGGACCATCTCCGATTTTCCGCCGCCTCTGCCATGAAATGTCTCATTCAGTTCTTTTGCAAGCGGTCTCATATCCAATATCCTGCTTCCGATCACATAACGGAAACCATGCTCCTCATCTCCGCCAAATACTGCACAGAGCCGTTTGCCATGATCCAGAATAAGATTCATCAGAATCCTCAGCTCTTCTCCCTCCAGATCATCCGCAAACACAATCACATCCTCCGATTGCCCGGCCAGCCTTTCTGCACGAATGGCAAGCATGTCTCGCTTTAACTGCGCATATCTCTGCTTCCATTCTGTACAGTCATTTTTTAATTTTTCTACCCCCTGCGCCACGTCTTCTTCTTTCACACACAGAGCAGAGGAAATACACCCTGTACTCTCTGCTTTCCTGCGGTAATCCTCCAACGCACGGAATCCACAGAGCATAGTCACACGGACGCCGCCTTTATAACGCTGCACTCCCGTCAGACGGATCTGCCCGATCTCCCCTGTTTGTTTCACATGCGGCGCACAGCACGCACACACATCATATTCCGGGATCGTCACGATCCGTACCTGACCTTCAATCTCAATCTTACTGCGGTATACAAGCGTCTGAAGTACTTTCTGATCCGGATAGGTCACTTCCACTTCCAGATTTCGCACCACTGCCCGATTGGCTTCCCATTCAATCTCGCGAATCTCCTCTTTGGTAATCTCTCCGTTGAAATCCATCGTGCAGTCTTCACTTCCCAGATGGAATCCCACATTCTGATACCCAAACCTTTTATGAACCAACCCGGAAACGATATGCTCTCCGGTATGCTGCTGCATCTTCATAAAACGAAGATCCCAGTCAATCCTTCCCTCTACACAGTCTCCAACCGAAAGAGGCGCATCTGTCCTGTGAAAAATCACACCATCCTTTTCCTGCACATCCAGCACTCGCGCACTGCCAAGTATCCCTGTATCCGCATACTGTCCTCCCCCTTCCGGAAAAAAGGCAGTCCGATCCAGCACGATCTGCCAGTTTTCTCCATCCGGGACACACTGCTCTACCTGCGCAGAAAATCTCTGCAGATGACTGTCCAGATAAAACAATTTTTCCGTCATATCCTACATCCTCTCCGGCGCTTCAAATCCAAGCAGATCGATACAACTCTCCAGAACCTCTTTTGTCAGTTTCAAAAGCGCGATATAACCTTTCTTCTTCTCTGCGTCTTCCTCTGAAAGGATCTTTGTCTCATGATAGAATTTATTAAATGCGTTGGCCAGATCATAAATATATGCACACAGCTTGTGCGGCGCTGTCTCTTCATAAACTGTCTCGATCACATCATTGAATTTTGCACATTCCAGCATCAGTGCTTTTTCAAATTCACTGGATGCCTCTCTGATCACCAGATCCTCCAGACTGTTTTCTTCCTGGTATTTATTCAGGATCGACTTGATCCGGACAATTGTGTACAGAATGTACGGTCCCGTATTTCCTTCAAAGGAAGTAAAGCGGTCTACATCAAAGACATAATCCTTGGATGCCTGATTGGAAAGATCACCATATTTGATCGCAGCAAGTCCTACCATCTGTGCAGTCTTCTTTGCCTCTTCCTCGGAAACCGTACGGTTGTCCATGATCTTCTTGTACATCTCTTCGTTGATTTCACGAATCAGATTTTCCAGACGCATCACGCCGCCTTCTCTTGTCTTAAACGGCTTGCCGTCTTTTCCGTTCATCGTACCGAATCCTAAAAATTCCAGTTCTGTCTCCGGTTTTACGATTCCGGTCTTCTTTGCACAGCGGAATACCTGTACAAAGTGAAGCTCCTGACGCTTATCTACCACATAAATCACTTCGTCCGGCTGGTACAGTTCTTCTCTCTCTACCAGTGTCGCCAGATCTGTCGTGTCATACAGTGCAGCCCCGTCTGACTTTAAGATCATACACGGAGGCACTTCTTTTTTGTCTGTCTCTTCCTGTACATCCACTACAAGAGCACCTTCATCATAGTGCGCATATCCTTTTTCTTTGAGCATCTCCACCATATCCGGAATATATTTCTGGGCATCTGCCTCTCCCTTCCAGAGATCGAAAGACACGTTCAGATTTGCATAGTTTTTCTTCAAATCTGCTACAGAAACTGCCATAATGTGATTCCAGATCGCACGGAATCCCGGATGTCCGTTCTGCAAAAGGAACGTCGCCTGCAGTGCTTTTTCACGATACTCTTCATGTTCTTTTGCATAAGCACTGGCTGTCGGGTAGATTTCCTCAAGCTCTCCGATCGTAAACGGCGCCTCTTTCGGATATTCTCCGGTGAAGTTTTCATCAAAATATGGAAGCTCAGGTTTTCTCTTCTGCAATTCTGTAATGATCAGCCCCATCTGATATCCCCAGTCTCCCAGATGAATATCACCAATTACTTTGTTTCCTTTATAACGCAGAATCCGCTTTACACTCTCTCCGATGATCGCAGAACGCAAATGTCCTACATGCAGCGGTTTTGCCACATTCGGTCCGCCGTAATCCACCATGATCGTCTTTGGTGTCTCCATCTCTTCCACTCCCAGCTTTTCACTCGCTGCCATCTCATTGAGAAATGCTGCTGCAAAGGATGGTTTTACTTTCAGATTGATAAATCCCGGATTCACCGCTTCTGCCATTTCAAAACAGTCTTTTTCCTGCAGTCCTGCCACCACATCATTTGCGATCATGATCGGTGCCTTTTTGTAAGTTTTTGCTGCTGCCATTGCTCCGTTGCACTGGTATTCACACAGATCCGGACGGTTTGACAAGGTCACTTTCGCAAATGCCGCATCATAACCGGCTGCCTCAAAGGCTTCTTTCATTTCTATTGTAATCAGTTCCAACAATGTTTTCACTTCTGTTCCACTCTCCGTTCTATATTTCTTTCATTTTGCTATTTTATCATGTATAATGCTTTACGGCAAGCTGTTTGTACACGCATCCGAAAGGATTTATATAATAAGGAAAGAAGAGGATATATGTTATGAAATTAGGATCACACGTGGGCATGAGCGGTAAAGAGATGCTGCTTGGTTCCGCAAAAGAAGCCGTTTCCTACGGCGCAAACACATTTATGTTCTATACAGGAGCTCCGCAGAACACACGGCGCAAAGAAATCAGTGAACTAAATATTTCACCTGCCTGGGAATATATGAAAGAACATGGCATTGACGAAATCATCGTACATGCTCCCTATATCATCAATCTGGGAAATTCTGTAAAACCTGAAACATTTGAACTTGCAGTCGAATTCCTGGC
>ERZ772877.548-NODE-548-length-27443-cov-4.9441_pt1 | contig 27443 bp, 22 predicted proteins | sample MGYA00580583_ERZ772877 | MGnify/ENA primary metagenome ERZ772877 (study PRJEB29015, sample SAMEA2737661) | human gut metagenome | biome: human gut; feature: human-associated habitat; material: faeces | place: China | collected 2012 ... | reverse complement strand
TCCTCTGCAGAATTTCATACTGAAGCCTTGAGTAATCCTGCATCTCATCTACCACCAGATGCTTGATATTGCTTCTTCCCTGCTGGCTCTGCAAACGATATTTCAGGTAAAGAACAGGATAAACATCCTCATATTTCAGCTTTCTTTTCTCATAAGAAACACGCGGAAGTCCTTTGTATCCATTTTCTTTCAGGAACTGACTGTAGATCACATAAAGATCTCCGGTCACATACAGCTTCATGAATTTCTCACGGATCAGGTCTTTCTCATCATCTGCCAGATCACGGTCCCGCAGAGTTTCCACCTCGTCAATGAAATGATCTGCAACTGCATCCATCCTTGAGAGCAGTGGAAAATCCTGGAATTTGAAATAAAACAATTCAATAATCTCTGATTCTTTCTTTACAAATCCCTTATATTCCACATCTTTAAAATTCATCAGCCGGTCTTCCAGTTCCACCAGATAACGTTCCATAAGATTTATAAATTCCATGGACTGCTTTTCCTCTGCCAAAGAAGCTTTCTGCGGAAAACGGATTCTGCGTTCAATTTCATCATAGCGGTCTTCGCAGTCAGAAACTGTATCCCTAAGCTGCTTATAGGCAAAAAGATCAAAGCTCATTTCCTTAATATTCTCTTCTCCCAGTTCAGGAAGGATATGGGAAATATAATCGGAAAACACTCCATTTGGTGACAGGATCAGAATATTGGAAGACTTCAGATTCTGTCTGTCATGGTAGAGAAGATAGGCGATCCTGTGAAGCGCCACGGAAGTTTTCCCGCTTCCTGCTGCACCCTGGATCACCATGATCCTGTCTTTGGTATTTCGGATAATGGCATTCTGCTCCTTTTGAATGGTACGGATAATGTTCTTAAGCTGTACCTCACCGTTACTTCCCAGCTCTGCTTTCAGGATCTCATCATCGATCTTCACATCACTCTCAAATTCGTAGATCATTTTTCCGTTGCGGATCTTATACTGCCATTTCGAAGCAACCTCACCATGAATCTCGCCCATGGGAGCCTCATAAGAAGCCGGTCCTTTGTCATAGTCATAAAACAGACCGCTTACCGGAGCACGCCAGTCGTATACTAATGGAATATGCCCTGCTTTCTCTGCAAAATTTCCAATTCCAATATAAAAGATCTCCGGTTCGTCCTCTCCTTCGTAAATGAAATCCACTCTTCCAAAGAATGGAGAATCTGCCATTCTGCGAAATCTCTGTTTTAGAATCAGCTGCTCTTCATTTGCGGAAATCTGGCGGAACAATGCCTGCTGATTATCATAATTCTCATAACCATACTGGTCCATCTCTGTATAATTTTCCCAGTAATACTCATGCATTCCCTCAATCTCTTTCTGGCCTTCCACCAGAGAAAGGCTGATTTCTGTGATACGTTCTTTTAATTTTTCCAGCACATAGCCCAGATATTCTCTGCCGTTTTTCTTATCTGTCATATTGTTGATATCCTCTGATATTTGCAACTGTTCAGCAATTTCACAGTTACAATACTCCTTATTATTGTTATCATTTTCTCTTGTTATTATGATGATAAAATATATCAATTTTCGTAGATTGGTTTTTAATTATAACATATTACCCTCTTACAGAAAAGACGTAAATTTGCACGGTATATCTCGATTCATCTGTTTCTATGCATCCATAAGAAGCTACAGTAAACAATAATAAAAATCCCTCATCCAGTATCTGTGCGATCCTATATCTGCCGGATATATTCTCTTTCACAAATACCCTGAGGGATTTATAATACATTTCTTTCTTACAGTAATTTCATTTTTTCAGAAATTGCCATAGATTTACACCATGATTTATATCATGATTTCCATACTGTATATTTCAGGCAGTTACCTTATTCTCAAACTGACTGTTATACAGGTCTGCATAGAAGCCTTTCTTAGACAGAAGCTCTTCATGATTTCCCTGCTCGATAATGTCACCGTCTTTCATAACCAGGATCAGGTCTGCATCCTTGATGGTAGAAAGTCTGTGTGCGATCACAAAGCTGGTTCTGCCCTTCATCAGATTGTCCATGGCTTTCTGAATACGCACTTCGGTTCTGGTATCTACAGAGGAGGTTGCCTCATCCAGGATCAGGATCTTATTATTGGCAAGAATTGCCCTGGCAATAGTGAGAAGCTGTTTCTGTCCCTGGGAAATATTACTGGTTTCTTCATCCAGAACCATGTCATAGCCGCCCGGCTGCTGCATGATAAAGTTGTGCACATGGGCTGCCTTTGCTGCTGCGATCACCTCTTCATCTGTAGCATCCAGACGTCCGTAACGGATATTTTCCATAATGGTTCCTGAGAACAGCCAGGTATCCTGAAGCACCATACCAAACATCTCTCTCAGACTACTTCTGTTAAAGTCTTTGATGTCATAACCGTCTACCTTAATACTTCCGCCATTGAGATCATAGAATCTCATAAGCAGTTTCACCATAGTTGTCTTTCCTGCACCTGTGGGACCTACAATGGCAATCTTCTGGCCATCCTTCACATCTGCAGAGAAATCATTGATAATGATCTTATCCGGATTGTAACCGAATTTTACATGTTCAAACTGTACATCTCCTGTAAGTGTATTAACATCTACAGGGTTCTTCTCATTCTGACTCTCTTCCGGCTCCTCCAGGAATTCAAATACTCGTTCGGAAGCTGCTGCTGAGGACTGTAACAGGTTTGTAACCTGTGCGATCTGCTGGATTGGCTGTGTAAAGTTACGGATGTACTGGAAGAAGGACTGGATATCACCCACTTCAATACTTTTTTTGATTACAAACACGCCGCCTAAGAGAGCTACCATTACATATCCAAGGTTACCTACAAACTGCATGATCGGCATCATCATTCCTGAGAAGAACTGAGATTTCCATGCAGATTCATAAAGCTTCTGATTATCTTTCTCAAATTCTTCTACTACATCATTCTCTTTGTTGAAAACCCGGACCACATTATGACCACCGAAGTTTTCTTCGATCTGACCGTTTACTTTACCCAGATAGCTCTGCTGATCCTGGAAGTATTTCTGGGAATGCTTCATGACAGTCTGGATGATGAACATGGAAACCGGCAGGATCAGAAGTGCTGCCAGAGTCATCCACACATTGATGGAAAGCATCATAATAAATACACCGATCAGGGTTGTCACTGATGTGATCAGCTGTGTCAGACTCTGGTTCAGACTCATCTGCAGAGTATCCACATCATTGGTGATACGGGAGAGGATCTCACCGTTTGTTCTGCTCTCATAATAGTTCAGAGGCAGTCTGTTGATTTTCTTTGAAATATCTTTTCTCAGATTATAGGTAACATCATTTGAGATCCCTGACATTACGAATCCCTGTACAAAGGAAAAGCATGCACTTAACACATACAATCCAAGTGTCCATAACAGGATCATCCCGATCTTTCCGAAGTCAATTTCACCGGTTCCGTTTACCTTGGCAACCAGGCCGTTAAACAGCTCTGTGGTCGCCTTACCTAAAATCTTAGGCCCTACAATACTAAACACAGTTCCCGCTACTGCAAAGATAAACATCAGTATAAAGCGGAATTTATATCGTCCCATATAACGGAAAAGCTTAGCCATGGAGCCCTTGAAGTCTTTCGCCTTTTCGCCGGACATCATACGTCCATGTCCTCCCATAGGACCTCTTCTTCTCTGTTCGCTCATGCCAGTTCCTCCTCTGATAACTGAGATCTTGCAATCTGCTGATATACCTCACAATTTGCCATCAGTTCCTTATGAGTTCCAATGCCTGCCATATGTCCGTCATCCAGTACAATGATCTGATCTGCCCCAAGGATGGTACTGATCCTCTGGGCAACGATTACGGTAGTTGCGTCCTTGGTGTACTCCTTCAATGCCTTTCTTAACTGACTGTCAGTCTTAAAGTCAAGGGCAGAGAAGCTGTCATCAAAGATAAATATCTCCGGATCCTTTGCAATGGCTCTGGCAATGGACAGACGCTGTTTCTGTCCGCCCGAAACATTGGTACCTCCCTGTGATACAGGAGATTCATATTTCTCCGGTTTGGTATCAATAAATTCTGTAGCCTGTGCAACCTCTGCTGCTTCCTTTACCTGTGCATCAGTAATCTCCGGCTTACCATAGCGGATATTGGAATCAATAGTACCTGAGAAAAGTACACCCTTCTGCGGCACATATCCCAGCTTATCACGAAGCTCTTTCTGAGTCATGTCACGGACATCCACACCATCCACTTTAACAGAACCCTTTGTCACATCATAGTATCTTGGGATCAGATTGATCAGGGTACTCTTACCGCTTCCAGTACTTCCGATCACTGCAATCGTCTGACCTTTCTTTGCTTTAAAGGAAATGTCTGTCAGTACATTCTCACCTGCTTCCGGGTAAGCAAAGGATACATGGTCAAATTCAATCTCACCTTTCACATTTTCTGACGGATGTACCGGAGTTTCTGGATCCTGAATAGAAACCTCTGTTTTCAGAACCTCATCAATACGAAGCGCTGCAACATTTGCTCTCGGGAGCATAATAGACATTGCAGTGATCATCAGGAAGGACATAATGATCTGCATTGCATACTGGATAAATGCCATAACATTACCAACCTGCATGGTTCCGTTGTCTACTGCATGGGCACCACTGTAAATAATAAGTACAGATACACCATTCATGATCAACATCATAATGGGCATCATAAAAGTCATACATCTGTTGACAAACAGGTTTGTTTTTGTCAGATCCAGGTTTGCTTTCTCAAAACGATCTTCCTCATGCTTCTCACGGCTGAATGCACGGATAACAGGAATACCTGTCAGAATCTCACGGGATACCAGATTCAGTCTGTCGATCAGAGTCTGTAAGATAGTGAATTTTGGCATTGCCACCTGGAACAGCACAAAGATCACAATCAGGATCAGACCAACTGCCACACCAAGGATCCATGTCATGGAAGAATCTGTGTTTAATACCTTGATCACTCCACCAATACCAAGGATCGGCGCGTACAGAACAATGCGGAACATCATTGCCATAACCTGCTGTACCTGCTGCACATCATTGGTGCTTCGTGTGATCAGGGATGCTGTGGAGAATTTATGATATTCTCTGCTGGAAAAGCTCATAACCTTGCGGTAAATGCTGTTTCTCAGGTCATGACCAAGTCTGCCTGCCACTCTGGCCGAAATAAATGTGACGCTGATTGCTGCCAGCATGATCACCAGTGCCATGGCAAGCATTCTGATACCTGACATCAGGATGTAACGCATCTGGATGGCACCCACATCTGTTCCCAGTGCTTCATATTCTGAAGCAACAAAGGAAACACCAGCCTGTGTCACAATAGACTCCGGCATATCTTTCAGCTTCTCATCCACCTGACTCATAATCTGCTGTACTGCTTCTTCCGGCATCTGCGCCAGCGCTGTCAACGGGTCTGTTCCCTCCGGAAGGCCCATCTGTGCAACCATTGCCTGCCCCTGCTCACTGTCTTCGGAAAAGGCAGCTACCATCATCATTGCCTTGGAGAAATCCTCATTTAAATTCTCTCTGGTTTCTTTGGAAATATCATCATTTAATACCCAGGTATCCTCTTCCTGTGTATAATTCTGCGAAACTTCCTTTTTCTGATCCTCATCCATAAAAATCTGAAGATTCTGCAAGGTTGAATCCCGAAGCTTATCCGGCACACTGTCTTCAATACCTTTCTGCTGGATACCTACATTAATGATCTTGGAGGTATAATCCGGCAGGGAAAGATCACAGTACGCCTGCAGAAACAAAAGTGCTATGATCAGGACAATGTATCCCGCTGATTTCTTCAGATATTTCATCAGTTTAATCATTGCTTTTTCCCTCTTTTCCTATTTTGATGTATGTCTATGTCAAACTCATAGGTCGGTTCTTTCACAGACAATATTTTTATCTGAACATGCTGATACAGTTTTCTCAATCTGCTCCATCATGTATTTTTCAGTTTCTACCTGTTGACAGGTATCTCCGAAATATTATCCAGAATCTGCCCAAAAAACCTTCGTAAAAGACATAACTCTGTTTCGCTGAAGTTGCTGAACATCACTTTTTCCACAGCTTTGCTTTCCTGCTGGAGCTCCTCCACGATTTTTCTTCCGTTTTCTGTCAGATATACACGCATGATGCGTTGGTCTTTATCATCACGTTTCCTGCAGACAATGTCGGCTTTCTCCAGACGCTGGATACTTACATTAACAGTGGGCGGTGTTACACCCATACGCTCTGCAATCTCCTTCTGGCTGCAGCCGTTATTTCTGTATACGATCATAATGATCGGCATCTGTCCCTGCTGGATACCGATTTCCCGTATACGCTGCATACATCTCATACCATATTGGCGGTTGATCTCCATAAAAAGCGCAGGCATGCTCTTCTCTTCTCGTTTCTCTTTCTCATTCTTCTCCTCTTTCGGGCACCACATAACTTCACTCCTTTCCGGCCTCTGTCCTCTTTCAGGTCTGATATTATTCTTTAATTAGCCTGACTAATCATATATAATATACTTTTAGACAAAAAATGCAAGTGTTTTTTGTGCAGTTTATAATTATTTTAGATTTAACTTTGATATTTCCAATTTGTAAATATTCAATTTTATTTTGCCCGGCTAATTTTTTCATCTCAGGTCGAATAAAATTTCCAGTATTCTTCAAGTTCTATCTCTGCATGACTTCTTTATAAAATTCTACAAACACATTAATTGCCGGAGACCGCCATTTATTTTTGTGGAGCAGCAACTGTGTCCATACAGTTACCGGGCAGCCGGCAACATCCAGTCTTTTAATCTGTCCGTCTTTCATATATTTCTCCGAAATAAAATCCGGAAGAAAGGAAAGCAGGCTGCTGTTTTTTACCAGTTCACATATCTGAAGCGGATTTCCGATTTCAAGAACCGGACGGATTTCCAGTGATTGGGACGCAAGGGTTTCATTCAGTATTTTTCTGTAGCTCATGGCTTGTTCTGTTAACACAAACTCATTCTGAGAGATTTCACTTAATTTCCATGAACAGTCTGCAACAGGATTGTCAGCCGCTGCAATAAAATGAACCTGTTCTTCCTGTTCAGCACAAATAATAAAATCCGAATCATAAATATGCCTGTCCAGAGTAAAAACTAAATCTGTTTCGTTCCTCCGTAATTTATCAAACATCTGCTCTGTACCGTTTTCTGTTATCTCCACTTTTATTTCCGGATACTGATGATGAAAACGCAGAAAATCATTTTTAAAATATCTGCTGCAGACAGAACTGGACATAGACAACCGGATCTCGCCTTCAATGCTTTCAGCCGAATTCAGCGAATCAAGCATTTTCGCCTGTGCCTTCAGAATGTTTCGAGCCTGCTGCAAAACTAAAACTCCCTTTTCCGTAAGATTGATTTTATGATAATAACGGTCAAACAGCCTGACATCAAGTTCCTTTTCCAGCTGTTTAATCTGTGAAGAAACTGTAGACTGCGTATATCCCAGTTCCTTTGCAGCAGCCGAAAATCCGGAATATTCACATACAGCAATAAAAGTTTTTAACACATTTGTATCCATTTCTCGTTCCTTTCCCATATTTTTTTCAATATTTTCCCATCAAAACGCAGAAGCGTTATTTTTCTTATATAAACGATATTTTCAATAATATACAACAAAACAATCAATTTTACAAATATTGTTTTTTATCTTATAATATCCCTTATATGAACTTCTGAAGGGAGCGTTATCTTATGAAACGTGAACAGCTTGGAAGCCGGCTTGGCTTCATTATGCTTTCCGCCGGCTGCGCCATTGGCTGCGGAAATGTATGGAAATTCCCGTGGATGTGCGGGCAAAATGGCGGCGGCAGCTTTATGCTGATCTATCTTCTGTGTCTGGTCATCCTGGGAATCCCGGCTCTTGTGTTGGAATTTTCCATCGGAAGAGCGGCTCAGACAAGTCCCCTTTTCATGTACCGTAAGCTGGAAAAGCCAGGACAGAAATGGGGGATTTTCGGTTGGTTCTGTCTGCTTGGCAACATTGCCCTGATGGCATTTTACACTGTTGTCTGCGGCTGGATCATTTATTATTTTGTACAGTTTCTCAGAGGTAAAAATGGTTCACTGGGATTTTCAGCCATGATCACCTCTCCCTCTGTGAATGTATTCTTCCTGCTGGTCACTGTAGCCATTGCATTTTTCATCCTTTCCTTCAATCTTCAGGGCGGACTGGAACGTGTGACAAAATATATGATGTCTGCGCTGCTGGTATTGATGCTTGCTCTCGCTGTGCACAGTCTTTTTCTGAAAGGCGCAGGTGAGGGAATGACCTTTTATCTGAAACCGGATTTCTCAAAGATTGATGGTTCGGTGATCGTAGGAGCAATGAACCAGGCATTCTTTACTTTGTCTACAGGTATGGGTGGCATGGCTATCTTTGGCAGCTATATTGGTAAAGAACATTCTCTGATGGGGGAAGCTATCCATGTGATCGCACTGGACACACTGGTTGCTTTTCTGGCAGGAGTTGTTATTTTCCCTGCATGCTTCACCTTTAATCTGGAAGTAAACGCAGGTCCGAGCCTTCTGTTTGATACAATGGCGGCTGTTTTTAACAATATGTCCGGAGGACGTATCTGGGGATCCTTATTCTTCCTGTTCATGGTATTTGCAGCCATGTCAACCGTCCTGGGTGTGTGCGAGAATATCCTGGCAATGATACGTGAGCTTACCGGCTGGTCCCGTCCAAAAGGCAGCGTGGTCTGCGGCACAGGTGTCTTTCTTCTGGCACTTACCACAGCCCTTGGTTTCAGCGTTTTCCACTTCCAGCCATTTGCCGAAGGAACTACCTGGCTTGATTTCTGGGATTTTATTGTTTCCAACAATATTTTACCCCTTGGCTCTCTCATCCTTGCACTCTTCTGCTGTAATAAGTTCGGCTGGGGATGGGATAACTTTATCAAAGAGAGCAATACCGGTAAGGGCTTAAAGGTACAGAGCTGGATGAAACTGCTCTTCCGATTTGTACTTCCGATTATAATTGCCTTTATCTATATTTATGGAATGTTCACATTCAACTGGAAATAAAAAAGAAAAATAAGCTCCGTGGATCAAAACTTCTATCCACAGAGCTTATTTTTTATCCAACCATCATTTTTAATTTTAGTGAACCTTCTGATCCAGCATTCTTTGGATCAGCTCAATTGTATCCTTCAGTCCATAGTTGGCACTGTTGATACACAAATCATAGTTCTCCGGTTTTCCCCATTTCTCACCGGTATAAAATTCATAATATTTCTTATGCTGCTTATCCATCTGCTTCAGAAAACGTACTGCCTGTTTCAGATTCATATTACGGATATCCATAACATGCTGTACACGAACCTGAAAAGGAGCACTGATAAACAGGCTGATATGCGGAATGTGATTATTCTTAAGAATCGTGTCTGCGCAGCGTCCCATGATCACACAGTCTTCACTCTTTGCCAGTTCACAGATCAGATCACTCATATTGAAAAATACGGCATCCTGCTTCGGAAGTCCGTGATAACGGTTAAATTCCCTGAACCAGGTTTTCAGATCTGTATGTTTTTTCTTTCTGTATTTATCAAATCCCTCAAAACTACCGGCATCACCCACTGCATTTTTATCTGCCTGCAGACGCTTCATAACCTGATCAAAAATCTCTGCATCATAATAGTTGATCTGAAGCTGATCTGCCAGTTCAAATCCGATATCATTACCGCCACTTCCCTGTGTACGGCTGATACAGATGATCAGATGATCATTTTCGGAAATCTCATTCTGGCGTCTTGCGATCAGATTATTCAGACTGATACGTTCTTTATCTACAATATCTGTCTGTCCAAATGTATCCGGAAGACTTTCAATCTCTTTCAGAATACTGTCATACTCTATCATAAGACGTCTTCTCTCGCTCTTATCCCTGATGGTACGGGCCATGTTACTGATCAGCGCCAGTTCACTTCTGAGCAGATGTCCGTCAGGCTTGGTATACATCAGCGCTGCCAGATGACGGAGAGTTGTTTCTTTTTGTCCTGTAAATGTACGTCCCAGAGAGGAACCCACACATTTATAAACTTCTTCGTCCAGGTTATAAATGCGTATTGCAAGTTCTTTACATTTTTCCTGATTATCCTGCATAATGATCCTCCCTCCTTATAAAAAGAATACAAACATATCGATAATAAACACCGGAACCAGAAATGCAACAGACCACAGCATATATCCGAAGAATGACGGCATCTTCACACCATTCTCATCAGAGATTGCCTTTACCATAAAGTTTGGGGCATTTCCGATATAAGTGTTGGCACCCATGAATACCGCACCACAGGAAATGGCAGACAGAATCTTGGTAGGTACTGTTCCCAGTGTAGTTGTGATTCCATTTGTAAATGCCAGCGTTCCTGCTGTTGTAAGGAATACCAGATACGTCGGTGTATTATCCAGAAAACTGGAAAGTGCACCGGTTGCCCAGAACATCTCTGCCGGTTCAGTAACTCCCAGATTCGGTCCTACCGCTTTCAGAAGCATCAATGCAGGCTGCATGGTGATAAAAATACCGATGAATAAAACCGCAACCTCCTGGATCGCGCCCCAGGTAAAATGGTTTCTGATACGGATCTGCTTATCTGTTGTCTTAAAGGAAAGAAAAGCAGCAAGCAGAATGATCACGATTTCAATCAGAGCCGGGAATGTCAGGGTTACTTCTCCAAAGAGATGAATGCCTCTTACATTGCCTGCAGCATCCTGGAATGCGGACATTCCCGGAAGTACACCGCTTAAGATTACCGCGCCAACGATCATCACAAGGAAAATGATATTGTGCAGTCCATCCAGACGAAACTGAGTACCCGGTTTACGGATATCCGGTTTACGGCCATTTGCAATATCTTTTCTGTAGGAACGTTTATCAATCTGATAAAATACAAACAGCAGAATGACCATATTAAAGATCAGTACAGGGAACAGATGCAGGCTCCAGAAGAAAGGAACGCCTCGCATAAATCCCATTAACAGCGGCGGATCTCCGATTGGTGTAAGACATCCACCCATATTGGAAACCATGAAGATAAAGAAGATCATAATATGTCCTTTTCTCTTTCTCCATGAATTCATTTTAATTACCGGACGTACCATCAGCATACTGGCACCGGTGGTACCGATACAGCTTGACAGAAGAGTTCCCAGTGCAAGCAGACCTACATTAACACGGGGGGAACCTGCGAAATCACCCTCCATGGTAATATTACCAGATACGCAGAACAGGCCGAATAACAGAATGATGAATGTAAGATAATCATTCACAATACAGTCCAGAACTGTCTCTGCAGTCTTTCCGGCTCCATAAACGAAAGCAAATGGAACCACCATCAGAATGATCCATAAGGCAACAACCAGTGGCTGATGAGACTCCCACCACTCCGCTTTTACCAGAGGCATCACTGCAATACATAACAAAAGCCCTGCAAAGGGAATGCAAAGCCATACAGGTACTGTAGATGGTGCTTTACTGCCTTCTGCCGCAAATACACTCAACGGGCAAGCCAGAAGAACTGCAAAAAAAGCACCCAGTACGGTCACCAACTTTTTCAAAACTGCCACCTCCATATTGTATTTTCGTACAGCGCGATTATCATTCAGGAGATTTTTTTCATATACGTGTTTCTTCCTATTTAATATGCGCTTGTTTTTTACAGATGCAATTATATCATACAGCATACAAAAATCAATTGTGTGGATAGTGAATATTTATACTTTATTTCCTGTTTTTTTATACATTTTTTACATATTCCCTGATTATTTTCGTTTATATTTTAACGATTTAATCTTTATTACTGACATTTTTTTGTACTGCCTTATCTATTTTTTAAAATTGTACTGATTTTGAAACACATGACCCAATAACTGCTCCGCAGTTTATCACTTTTGGGCAATTAAAGCAGGGATCTTTCTTATATGCAATACGAAAAATGCTCCCCGACAGCAATTCCCGCTGTCAGAGAGCATTTCACATATTTCTTATATGAACTGATTGGTTGCCTCATCATACTCATAATCGATGGAATGCATCTTCGCCACCAGTTCGTCTTTCTTCAATCCTCTGCATGTGCAGAGTGCTTCCAGGGAATCATAGTAATCCCTGAGCTGAGTATTCACATAACTCAGCAGAATCATTGGATCTTTGGGTATCATTTAGTTTCCGTCCTTTACCGTAACAATGAATTCCCCATTCTGAACATCCAGCACCAGAGTATCACCTGCATGAACATCTCCGGACAAAATCTTTCGTGCCGCAAGAGTCTCCACATATTTCTGCAGATAACGTTTCAGCGGACGTGCACCATATACCGGGTCATAGCCATTCTCGATAACCTGATCCTTGGCTGCATCTGTCAGTTCCAGGGAAAGCTCCTGGTCTGCAAGACGTTTGTCAAGCTCGCCGACCATCAAGTCTACTATCTTACCAATATTGGATTTTGTCAAGGGCTTAAACATAATTATTTCATCCAGACGGTTCAGGAATTCCGGACGGAAATGACCTCTCAGGTCATCCATAACCTGGCTCTGAGCCTCAGGTTTGATTTCTCCATTCTCATCAATACCATCCAGCAGATATGGAGAACCGATGTTGGAAGTCATGATAAGAATTGTATTCTTAAAGTCAACCGTACGTCCCTGAGAATCTGTGATACGGCCATCATCCAGTACCTGTAACAGTACGTTAAACACATCCGGATGTGCTTTCTCAATCTCATCGAAAAGTACAACACTGTATGGTTTACGGCGGACTGCCTCAGTAAGCTGGCCACCCTCCTCATATCCTACATATCCCGGAGGCGCTCCGATCAGTCTGGATACAGAATACTTCTCCATGTATTCACTCATATCAATTCTGACCATATTCTGTTCATCATCAAACAGATTCTCTGCCAGAGTTTTGGCAAGCTCTGTCTTACCTACACCTGTAGGACCAAGGAACAGGAAGGAACCGATAGGTTTGGTCGGATCCTTGATGCCGGCTTTGGAACGAAGGATTGCATCTGTAACCCTCTTCACACCTTCATCCTGGCCTACTACTCTCTTGTGGAGCTGATCTTCCAGAGTGAGGAGTTTCGCTCTCTCTCCTTCTGTCAGTCTTGTTACAGGAATACCGGTCCATCTGGAAATGATCCTTGCAATCTCATCATCAGTAACTGCCTCATGAACCAGACTTCTGTCACTTTCTTTCACACTCTTCTCTTCGATCTCCAGCTGCTGCTGTAATTTCGGAAGTTCGCCGTACTGTAACTGTGCGGCCTTCTCCAGATCATAGTTCTGTTTTGCTTTCTGGATCTGCTTATTCACATCCTCGATCTGCTCACGAAGCTTCTGCAATTTCTCTACAGAATGCTTCTCATTATCCCACTGTGCTTTCTGGGTATTAAAGGTATCACGAAGCTCTGCCAGCTCCTTCTGAAGTGCTTCCAGACGTTCCTTACTCAGGTTATCTGTCTCTTTCTTCAGTGCAGATTCCTCAATCTCCAGCTGCATGATCTTACGGCGCTGTTCGTCCAGCTCTGAAGGCATGGAATCCAGTTCTGTCTTGATCAGGGCACAGGCCTCATCCACCAGGTCAATGGCCTTATCAGGAAGAAAACGGTCTGTGATATATCTGTGGGAAAGTGTAGCTGCTGCAACCAGCGCACTGTCTGTGATCTTAACACCATGGAAGACCTCATATCTCTCCTTCAGACCACGAAGGATGGAAATAGTATCCTCCACTGTAGGTTCATCTACCATAACAGGCTGGAAACGACGTTCCAGAGCTGCATCTTTCTCAATATACTGACGATACTCATCCAGAGTTGTTGCACCGATACAGTGAAGTTCACCTCTGGCAAGCATAGGTTTCAGCATATTGCTTGCATCCATAGCTCCGTCTGTCTTACCTGCACCAACGATCAGATGTAACTCATCAATGAAAAGAATGATGTTTCCTTCACTCTTCTTTACTTCTTCAAGGACTGCTTTCAGACGTTCCTCAAACTCACCTCTGTATTTGGCACCTGCTACCAGAGCACCCATATCCAGGGCAAAAATCTTCTTATCCTTCAGACCTTCCGGCACATCCTCTGCCACGATTCGCTGTGCAAGACCCTCGATTGCTGCAGTCTTACCTACACCAGGCTCACCGATGAGCACCGGATTGTTCTTGGTCTTACGGGAAAGGATTCTGATAATATTACGGATTTCTTCATCACGTCCGATCACAGGATCCAGCTTCTGGTTACGTGCCTTTTCGACTAAATCCTCACCATATTTATTCAAAGTATCATAAGTAGCTTCCGGATTATCACTGACTACTCGCTGATTGCCTCGTACTGTAGAAAGTGCCTGCAGAAAACGTTCCTTAGTGATGCCAAATTCCTGAAACAGTTTCTTCATGCTTGGACTTGGATATCTTAATAAAGCAAGGAAGAGATGCTCTACAGAGACATATTCATCTCCCATTGCCTTGGCTTCATCCTCTGCACTGACCAGAGCCTTGTTCAGATACTGTCCGAAACGGAGCTCACCGCCAGATACCTTAACCCTGGCATCCAGTGCCTGATTCAGAGAATTTCTGAAATAGTCCTTATCTATCTCCATCTTCTCGATCAGTTTAAGAATCAGGCTGTCTTCCTGTTCCAGCAGAGCATATAAAAGATGCTCCTCCTCAATCTCCTGGTTGCCAAACTGATAAGCAACCTTCTCCAGATCCTGGACAGCCTGTACGGATTTCTGTGTAAATTTACTGATATTCATAGGCTAACCCTCCTCTTATATGAGAAATATCTCTCCCACGGGAGAAATATGTTGTTTTCTTTGTTCTGCATGTAATATAACACATGTTGTTAGCACTGTCAAGAGTTGAGTGCTAATATTTTGTAAAGAATTTGTGACCCTCGGAAATTTCTGAATGATTTTCTGAAAGAATGGGTAGTTCGGATAGATGAACTGAGTGAAACTTAACGAAACTTAAATTATGCCCAATATGGAATATACTTTTTATATCTTGGTGCAGTATCCGGATTCATTTCTGATTATATTTCGCTCCACATACCTGTAGTGTTCTAGTTCTTTAATCGCTGACCTTACAGAATCAATTCCATCCCGGCTCAGAGATGCCAGACCCCGTATGTTGTAATTCCAGTCCTCTGGCAGACTTAACATCAGGGATAACAGTCCTTTTGCCTTTAATGACAAATCTTTGTTCTTGAAATGATGGTTGCTCATTACAGTAAAGTTCTTGTTTCGCTCTACACGAAACACTTGTGTCATTCTACTTCACTTCCTTTCCAGACAGAAAAAGACGCAAGCCATATTCTTATGACTCACGCCTTTCTGCATAACTTACTTTTCTATTCTTCTGTTTCTAATTCTAATCTCTGTAAAATATCCCTTACAATACCTGCATCTTTAATCAAATTAATTCCAAAACATTTTTTACCTGCATCCTTCAAAGACGCACCCACATGATATGCTTTCATTTTATCAAGAATTAAAAAACGATCATGAAATGCTCTTGTGTACTTTACATCCAGTTTAGGATACTGTGCATTAAAGTTATCTACATCTGTTTGAGATAATTTTGTCCGTTGCAGTGTATAAACTGTCACCGCCGCATTTTCTTTCTTTTTGGACAAAATATTTATCCTAGATTATTCACGGCACAGTCGTGAAAGTGGCTGAAAACCACATAGTTTCTATATTTTAACTGAATATTGCTTTTCACCTATCAGATGAATACTTTCCACAACAAATACAGAAAACAGGAACCCCCTCCTGCACAAACCGTTTTCCCGCCAAGAATCATACCTTCCGTCTGGGATACCGTCTTCGGAAGCATCAGATACAGCTTAAATTCTGCCACAGCCTGATCCACCTTTTCTTTCCAGAACCCAAAGTCAGACCACCTTGACGGAATCCATCCCTCCGGCCAGGTCAGATGTGTAAAAAGAAGCCAGACCACCGTCCCTGCCATTACACTGTACAGCAGGTTGCAGAACCAGTACTCTGCATCTTTCACTGTATAGTTCTTTTTTTCTCTGCTTATTTCCGTCCACAGACTGCCAGAAAGAACCGCCGGAAGCAGCAGTAATGCCGCCAGTCCTGCATTTTTCGGTAAAGCCGAGGATACCACTGTTCCCTGAAGTCCGTATTTCATCAGAAATCCGTTCACTGTACTTTCTTCGGTTTCTCCATTTCTCCTTCTGATAAACAAACGATTATAAAAAAGTTCCGTCTCGGTATCATCCGCAGAAGCCGCCCCGAAAACCAAAATTTTCTGCCCCCAGTCCGCAACTTTCCTGACAGTATAAGTACGTCCCTGAAACAGAATCTGACCACCCGGAACCTTATTGCCAAAGAGCTCCCAGGCAGTTGTACCATCAATCACGCAACCATCCGGATCACCTTCTGTCAGAGCTGCTGCCTGCCAGTCATACCCTGCGGGATTTCCCTTAAGATACACAGTCATCGCCTGTGCCCGCCGGTTTCCTTCTTTCGCAGAAATCTCCCTCAACCCTGCATCTGCATAAAAACATACATCATAAGGCTTCTCACTTTTTCTTTCCTGCTTCAGGATATTTTCTGCTCCTTTCCTGTCAGGATAAGCTGCGGACAGAAACACCGATACTGCTGTATCATTTCTGATCTGCACATAATTATAGACTCCCAGAAAATAAATACAGAAAATAATCAGCCACACAGTCAGAGTACCGGCTTTCCTTAAAAAGGCACTCTGACTTCTGACACTCATTCCTCCAGCAGCCTGATCCGGCTGCCGCTGCTGATCTCTCTGTCACTGGAAGTCACGATTTTCTGGTCACTTGATAAATCCCCGTTCTCCAGCGCAGCAGTGGAAGAATTTTTATCTTTCACATTCACATACGTTTTTCGCGCTACCAATACCTCACCCAGGACGGTGTTCTGTGTATCTGTCACATAAACATAGTATCTGCCATTTTCCTCATACAATGCGCTCAGCGGAACACAGACATTAAAAGGACCTGCATCCTGAGAAATTGTAAATTCCGCAGTATCTCCTATGGAAAGAGTTCCCTCCGGTACCTGTACAGAAAGAATGTACTGATTTTCATTACTGCTGTCCTCTTTCACAGACTCCACTTTCGCTCCTGTAATCTCTTTTTCATCCGCACCTTTTAAAATTACCTCTCCGCCACTCTTTATGTATTTCAGATCATCTTTGCTGACCTCTGCCTGAAACCGAAAGGTTCCTTTGGATTCATAAAGGACAACCGCAGCTTCCGCTCCTGTCTGGCTTCCTGTCACTGCACTCAGACTCTTTATCACACCATCACAGGGTGCTTTCACTTTTCCCTTTCGTGCCAGCACTTTCTGCAACGTTTCCAGATCTTTCTGCGCAGTCTCAAGTTCCGCCTGCGTATTCTCCAGCGTGGAATCCGAAGCATCACCGATCTGCGTATCCCGGATTGCCTGCTCTGCTGACTGAAGTTCTCTTCTGCGGCTGAGCATGGCTTCATTGACCGCCTCCTCTTTCGTCCGGATATCATCAATCAATGCCTGCTCCTGAGAATTGTCCTGCGCATTCGAATTGTCGCCGTTTCCTGATGTATTTTTATTCCCTTCGCCATCTGTGCGATCCGTATTTCCGGAATCATCGGAGTTCTCCGGATCATCTGTATTCCCGAAATCGTCTGTATTTCCCGGATCATCAAACTCGCTGGAATCACTGAACTTCTCCTCATCCGGTATCTTATCCTGTACGTCATTCTGCGCCGCATCCCGCTGTGCGTAATAATCCTGAAGCTTCTGTCTGGCTATGGCTGCCTCATTCTGTGCCGCCTGCACACTGTAATTTCCGCTGGAAACCGCACTGTTATAATTTTCCTGTGCATCTGAAAACTCATTATTTCTCTTCTGCTGATTCACAGACTCTGCACTGATCAGATCATTGATCTTCCCCTGCAGAACATCTATGGCATCCTGTTTTTCCTTTATGGTTTTTTTTAGATATTTTACAGAAAACTTCAGCAGCGCATCCCCTTTTTTCACATTCTGTCCTTCCTGCACATAAACCTGCTCCACCTTCTGTCCCTCCTGGGTAAAAACTGCCCGTTCTCTGGTTCCCATCACTTTACCTGTGCCGGTCACCTCATGCGTGATCACCTGATTCTGAGCTGTTTTTGTCTCTACCTGTGCTACATTCACCGAATCTGCCGCCCTGGACAGAAAAGTAAACAAAAGCATCAGGGCAAAAAATCCTGCCAGAATTTTTATCAGTTTTATTTTCTTCATAGATAAATCCTCTCGTTTCTGTCGCTCTATTCCTTGATTGCCGTGGATATGATCCCTTGTTCCAGATAATCCTGCCCTGCCAGAAAAACGATCACTGCCGGGATCAGAACCAGAACAGATACCGCAAATGCCTTTCCTGTCTGGGAGATATCGATCTGTGGAAGGTACAGAGACAGCGGCCACAGACTTTTGGTCTTCAGAAATGCCATTGGCTGTTCGATCAGATTCCAGTATTCCAGAAATCCCAGAACCAGTGCCGAAATGATACCCGCAGAACCCAGAGGGATTCCGATTCTGATAAAAATAAGCAGCTCACCCGCCCCGTCCAGCCGCGCAGATTCCATCAGTGCCTCCGGAATACTCTCAAAGAAACGATACATGATAAAAACCGGAAACGTGGAAAAGGCCGCCGGAAGAATAATCCCCCACAGATGATCCAGAAGTTTCATCTGATCCAGAACCAGATAATTACTGAGCATCATTACCTGAAAGGGCATCATCATCAATGCCACATAGATCATAAACAGCAGATTTTTTCCCGGAAAACGATATCTGGCAAATCCCCACGCTGCCGGTACTCCCACCAGGATCTGCCCTGCCAGAACTCCGACAGTAATCTTTACGGAATTCCAGAACATCACAAAAAACTCCGGAGAATCCAGCAGGACTTTCACATAGGATCTCAGCGTCGGATAAAGCGGAAGTACTCTCCAGAATACATAACTGACTGCCTGACCGGAAGCAGATCCACTGTCTGCTGTCAGTACCGCCCCCAGAAGATCATTTAATTCCTTCTGCCCCATCAGTGATCCTGTAACTGAAAAAAATACCGGAAATATTGCCACCAGTGCAAGGAGTACAAGGAGCAGGCTTCCTATCTTCCTGATACGGAATATCTGCATAACTTTTCTCATTCTGCCCCGCCTTTCCCCCAGGCTTTCCACAATCCCAGGATCAGCAGAAAAATCACCAGTCCGGTCACCACTGCCGCAGCCGACATCTTATCCAGCGACAGGTCCCTGTACCAGTTGTTAAACAGATGCTGAAGCAGATACATTTTTTCCTGCGGATAATCACCGGCCACCAGATATGCCTCACGGAAAACCTTAAATGCATTGAGTACAGAAAGTACCACGATCGTAAAAAGGGACGGGAGCAGATTCGGGAGTGTGATCTTCGTAAAACATTTCCACTCCCCTGCCCCGTCCACTTTTGCTGCCTCGTAAAGTGCCGCCGGAATGGCAGACAATCCTGCCATCCAGAGCACTACATCATATCCAAGATTTCTCCATATATAACTGATCACCAGTACATAAAAAGAAGCACCTGTATTCATCCAGTCAGTCGTCTGAACAGATAACATATGAAGCAGGTGATTTAATAAGCCCTGATCGTCAAAAAGCAGTCTCCACAGAAGTACCACTGATGCTACAGGGATTGCCATTGGCAGAAGAAAGAAACTTTTCAGAATCTGCGTAAATCTTTTCTGCCCTGCAAGCAGGACTGTTATGATCAGAGACAATACCACCAGCAGCGGCACACACACTCCGAAAAACCGAAGTGTGTTGCCTGCTGCCAGACGAAACGCTTTGTTTGCAAATATCGTCCTGTAGTTCTCTATCCCCACAAATTCTCCATTCACTGCCCCGCAAAAAGATCTGCGGATCACATCCACATACGGGATCAGCCAGAAAATGCAGACACCTGTAAAACTCGGAAGAATAAAAGCCAGACCTTTTTGTGTATTTCTGAAAGCTGCACATCTTCTGCGATTTCGTTTCCGACTAAACAGCAAATCTGATTTTGCGTTCCGTTTCTCTGTTAAAGATAAGTGTTCTTTTAAATTAATCTTCATTCTCTTAAACTCCCTTACCTTGCAGTATTGGGTAATCAGCAGCAGACAGCCGCTTATTCAGATAAATACAGATTTACTTCCTGCATGATCTCTTTCACAGCATCATCCAGCCCCGTTTCTCCATTGAGGTATTTCTCACCGGATTCCGTTACTGCATTTCGGATGATCTGATTACTCTTTGCAGGTACAGTAAGTGTTTTTCCCAGATCCATGATGTTCTGTATTGCTTCATCTTCCGGAATGATCTCGTCCATCTCAAACTGTTTGATATTACCATCTCCCGTATCATAAGAGGTTTCGATCGAGCCAATGGTATCTCCACTGGATTTTCCCATTTTCCAGTAAGCCATATCTTCATAAACCTTGCTGTTTACAGCCAGTCCTTCATCATTGCTTGCTCTCTGGGATTCCTCTTCAAACAGGAACTTTACGAACTTCTCTGCCGCTTCTTTTTCAGATGCCTTTGCACTGATTCCCACAATGCTCCTTGGATAGAAACAATTCTCGCTTTGTCCGTTCAGAAGTCTGTAATCCAGATCCGGATCTATTTTTTTTGCAGAATCCAGATACACCAGACCCTCCGGTGAAAGCAGACCGCCTGCCGCCACTGTATTGACTTTTACAAGCAGATCCGTTATCGATCCTACAATATTTGTATATCCGGAACGATCTGAATTCGCCCAGTCATCACCCATCTGGTAAGCTTTCTTTGTCTCTTCTATCGCATCCTTCTGAGTCTGCCAGATCCTGTTTACCTGCTCCAGATATTCTTTCAGTGCATCTTCTTTGAGGGTTCCGTCCTCGTTCATCCATGCCGATGTACTATTGTCTATGGTTCCCTGTATCAGCCCGGACGGTGATATGGAAAAAGAGCTGAAAAATTTCAGTTTTCCATAGCTGTCTTTCTGGCTTTCCGCTGCATCAGCCTCTGTTGTCAGATCCGTAATTCCGGCGATGATATCCTTATTTCCCTCTATCATCGGAATGCCGAACTTGACAGGCATGGTATAAATGCTTCCATCCTCTTTTGTATATGCATCTTTGATATTTGGCAGGATATCTTCGTCTTTTAATACCCCGCTTAAATTCTCCAACATTCCTCTCTCTATATAGGTATCCTCTGAAATTCCATCCAGCAGCAGAACATCCGGTCCTGTTCCGGCCATGATCTCTGTATTGAGCACTTTCAGCGCATCCGTATCTGTGACGGAATCATCTCCTGACATTCCCGCCTCAATATTCACATAAATATCCGGATATTTTTTCTGGAAAAGCACTGCTGCCTGTTTTATGAAGTTACTGTCTTTCAGGGAATAAACTGTCAGCTCTGTATCCGGTGTCGTTGGGGTATCTTTGGAATATACATAGGAATAAATTCTGATATCCTCGCCTGCATTACAGCCCACATAGAAATTTCCATCGCTGTCCTGTCCCCATGCTACAGTTCCTGTATCCGGTGAACTGAGCGAATTCAAGGAACCATCGATTATCTGTTCCACTGTGCTGCCTCCCAGAACATATCTGTAAACACCGGTATGATCAATATAAAAAAGGCTGTTATCCTCATCTCCCTTTAAGAACATAAGCGGAAAACTGCTGGTTGTTGTCCAGTTGACATCCTGCTCATCAGACTGGATCTGCTCTGTAAGCGCGCTGATATTGTCCAGTGGTTTTCCAGTATCCAGATCATATCCGTGAAGAGTCTGATCCTGAATGGTAAACAACATTTTTCCTGCTGTTCCGATAAAATCAACACGGATTCCTTCCTCATATCTTCTCACCAGACTTCCATCTGAAGGATTGATCTCTGCTACGCCATTGCCGGGATCTACGATAAGAACTGTTCCATTCTCTGTGAAACATGCCTGAAATGTATAGGAAGACTGAATCGTATCTCCGGTATCAACTTTCTGTACATTTCCATCAGGGGAAAGATAGAAAAATTCCATTTTCAGGTTGTCATACGCAGAATCCTCTTCCCCACTGTCGGCTGTTGTCTGTGCATTTTCATTGTCCCTGTCAGGAGACAGATCTGCCCCGACAAATATACTTCCATCCGCTGCTGCAGAGACAACGCTGATATATTCTCCCAGATTCTCCTTAAGCCCCAACAGTTCTTCCAGACTTTTTCCATTCGTCCAGGTTTCTCCATTATCTGCAGAATCTGCTGCATAATAACAGTTATCTGCTGTACTGTAATAAACCATGCGCAATGCACCTGAGTCGAGTACTTTGACATCTCTCAGAAACTGGCTATTTTCAGGTACTGTAAGATCATTTTCCAGAAAACGTCCCATTGCTTTTGTGCTCTCATCTTTTGTTTTTTTACCATCTGAATTGTCAGTATTTACATTCACAAGATCTGCTGTATCTGCATTTCCTGCCTGATTGCTGCTTCCTGTTTTTCCTTTGCTTCCGGAATTTTTTCCATCTGCACCGCCACATCCGGCAAACAGGCTGCCGGTAAGTGCGATCACTCCGGCAACGGCGATTCCCTGTTTCCATCTTTTTATTTTTCTCATATCAGGATATACCTCCATGTTTTTATTTTCTTTCTGTCCCTCTCAGGATAAATGGATTGTAACAGGCAAATCTCTAAACTTTCTCTAATTTTCCAGCCGATATCCAATTCCCCGGACGGTTTTCAGGTTCAGTGTACTTCTGACACTTTTTAATCTTCGCCTCAGAAAATGAATATAATTATCCAGATTTCCATCCTCCACCTCGCTGTCTGCTCCCCAGACACGGTTGAGGATCACCTCTCTCGGAAGTGTCTGACCGGCGTTTCGAAGCATCAGCTCCAGAAGTGCTCCTTCCCGTTTGGAAAGGGTACATTCCTTTCCGTTTCCTTCCAGTCTGCCGCTTTCGGGATCAAAAATAAGATCTCCGAGCGATAATACTGCCGTGTTCTCCCATCTTCCGGGTCTTCGAACCATGCACTGTATTCTTGCCAGAAGTTCTTCGAAGGCAAACGGCTTCACCATATAGTCATCTGCGCCGCCTTTCAGTCCGGTCAGTTTATCCTGTAATTCTCCCAGTGCAGTCAGCATGATCACCGGTGTGGAAACATGATTCTTTCTGGCTTCCTGCAAAACAGTGATGCCATCCATGGACGGGAGCATCCGGTCCAGAATCACCAGATCATGGCTTCGTTCTTTCATATAATAAAGCCCTTCTTCTCCGTCATCGCAGATATCTGTCTCATAGCCTTCTTTTTCGAGCTGAAATCTCATGCTCTCTGCCAGTTCCCTGTCATCCTCTATCAGTAAAATTTTCATCTGTTTTCATCCTCCTGATCTTTCATTATACATGAGTTTTCTCTAAATTGTCTCTATACTCGGTTACAGGAATTTTTTTAGAGATTATTTACAGGTTTTCATGATACAATTACCATACAATCTCATAAAGGAGTAAATATTTCATGTTTCGCAGACTTCATATTCAAATGACTTTTTTCTCTGCTCTGATCATCGGCATCGTCATTTTTATTATGACAACTGCCTGTAATTTCATCACAGAAAACAGCACACGCCAGAATGCGTGGAATACCTTTCAGAACAACGCCATCTCCTGTATCTCTCATCTGGAAACGCAGAGTATCATCAGCAGTGACTGGATTTTGCAGGCAGAAAAAAATTATGATATTTCCATGGATATCAGAGACAACGGAAATTCTCTTTATCTGAAAAAACTACAGACGGATTCTCTGGATGAAACGATTTTCCGGAAGGCAGAAGAAATCTCTGCTGCTTCCTATGCACTTGATCTTTCCAATCCCGGTGCGGTCAGTAAACTGACAAAACGGATCTTTTTTCAGATGAAAGATTTCTATGTTTCCACTGCTCTGATCCCCAAGAGCCACGGAACCGTCAGTATGATCATCCTGTATTCCCTGGATTCTGTAAAACACAAGATTCTGTTACAGAGACTTGCATTCTCCGGCGCAGCTTTTCTGGCAATTCTGGCTCTGAGTATCTGTTCCTGGTTCTTTACCGGAAGAATGATCACTCCCCTGGAAAAAAGCAGGCAGGAACAGACCGAATTTATCGCTGCTGCCTCCCATGAGCTTCGCTCCCCTCTGGCAGTAATCCTGTCCGGAATCTCTGCCATGAAAAAGGCAGATCCGAAAGAGCAGGGACATTTTCTTTCAGTCATAGAAAAAGAAGGGACACGAATGTCCCTCCTGATAAATGATATGCTCTCTCTGTCAAATGCAGATAACCATTCCTGGAAAATGCATCCGGTTTCCTGTGAACTGGATACTTTACTTCTGGATACCTACGAAAAGTATGAACCCCTGATGCAGGACCACCATATGAAATTTTTCATTGAACTTCCGGAAGAGGAAATCCCTCCCTGTCCCTGTGACCCGGAAAGGATCAGTCAGGTGCTTGGAATCCTTCTTGACAATGCCATCAGTTATGTCCCCGAAAACGGGAAAATTATTCTTTCCCTTTCACAGACCAAAACGCACTTTCTTATCTGCGTCAAAGACAACGGACCCGGTATTCCGGATTCTGCCAAGACTTCTGTTTTCCGGCGTTTTTACCGGGCAGATTCTGCCAGAAATAACAGGCAGCATTTTGGTCTGGGACTGTGTATTGCGTATGAGATCATTTCACTTCATAAAGGAACAATCTCTGTACTGGATACCCCGGGCGGTGGTTCTACTTTTCAGATTTCTCTGCCGTTGGCATAACACAGTAATTTTCTGTAACATAAAAACCGGAACGAACATACGGCCTCCCCGCATATTCGTTCCGGTTTTCTAATATTCATTCCTCTGATGGATTCATAGGTCGAGTAGGTGCACCCCTTACGGTCGTACACCCCTCACAGAACTCCGGACGTGCGGCTTTCCCGCATCCGGCTCTTTGCGAAACGAATCGTTCACATTATCATTCGTATATATTGACATATATCCGGGGTCTTACCAGTGGATAGCTGTTATCCAGCATATTTAGAAATTCTACCCAATTATAGCTTTTCTTCTGGCTTCTCCGGTTCAGACAATAGAACAGGCTTCTCATGATGTTATATCGGAATGCCGTTATACTTTCTGTATTGTCCGTAATTCCATAGTAATGGTAATAACCAGTTAGTATCTGGTTAAGTTTTGCAATAATCTCTTTTAATCTGCATGTTCTCATCTTCACTAGTACAGCGAATATTAAGTTTCTGGCTTCACACTCTTAAATGCCTCCACAATCTTTTCTCCATCCGAATAAATCGTGCAAGATACTAAATACCAAAATGTAAAACCACATCATTGTTAACATACGATTGCATCGCAAAATCTAATAGTGCCTGACAATATTGCTTACTTTCTTTCGATACTTCTTCTGAAACATTCTTCAAAAAATCTAACCACTTTATCAGTTCATCCTTTTCATACACAGAAATCCCCCATTGATTAAACTTTATATCTGGTAATAATTTGCCATGCGTATCATACAAAATTTTTTGAATTACATCATCTGGTATTTCCAAAACGGCGCTTTTTTTTATTTTCCCCCCATTTATATACTCATATATATTTTCAGAATATAAGATTTTTTTGTTTGTTGGCTGCCGGACAGCCACAAATTCATGTAATAATGACATTTGTTCGCCTTTCATTGTCTGTCATAGCTTATAATTTTACCGATGTTTTTACTTCCACAAATATCAATATACTTTCCATTTTTCTTCCAACGAGTAACATTAGGGGTACTCCCATTTACTTTTGAGCTCTTAGCCCCACTTAAATTACTCTTGAAGTTTTTCGCACTTTGTGCATATGAAACGATATTAGATGTACCAACACCAGAACCGTGTTTTCCAAAATGATAATTTAAACTTGCAGAAGCAGACGAAAAACTTCCACGATGCCACATATTCAAAAGGTCTGACGGTATATCCCTGGAGCCATTCGTCGTGCTGCTACTAATGCTGTCCCCACCATCTGCTGCAACTGTATATACAGAAATATCCTCATGGCATTTTTTCATGTTGATATTTACAGTTTTCTGCGTAGTTCCTGGCTTCGCTTTTAAAACGGTTATGCTTTTCTTTGTACTTCCAATTGTAACAGTTTATAAAATTTGAGAAATTTTTCACTGTATTTTTCTTGTTCATATTAACCGTAACGGTTCCCGTCATCCCCGTAAATTTGGGCTGAGTTCCTCCCGTAGGTACATAAAGTTTCACAACAACATTAATACCCTTTTTGGAATCATATGTTGTATACGAATTTACTCGGACATTTACTACAGAAGCACGTGCAATAGAATTCTCTTTATCAATACATTCATTCAGCCATCGTATTCTCCGATAACTATTGGCTGGGCTGTTTCTGCCTCTGCTGCATAAGTTATTGCAATATTTAAAGAAAATATCGTTGCCACAATTAAAAATAATGACATAATATTTCTTGTTTTTTAGAATAATTTTTACATTAAATCTTAGATGGTAGTGTCAACTTTATACATCCAAAATCGGCTTTGATTTATAATCATTAACTTCAACAGCATATTCTGTATCTATGTTGTAATCACCCGTAGAAATTAAATTCATTGTTTCAATTCCATCTTCGGATAACTTTATGTTCTCATCCTGCATAGCAGCTTCAAAATCCTTCTGCAGTTTTTCCTCTTCCACATCTGCCGAATACTCTTTCACATGATCATCATCGTACATTGCCCCTTCATTATAAGAGTACAAATTCGTTGTTTCCTCCCCATACACATCTGCCGCATATACAGGCATTACTGTTGTTCCTATAAGGGAAATTGTTAATAAAGACAGCATGATTTTTTTCATGATTTTACCATTCCTTTCATTATTTTTATGGCTAAGAATCTATTCTTACTGTTATCCCCCTTTCTTAAATTTTGCCATCTATATTATTCATCGTATTTTTCATTCTCCCGTTACGCATTTTTTCAATTTTTTAATCTTTAAACAACTTTTATTAAAAAAACAAAAGGGACATAGATACTGTGATCCATTGCCCCTTTTACTTAAATTTCATAATGAATTAGTACGTACAAACACTATTCTCTTAATTCAATTCTAAATTTTTGCCCAACAGGCTGCATTTCTGCGAAATCCACTTTAAAAATTTCACTTTCCTCGCTTCCTATTGTTCCGAAATCCATCGAATCCTTATTTTCCGCATCATGCGCATATGACAAAGCAAAAATTTGCCCATCCAGCCATTCACTGTTAGAGGAAGGTATATCTTCATCATTTTGAAAAGTAAACAATTTATCGTCCT
>ERZ772877.534-NODE-534-length-28307-cov-5.37799_pt1 | contig 28307 bp, 30 predicted proteins | sample MGYA00580583_ERZ772877 | MGnify/ENA primary metagenome ERZ772877 (study PRJEB29015, sample SAMEA2737661) | human gut metagenome | biome: human gut; feature: human-associated habitat; material: faeces | place: China | collected 2012 ... | reverse complement strand
CTTGATATAGAAGTTATATAGACTAGCTATACTCATATCCCTATCAACTCTAGCCTCAGTATTTTTGAAGTATCTATAAATCTCATTATAGAATACTATTTTAAATGCTCTTTCAAATATCTCTTCCTTATTTAGTGCTAATATTGAACTTTTAAATTTTAAATATTCCTCTGTTAATCTATCCATTAATTACCCTCCATTCTTTTTATATATGCTTCTATGAGATTTTGTGTATCTTCAAATCTTCCTACAATATAGTCATCACTTTCCATATAGAAATAATAGAGGTCTTTAAGTGATTTTATCTTTTCTAAATTTTTTACCTTTATATCTCCATACTCAAGATAATTCATAATATCAGTATAGAACTTTATCTGCCCTGCCATAGTATAAACTTCTCTACTATCCTTTTCTAAGATTTCCTCTTCAAATCCTATATATTCATCTAGTAAGTTTTGATAATTATTCATTTCAACTCTCCTTTCTAAAACAGTTTTCTAAGTACATCTCTACCTTCGGATATTTTCTTTTATTCATTCTATATAGGTAGTAGATTGTAGATAATGAAGGTACTATCTCAAAATCAATATCTTTATTATTTTTCAAATAAATCATAACATCAGTATAGAACTTTAACTCTTCTATAATCCCCTTTACCTGTTTTTCAAATCTCTCTAATAGATTTTTCCTTATAATTCTGTATTCTTTAAATAATTGAATATATCTCTCCATAATATCTCCCATTAAGCTATCATTTCTGCACATGCTTGTGATATTTTCTTATCTTTAGCATTAGCCTTTAGATACTTAATATAGTTAATATCCCTATCATATATCTCTTGTAGTGTAAGTCCTTTGTACTTTCCAAACTCTATTACTATTTTGTTACTTCCTATTATCTTAGGTTCGTCTTTCTCTGCTTCTAACTTCTTAAATGTTAGGTTGTTATCCTCTAGTTCTAACTCTGGCTCTATTGTAAATACATATCCTTTTCCTTGCTGTCTTACTGGATACCAGTTATTTTTAGCTTTGTATAAATATCTTCCTATTCCAAATCCACTACTTGCTACTCTTTTAAAAGCATTAGATATTCCCCCTTTTATACTTTCATACTCTGTCATACTTGCTCCATCTTCTTTAGTTATCCATCTATCATTAATTTTAATAGATAGTGAACAGATAAATCCTGCTGATACTTCCCTATATGATACAGTCCAACCATCTATTCCAAATAGTTCATCTAACCTATTTTGGATAGCCCTTGCTTGTACATAAGCAAGAGCCAATCCTTCCATCTTATCTTTATTTACTGCTCCAACTCTAAATTCTAATTCCTCTCTAGCAAATGGCTCTCTTAACTTTTCTAATAACTTATCCATACTCTCAATCCTCCTTTTAATATTCGCTTGGAAACATAATATCCTACTACTTCATCTAATCCTAATACTGCCCATACTTTACAACCTTTAACTTCATAGCTTAAGTCAAACTCTCTTTTATCTTGTGGCTCTTCCTGTCTATTAATCATCTTTTTATCTTTAAACTCAAATATTTGAAATGGATCTAATCCTTGAGTTTCTTCTTCCTCTTCCTTTAACCTTATAGCTGATACTACCATTAGTAATGCTCTTACATCTAAATCATGTCTTATTAGTGGTGTCATAAATATAGTTCTCATTTTATCCTCCTTTTAAATTCTCACTCCTATGATTACTTCCTTACTTAGGTTATTTACTACCAACTTTCCATTTAAAATATCTTGGAATATATATCTTGAATCATCGTCTGGAATATCTCCAATAGATAAATTAGTCTTATTCTTTTGCTTTACTTCCTCTAACATTTCTTTAATTACTGCTTTAGAAATTTTAGGGATATTTCTATTAGTTTCTGATAGTGATATACTTACTACCTTTCTAACATTGATTTTCTCCATTTCTGCTATTAACTTCTCCAATATTTTTATAACTCTTTTTGTGCTTAACATAATTACTCCTCCTCTTTTCCTTCTATTAAATCTATTAATCCTCTTTTATCCATACTTCCATAAAGTAATTCCTCAAATGATGATAGGGCTACATCAAATGCTTCATTTAGTCTTACATCTTTACTTTTCCATAAAGCTATATATTTATACTTTCCACTTATATCTAAATTAAAATAAGAGCCATATAACATGGCTCCTATCTCTGCTTCTACTTCCTCTTGATTTTGACTTTTAGTATTTTCTCCAAAATGATTTAAATAATGAGTGAACTCATGCATAAGGGTTCCACTCATAGCTACATATTTATCTTTTCTAACTGTGATAGTATTTCCATCAGTACAACCTCTAGCATGAAGTTCTTTCACTATATTTACTGGAAGATACTGTTCTACTATTTCCTTAGATTTTTTAAACAATTCAGTTATCTTATACTTACTATCTCCTCGTTTCATTCGAGTGTCAACCTCTGGAATAGCTACTGCCTTATCAGTAGGAATAGTACTCTTAATATCAAATACATTAGCATATTTATATCCATATACATATTGCTCTTCTTCTCCATTAACTATCTTTTTACTAATAAGTGGCACTGATATATGAATAGCTTTAGCTCCTTTTTTAATATTATACCCAAGCTCTTTCCATCTTTTAAAACTAGCTATCATAGTAGCTGTCTTATCTTGCTTATAGATTAGGATATTATTCCTAATACTGTAGTTATAGAAGTTCTTTCTTCTAAACTCTATGAAATCTTTTAGCTCTTGTGAGTTCTCCAAGAAGTCTTTTATCTTATCATTTATATTCTCTTTTAGTCCATCTATAATACTCATAAATTCTTTATTTTCCATTTTACTCTTTTCCTTCCTAAAATATGCATAAATCTATACTTTTTTGTCAAAACTATATATACTTTTCCTATATAAGAATTAGGAAACTTAGAATTTATGCCGCTTTCATCAATCCTTATGTTTTCCTAATTCCTTAAGATTTTTCCATAGGATTCTTATTTTCCCTAAAAATCCTCAAACTTATTTCAGTAATAATGAATAATCCTCCTTAAGGATTGCTCCACTAACTGCTATTTTTTTCTTTAGACTATCTCCTATCATCTTTTTAGATGGTGTTACTTCCTCTTTCACTATTAAATATTCCTTAGGTATTTTAGATAAATCTATTATCTCTACACTTGTAGTTTTTCTTAAGCTAAGATTTCCTAAATCAGTTTCAATTTTCTTTTTATCTAGCTCTAGTAGTATTCCTTTAATATATCCTTTAAGTGAATTTATTTTCTTTTCTCTATTTTTTTTAATTTCTTCAAGTCTATCTATCTCTGTTTTAGCTACTACATTTTCTAACTCCAAGTTTCTAATGTATCTAACTATATTAGAACTTTTGCTCTCTAGTTCTTCTCTTAAATATTCCATCACATCATCATAGTTCTCTTTGTCCATCTCCTCTTGGTTACTTTCTAAGAATATATCCAAAGTATCAATCATAGCATTTTTAATCTCATAAGCTTTCATATAATCACCCTCTGATATAATATTTATATAATAAAAAAAGTTTAACTTAATTTTAAGTTAAACTTTTCTCATATATCATACTATAATATATAATTATTAATAAATTACTTATTCTATTTAGTTTTTTAAATCTATTCACATTTTTTGGGGGCTCTAGCAATTTGGTATATTATTAATTTATTCTTTTTATTTACTTTTAATTTTTTATCAATAAAATCAAAGCAATCTAACTTAAATTTTAATTCTAAAGAATCACTTTTTTCATTCACTTCAACTAATGAACTTTCATTTACTTCATAAAAACTTTCCTCATTATAAATTAATCTTGGAACTGAGAATCTTACATTTTCTAGAATGTCATCTGCTTCTAAAATAAGAAAAGTTGTTGTAGCAAAAAGATTCAAAGAATCTATTTTTTTTAATATGTTCAATAATTTACTTTTTTCATCTATCAATAATATTTCTTTATTTTCTTTTAATATTTCTTCTCTTTTTTTCGATAACTTTTCTATTTTTTTTGATATTTTTTCTTCTTTTTCTAAGATTTTCTCTTTTAAAGTCTTTAATTCTTTCTTTTTTTCTTCTAACAACTCAAGATCTTTTTTTAATATTTTTTTATTTTCTAATGTAGTAAGTATTTCTATTATTTCTTTATAATTGGTAGCATTTGGTAAAAGAAGCTCACCTTTTGTTTTTAAAAGATATAATTTTTTATTATTACTATATGATATTTCCTCTATTTTAGGAAAATTTACTTTTGAATATTCAGAACTTCCTATTTTTTTTTGAGGAACAACTGAAAAATATCCTAAAAAATCCATTTTTTGATTTATAATAACATAAGTATTTAAACATTTTAAAATTGTTTTTTGAATTTCCAAATAATTAGAATGTGTATAACTATCTTCTATAGCTAGAAATCCTGAAATCTTTATATTATGAAATTTTTTATTTTTATCTAATAAAAATTTTTCAATTTTTTCAGCTTCTTTATCTTCAATTATTTCATATGAATCTTCCCAAAACATTAAATAACTTTTTTGTTTTTTTCTATTTTCTATTTCTAATATTTTTTTATCATCAAATCCCCAATCAAAAATATTTATTAAAGCTTTTCCTAAAAATGTAAGTCGTTCTTTGCTTGATATTATTTCGTATTCATTTTTTAAATTTTTTAAAAAAAACAAATCAAAAAAAGCTTTTATAGTATTAGTACTAAAGAATATTTTTTTCCGAGTAATTGTATCTTTCCTATATTCCAAGTGAATAATTGCTTCTTTATATGGTGTTCTTTCATCTTGAATCATTATTTGATATGTATCTCTATTTGTAAAAAGTTTAAACTTAAAACAAAAATTAATATTTTTTATTTTTAATTTTTCATCTAATTCCTCTTGAATTGTATCAATAACACTTTGCTTAATTGTTATATAATCCTTCTTTTTGTGATTATTCTTTTCTACAATTATGTTTTCTTCTAATACTCCATTTATTTTTATTTCAAATACTTTTTTTAAATAATTATCGAATGCTAAAGATTTAGTTTTTGTAAGTTTAATTAGGAATTTAATATAATCAGCCAGTGTATCATAGTCTCTATCACTTATTTTCGGTTGAACTATATTTTTATGATAATAAGTCAATTGTGAAAGATAAAATTTTGGAGCTTGGTACAAAATTTCGTTAATTATTTCTGTTTCTTCTTCGGAACTAAATTTTTTAATATTTTTTCTTTTTGTAAAAAAGTTCTCAATCAAATTTTCTAATTTTTTATTTTCAAAATTTATCAAAATTTTTTTGATTTCAGAAAAAAGAATATCAGCTTCTGAAATCAATTTTTTCCAATTATGAATATAGATTCTATTATTAGTTAACATTTTTTCTCCCTTCAAAAACACTTTCCTAGAATTTTGGCAAATACTCATTGAAACCTTAATTTTATTAAATTCTTATAATTAAAAATTTTATAAATATTTTTTGTTAATATATTGTGTTATAGTAGTAGTCACTAGGACATTGGCAATTTAATAGAGAGAAATTTTTTAAGCTTAACGAAAGGAGGTAAAAGCTTATCTCTCTTCTATATAGAATTTTAACATAAGTTATTAGAGAAAGCTACTATATATGGAGGCATAATTATGAAAAAACTACAAAATAAACCACTAGAAGAAAAGATGGAGGGATATGCAAAGCTCTTTGATGAGATTTCCCTGTTGACATCCTTAAATCGGAAACTATATAAAAAAATAGAGTTAGAAAAGCTCCTATTTAATCGAGATGATTTTTATAATATTGGGAGTTTTTTAATTCAAAAAAAAGATATAAATAGTTTCTGGGATGAACAGAAGCAAATATTTAATTATGAAATTTTCAAAGAAAAAGTGCTAGATATCTATAATGAAGAAACCTTTTTAATACTTAAAGATAATTTTGAAAAAGGGAAATATGATGTTATAGAACCTCTTGAATCTGAAGAAAATTTCAAAGAAAAAGTCAAGGAGAGGTTAAAGAAAATTTATGGAGAAATAACTGAAGAAAAATTATCTTTGATTTATTCTGAATTAAAAAACGCTACTAAAGATAGTATGAAGTTAGAAACTCCAGCTAAAATTTATTTTCTTTTGAAAGACGAAGGTAAGGACATAACTCATAAGGCACTTGTAGAATTATGTCAAATAAGAAGTGACTTAAATGTTAATAAAAATACTTTCACTATGGAAAATATTAAAAAGGGGATGGAGAAATAATGGAAAATTTACTTAATCTAGGTACAAAACAAATGCAAGAACTGCTCAACAAACCAGAAATTAAAGAGATGATTAAAAAAATTGTTAATGAAGAAAATACATGCTCTTTGCAAGAGCAATATATAGAGCAAGAGTTTCCTCTTTCTATAAAAGAAAATATTAGTAAAGATACCTTGGAACAACTCAAAGATGATGACACTTTTATCCAAACTACGTGTACAGTAAACTTAAAAAAAGTAAGAGAAGGAAAGGAACTCCTCTATGAATTAAGAATAGAAAATAAGACATACACAATACAGTTAATGCTGACTCCCACTTATGAAAAAAAATTTAGAAAAACTTTTGAAGATTCAAGCGATATTTGGTGTACTGGGGTTTTAAGTTTTTCTGATAGATTACAACAATATATTTTATCAAATATAGAAGTCTATACTATAAAAGAACCTTTCAAAGTTTATTATCAAAAACTAGAGAGCCAATCTTTAAATGAAAGAATTAATAATTTTATTAGCTTATTAGGGTTAAACCCTTCCAAACTATTACTTTTTGAAAAAAAGGTTATGATTTCAAGAATAATACCTCTTATTGCAAAAAAACACCTATATTTAGAGCTTTCTAAAAAAGAGATTGGGAAGTCCTATACTTATGAACAGTTAGATTTTAAATTAAATACTTTGAATGTAACTAGAGCTACTACCTTTATAGATGGACGTGATGGAAAGTTAGGAGATTTTTTTTCAGAAAAAGTTGCTTTTATAGTAGATGAGGTAAATAAAATAACTGATTCTGAGTTTTTTACCTCTATACAGACTTATATGAATAACGCTTCAGATGTGGGGAAAATTCAATCTACTAAAAGTAATCAGAGTTCTAGCAATTCTATAATTTTACTCGGTAATATAAAAGAAAATATAAATTATAGTTTAATCTATTCAATGGGAATTGATATTTTAGATAATATGTCTATTCCTTTTAATAATAAATCAGCTTTTTTATCAAGGGTATCAGCATTACTTCCCTCATGGGGATGCAGGACTTTTTCTCAAGAAATGGTAGATTCAAATAATAATGAGCTATACAATAGACTCTTGTTAAAAAAAATTATTCCATTACTTCGAGAAAAAACAGTTGATATTAACCTGCTTTTACAAAGAGTCAACTATTCATTAGAAGCTATAGCTACTTCAACTAGGGTACAGAAAAATATTTCTAAAAACTTTGAAGCACTGATAAAATTACTTTATCCCTCTATACTTGAAAATAATTATGTTATCTCTAATGAAGAAATTTTATTTTTAATCGAATGGAGTATTGAGTTACTAAAAGGGGTTAATTTTTATATAAAAAAATATGAAAATAATCATAGTGATGGTCTTATGATTCTAAACTCACAAATGAGAATAATAGGAACAGAGTACTATAAAAACAATAATGTATGTACATATGTAACTCCTCATAGAATATTTACTTTAGATAAGGCTAATGACTTTATTACTAAAATCCCTCTAGATTTTATAGGTTTGCAAATGAATAAGAGTGAAGCAAAGTTGATGGCTACATATAATATAGGATTTAGTTTTGATAATATAAAGTTAACTCACAGTAAGAATAATTTCTTTAAGAGAGCTTCATATTGTGTTAATTATAATTTTCTAACTGGAGAGTTTGAAAATTATAATTATGGAGCTGATAATGATATACTTGCACAAAACTCATTTTTTTTAGCAAAAGATTTGTAAATACATATATATTATAAAATAATATATAACAAGGAAAGGTGAAATTATGGAAAATAATGAAAAAAATAATAATGAAAAAGTTAAAAAAATTTTAAAAAAGAAAGTGTACATAGATATAAAAGAAGAGGAAATAGATAGCAACACTTTGATATCTAGATTAGCCAAAGATTTATTTGGAGTGTAATTATTTAGAGTGAGAGAGGGAAACTTTCCTCTCTCAAATTTTAAAATAATAAAATTGTAAAAATTATGGAGGTAGAAAAGATGAAAAAAGCGGTAGCATATTGTAGATTTAGTTCAGATAACCAAAGAACAGAGAGCATAGATGCTCAAGTGAGAGCGATAGAGGAATATTGTAAAAAAGAGGGGTACACCCTAATTAAAATATATAAAGATGAGGCTATATCAGGAACTTCAATTGATGATAGAGAAGAGTTTTTAAAAATGATAGAGGACTCTAAGAATAAGGAATTTAATTATGTAATAGTACATAAATTTGATAGATTTGCAAGAAATAGATATGATCATGCTATCAACGAAAAAAAGTTAAATGAAAATGGAGTAAAACTTATATCTGTCTTAGAACAATTAAACGATTCTCCAGAGGCAGTTATTCTAAAGTCAGTACTTACAGGAATGAATGAGTACTATTCCCTTAATCTAGCTAGAGAAGTTAGAAAAGGACAAAAAGAAAATGCTTTAAAGTGTGTACATAATGGTGGAATACCACCACTTGGATATAATTTAACAGAAGATAAGACTTATACAATAAATGAGGAAGAAGCCAAAGCTGTAAGATTAATATTTAAAATGTATCTTGAAGGGAGAGGGTATGCTTATATAGCAGATGAATTAAACTCTTTAGGATTTAAAAATAAATTAGGGAAACCTTTTAAAAAGATAAGCATTAGAGATACATTATACAATGAAAAATATATTGGAAACTTCATTTTTGGAAAGAAAGATAAAAAAGGAAAGCTTACAGGTAAAGAGATAAAAATAGAAAATGGAATACCAGCTATTATATCAAAAGAAGATTTTGAGAAAGTACAAATAATGTTACAAAAGAAAGTTAGAAGTAGTTCTGGTCGTTCAACTGCATTAACTACTTACCTTTTAACTGGATTATGTGAGTGTGGAGAATGTGGAGGAAGTTATTCTGGGGGATATAGATCGGTTAATAGAAATAAAACTGTTTCATATGGTTATCAATGTAGAAATAGAAAAGATAAGGTCAATGATTGTAAAAATACACCCATCAGACGTGAAGTATTAGAAGATTTAGTAATAACAACATTAAAAGAAAATATTTTCTCTACTTCACAAATAGAAGTAATTACAGATAAAGTATATGATTATGTTCAAGATACTTTTAAACGTTCTAACAAAGAGTTAATTAAAATAGATAAGAGTTTAGAAAAGTTGAAAGCAAAAGCTGAAAAATTATTAGATTTAACATTAGATGGAACTATTTCAGATTATGAGTACAGAAATAAAAAAGGAGAGATTGATATGGAAATATTAAACTTAAAAGAAGAAAGATTTAAATATACAGATGCCCCTAAATTTATGGATAAACAAAAAATAAAAAATCATCTTATTGAATTAGGTAAGAACCTAGATTCTAAAGATGAAAATTTACTTAAAATTTTAATCCAAACTTTTGTAAAAAAAATTGTCGTTCATCGTGACTCAATAGTCTTAGAACTTAGAATTTTTCCGGGTTTGACACCGGCTAAGGTTGGTGGAGATGACGGGAATCGAACCCGTGTCCGAAACTACCAGCGCCATAGGCTTCTACAATGCTTAGTCTACTATTTTATTTCGCAACAATCACTCCCGCAGACAGGGCTAACTGAAGCTATTCTCTAAAATGTCCCTTTGAGCTTAGAGAAATCACTAAAGGTAATCTGTATATTGGTAACACCTCGGTTGGATTCTCCTACAGAAGAGAGAAACCAGAGGTGAGCTGACTAATTAAGCAGCTAAAGCGTAATTTCTGTTTCCATCTAAACGATGTGTTGACCTCTCACAGCGGTCATCCTGGCATGCTACCTATAACCTCATAACCCCGTCGAAACCTTTGCATCCCCATTATTTAATTGTACATAATAGTATAACATATTTTAAAAAAAATTTCTATCTAATTTTTGTCATTCTTTGAATATCTCTTTGTGCATCTCTTTTAGCAATACTTTCTCTTTTATCATAAGTCTTCTTACCTCTAGCTAGAGCAATAGATACTTTAACATATCCCTTTGAAAGATGTATATCTAATGGAACTATTGTATACCCCTTTTGAGTAACTTTCTCATGAAGTTTTCTAATCTCTTTTTTATGTAATAATAATTTTCTAACTCTTCTCTCCTCTGGATTGTATACACTCCCAAAACTCCAAGGAACAATAGACATTCCCATTATAAATACTTCTCCATTTATAATTCTAATAAAAGATTCTTTTATACTTACTTTTCCAGCTTTAGCTGATTTTACTTCGCTTCCAACTAACTCTATTCCTGCTTCAAATTTATCTTCTATAAAATAATCAAAATAGGCTTTTTTATTCCCTGCTAAAACCATAATTTCCTCCAATATTTTCATTACTATCTTACAATATTATACTGTATTTTATATTTTTTTTCTATCCTTTTTAAGTTTTGTTATTAAAATACAAAAAATATTTTTTATTCCCCCTTGATTATTAAAAAAAATATGGTATACTCTTACCAAGATTGGATTAGATGAAAAACAGAAAAGGTTTTTGTTTTATAAATATATTACTTCAAATAAGTCTTATTCTGCTATTATTAAGTTTTGGTTTTATCTACTTTAAAAAATTAATTGAAAGAGAGGAGTTGATAAGAGCTAAAACAGAAATTTATGAAGTTTTTACAACATATGGTATCAAAGCCCATAATAGTAGAACAAATTATGAAGTGAAATTAGACTATCTTAAAAAAAATATTACAATTTCTCAAATGTCTGTTATTGATAAAGAGATTATCCATCTACCCCAAAATTTAAAATATATTACTATTTTTGATAAACAAACCCAAGAAAAATTTAATGCTAAAATTACTTCTCATGGAAATATCACACCCTCTTTTAGTATTTATATTTTTGATTATAATGATATTGCACAATACAGGATATCTTTTTATGGATTCGACTTAATAAAGTATATGCAAATTAATGTATACAGAAATATTAATGATACAATCCCTAAATATAATACCATCTTAAATTTTCACAACAAATGGACTACTACAAATCCTAAATGGAAGGAGGAGTAAGTATGAAGCTTATCATTATTTTACTTTTCTATTTTATAACTAGCTTTTTATTTGGAGAAAATACTACACAAGAGATAGTAAAAGTAAATATTATAATTAAAGGAAATAACTATATTACATATTTTATTCTTTCTTCTCAAGAAAATCCCAATAATTTTTTTATTGTAGGTGAAAAATTATGATAAAGAATAATTCAGAAAAAATTAGAGAGATATTTAAAGAGTTAAATTCTAATACTAAGAAATCTAAAAATACTACTGAATTAAAAATTGATTCCTCCCTTGAAACTAATAATCCAATTGTTGTAAAAGGTCTCAGTGCTATTATACTATTAGGTGTTGAGAAAAGAGCTAGTGACATACATATAGAACCTCTAAAAAACAGAACTAGAATTCGTTATCGAATAGATGGATTACTTTATGAAGAGATGGGTTTTGATATTTCTCTTCATTCCTCTATTATATCTAGATTAAAAATTATTTCAAATCTTGATATCACTGAGAAAAAACTTCCTCAAGATGGAAAATTTAGAATGAAAATAGATGAAAAAACTATTGATTTCCGCGTATCTATTGTCCCACTTATTACAGGTGAAAAGGGAGTAATTAGAATTTTAGATAGTGAAAGTTATAATTTTAATTTAGAAAATATTGGACTTAGTTTAGAGGATTATAATAAAATCTCTAATCTTATCAATAAAAAGAATGGAATAATTTTAGCTTGTGGTCCCACTGGCTCAGGTAAAAGTAGTCTTATCTATTCTATTCTAAAAAAACTAAACAATGGAGTAGTAAATATTTCAACTGTTGAGGACCCAGTAGAGTATGAAATAGAAGGAATAAATCAAGTACAATACAATCAAGAGATAGGAAGAGATTTTTCTACAATTTTAAAAGCTTATCTTAGACAAGACCCCGATATCTTAATGATAGGAGAAATTCGGGATTATGAAACAGCAGAAATTGGAGTAAAATCAGCTCTCACTGGACATTTAGTACTATCTACCTTACATACATATGACTCTCTCAGTGGAATTTTTAGATTACTCAATATTGGAATTGAAAGATATATGATTTCTGCTTCTGTTATTGGAATAATTGCTCAACGTTTAGTAAGGAGATTGTGTCCTCATTGTTTAACTATTGATAATAACTCTCTTGGAAAATTATCTCTTTTACAAATAGATTTAAACTCTTTTAAAGGAAAAACTTTTTATACTAATACTGGTTGTGAATATTGTAATTATACTGGTTATAAAGGGAGAATAGCTATATTTGAATTACTTATAATAGATGAAGATATAAAAGCTTATATCGAAAAAGGAGTATCTATTCAAGAGTTACAAAATCTAATAAAAAGTAAAAATGTAAAAACTCTAATTGAAGATGGAATTGAAAAAGCTCTAAATAAAATAACCTCATTAGATGAGATTATAAGGCAGTGTTAATTATGAAAACTTACTTTTTTAAAGCATATAATATAGATAGAAAAAAAGTTTCATCTACTTTAGAATTTAATTCTGCAAAAGAGTTTCATAGATATCTCAATAAAAATAGATTGACTCTTATATCTTATAAGATAATTACACCTAAATATAAAATTACTCAAGAAAATATCCTAATATTTACACAAAATTTAAAAACTCTTTTAGATAGTGGGCTTACAATATCCTTGGTTTTAGATATCCTTAGTACTCAAGAAAAAGATATACAGTTTTCTAAAGTTATAAAAAATATACGAGATAAAATATTAAATGGAAATAGTATCTATTCTGCTTTTTATGACTATAATACTATATTTGGGGATACATATTTAAATTTACTTTTAGCAGGAGAAGAGTCTGGAGAGCTTGTGGAAAATCTTGATAAAATTTGTGAAATTATATCTCTTAAAGAAAAAATTAAAAAAAATATTAAGGAAGCTCTTTTTTATCCTGCTATAGTTTTTGTATTTACTATTTTTTTACTTATATTTATGCTTACATTTGTGTTTCCTAATTTTATTTCCTTATTTCAAGATACAAATACAACTTTACCTTTACTTACAAAAATTATTATATTTTTAAGTCAAAACATATTCTATATTCTACTTATCCTTAGCATACTTATCTTATTTTTTATAAAAATATTAAAAAAATTACCTTTGGAAAAATATCAAAGTTTTATATTCACTCTACCTTTTTATGGAAAAATAGTAAAGAAAAATTTAATTATATCTCTTTGTCAAAATTTTTCTATAATGAATAAAGCTGGAATAAATATTATTGATATTTTAGAAACTTTAAAAAAAGCAACTCCATATATTTTTTTACAAAAAGAGTTACAAAAAATTCAGCTTAAAATAAAAATAGGAAATACTATTGAAGAAGCTTTCTTGTCTACTAATCTTTTTTCTTCTACTGAAATAAAAACTATCTCTATTGGAGAAAAGACAGGAAGATTAAGTGAAGCTTTTTCCTCTATATCTTTTATTCTACAAAAAGATTTAGAATCCTATCTCTTTAAACTTACAACACTTTTACAGCCATTTTTACTTCTAATCTTAGGAATAATTATAGGTATCATAGTTTTAGCTATCTATCTACCTATATTTAACATTACAGATCTCATAATTTAAGGAGGATATTTTATGAAAAACAAAGGTTTTAGTTTAATTGAGGTTACAGTTGCTATTGCTCTTATTGGAATTATGGCAGGTATTGGTGTCCCAAAACTTCGTAGACAGATGGCTTTAGGAAGAGATACTAAAGCTATTGCTACTTTAGGAACATTACGAACAGCAAGTGAATTATATTTTATTGAAAATAGTAAACCTCTTTCTGAAACTCCAACTTCTGAAGAGAGTGAAAATATTACTACTGCTCTTAAAAAATTAGAACCTTATTTAGATGAAAAAACTTTTAAAGAGATAGAAGATGGAGAGTTGGAAATAGGTGGAAGCAGAGCTAAAAAAGTTGATATTGATGAAGCAGATGAAAATATTACTTATGGTGGTACTATCTCTCTTACTTTTAAAAATCCAGATATAAATAAATCTACTGGTAGTGATGGTGTATATATTTGGTTTAAACCTAGTGAAGGAAAAGAGTATAATACAAAGGGAAACAAATGGATAGAATATTAATTATAATTATACTTTCTATTATTATGTGGATAGATATAAAAAAACTGTATATTCCTAATTTTTTAAATCTTCTACTACTTATCATTGCTATATATTTAAAAAAATTCGATTATGAAATTATAGAAAATAGTATTATTGGTATGGGTATCTATACTCTTCCACTACTTTTTCTCTATGGTTATCTCTCAGACATATTAAATAAAGAGGTTTTTGGATTTGGAGATATAAAATTATTAATGACATTAGGATATATCTTAGGTTATAGTAACTTTTTTGATATATACCTATTCTATCTTATATCATTTATTTCAGCTTCTTTTATAGGAATTATACTATTAATAAGAAAAACAAAAAGAAAAGAGATTCCATTTTCTCCATTTTTGATAATTGGATTTCTTTTTTTATGGCTGAGGTAATTATGAAAAATAAAGCACTTACTCTTATAGAACTGATTATATCTTTAGCTCTTTTTTTCATAACTCTTTTTCCTCTAGTTAAATATATTCAATTTTCATTTGCTAGTAATAGAAGATACTTAAATTTAGAAAGAAGTTACTATAATTTTAAAGCCATTGAAAAACAATTGATAGCTCAAGATTATGAAACTTTAAAAACTCATTTAGGAAAAAGAGAGTATAATTTTGAAAATTTTGGAAAAGATAGCTTTACAGAAAAATTTTTTATACCATATCCAATTAATAAAAACTCTAATTTAAAATTAGAAATCTCTAAAACATATTATCAATTCGAAGATAAAAAATATGATTATTTAGAGGTTTATTTTATGTATATAGACAGTAATAAAAGTTTTGAAAGTAGAAATTTAGTTAGTAATTGGTGATTATATGAGAAAAAATTCTGGATTTTCTCTTTTAGAATTAATAGTAACTTTAGGACTTTTTTCTATCTTTTCTCTACTTATTTTTCCACTATTAAAAGTTTCTAATACTCTTAATAATTCTATTACTAAGCAAAGCCTTTTTGAAAAAGACTCAGCTAAGATTATATCATTAATAGAAAAAAGTATAAAAGATAGCAATATAATCAAGGGGAATTATATTGGAAAAGAGTATGTAGAAAATGGAGCTATAGTTTTACAATATGATAAGGAAATCTATCTTGGACTAACTGAAAATTTTTTTAAAAATAAAACCTCAAAAGGAAATACACTTTTTTTAGAATATCCTGTAAGTGATGGAAAAAATATTTTTTATTCCTTTATTATTTTTAGATTTTACTATGGAGAATTACAAGTGATTGAGTGTAAAAAAATCAATAATGAAGTCTATGTTGAAAATAAAAATACTATTCTTGAAAATATATATGGATATTTTGAAAAAATAGAAAACGGAATTATTATAGAGATGGAAATTTTAGATAGTGATTTTTTAAAAGCTAGGAGTTTAAAAGGGTATGCAAACTTTAAAAAAGAGATTGAAAAATAGAGCTTTCATATTAATTGGTACTCTTATTCTTATTGTCTTTATATTGGGAAATTTTTTATTGGGATATAGAATTATTTATAGAAAAGGTGAAAGATTAAATTCCTATTTTTCTACTATTTCCATAGATTCAAAAGTACATAATTTACAAACTCTTGCTTATGACGAATTAAAAAGAATAGATAAAGAGATCTCTTCTGGTAATTATCAAAGTGGTGCTGAATATATTGGATTTGAAGAAAATTTTAATAGAGTTTGGCTTGGAAATAGTAAAAATAGCTATAGCTTTAATAGATATCTACTTTATAGAATAAGATTTAATGGAAAAACTTGTTATAAATATGGTGATGGAGACAATAAAAATTTTAAAGAGATTATTTTAGTTAATCTTTATTCTTATCCATATACTAATAATATAGTTACTATTGAAATAAAAAAAACTCTTACAAATCCTAAAGCTAATAATCAAGTTTCATTATTAGCTAAAGTAGACATAGAATATGAAAAAGGAAATAAAAATCCTCTTACCCCCAATAGTGAAAAATTAAAGGAGTTTGTGGTCAATTTTGAAAATAGTGTGGTTAAATAAATTTTTAAAAAAAGAAAAACTTAACTTCTTCACTCTTGAAGAGATTGAAAATTATAAAAACGGTATCCTGTTACTTGAGAGTAATTTTTTTCATCTTATTCCTCTTACTCTATCTAAAGATATTGATGAAAGAGAAAGAGAGTTTGAAATAACAGAGAAACTTGAAAATATCTTTGATGAATATGATAGTTTTTATTTTTTAGATAAGGAGATAATTTTAGAAGAAGATGAAGAGAAGGAAAAAACTCTCCTCATTCTAATTGAAAAAGATAAAATATATACTTTACTAGACAACCTTAAAGATAAGAAAACAGATCTTTTAGGTATATATCCTCTTTTTTTAATAGAACTTTTTAATAAAGATAATCTTGAAAAAACTTATGTAGAAGTAGAAAATGACAAGTATAGACTCTACTATTTTTTAGAAAATAAATTAATTAATTTTCTAGAAGTAGATTTTGAAAAAGAAGAAATAGTTAATAACTCTACTTACTTAGAAGAAAATTTAAAAGGAGAGAGCTTTGTCTATCCTAACCAAAATGATATCATTGAATATCTTTCCTTTTTAAAAATTAGAGAGTGGAAAAATTATCCTTTAGAGTTTAGAAAAGATTTCAATTTTCTTCCAACAGATTATATTAAAGAAAGAAATTATAAGAAAAACATAAAAATTTCCATTTTTTTTATCTCTCTCACTATAATAATTTCAACTATTATATTTTTTTCTATATATTTTTTAATTGAAAAAGAACAAGAAAGATTAAATATTTTAGAAAATAGTTACTCCACTTATCATGAAAAAAATTTACAAATAAGAGAGGAAATTTTAAAAATAGAAGAGGAGATAAAAAAATTAAAAGAAAAAAATAGAATAAAAGATTTTAATAAGATGAAACTTTCACAACTGATAAAAACTATATACAATAATGAAAATTTAGAGATTACATCTATTGAATATGGAGATGGAATGCTTACTCTTCAAGGAATAACAGATTTTGAAGAAGATATTTATAAATTTCAAAATAGGTTATTAAATTATAGATTTTTTAAAAATTTTAATCATGATTTTATAAAACTAAATAATAACAGATATGAATTTCATATAGATATAGAGGTGGAAGATGAAATTACTGAAGAAAATTGATTGTCAAGAATATAAAAGCCAAATTCTTCTTTTAATATCTCTTATTATTTTCAGTTTTATTATATATTCTCTTGTCTTATCTCCCTTTCAAAACTATTTACAAAAAAGAGAAAGAGTAAGCTCTTTGGAAATTAAAACTAGAAAGGAAATGAAACAAAATCAAGCTAATAATCAAAGATATAAAAAACTTTTAGAAGAATTAGAGGAAACAGAAAAATATTACTCTAATCTTGAAGAAAAAACAAAAAAGAAAAGTTTTAAAAATATAAGTAGTTTTGAAAAATTTATTAGTGAAAAATCTAACTTCTATAATCTAACCATTGAAACCATAGGAAGAGTAGAGAAAATAAGCGAAACAGATAAAATATATATCCCCTATATTATAAGCGGAGATATTTCAGATATTTTCTTATTTATAGAAGAATTAGAAAATAGTGATAAAAAAATTAGTTTTACAGATAGTATTACACAGATATCTACACTTCCACAAGGTAGACTTACTACAAAAATGTCTTCTAATGTTCTAAATATCACTAACAAGGATATAAAAGAAGAAAAATTTTTTCCTATATCTAAATTGAATAATCAAAAAATTACTAAAATAAAATATCTCAATTTTAATAATAGAATATATATAATAGTAAATTATAAAAATAATAGTAAAAATATTTTCTATGTGGGAGAGGAAATAGTATTTGATAATTCTAAGTATAGGATTATACTAGAAAATAATTATCCTTTTTTACAACAGATAAAAAATTAGGAGAGGTTTTATGAGAAAAAGAAATCTTATACTTTTAATAATTTTCTTTATTTGTTATAATAGTTATGGACAATTTAATCATCCAAATCTAAAAACTAAAATTACATATGAGCTCAACTTACAAGATATTACCTTAGGAGAGACTCTCAATATTATTAGCCAAGAAAATAATATAGCTATTATCCCCAGTGACGATATAAAAAATATCTCAGTTGATATGTATTTTCCCTCTGATATATTATTAGAAGATATTCTTAATACTTTTATTAAACTATATAACTTAAAGCTTTCTAAAAGTGGAGATATATTTATTTTATCTAAAAGAGGTGAAAATAATAATTATATTTTCTCTGGAAGAATTCAATCTGAAGGTTCTGGAAAAGGTTTAGAAGGAGTTAAGATTACCCTTATTAATAGTTTTTCTCAACCTACACTATCTAGTTATGATGGAAATTTTATCTTAGAAGATATTGACCCTGCTGTATATATTGTACAATTTGAAAAGGAAGGATATTCTACAATAACTGATATAATTGATTTAAGTGAAAAAAATATCTTTTTAAATATCTCTATGAAAAGAGAAAACAGTTTTAACTCTAGTAAAAATATTTCAAAGCAAACTTCTAATAGAAATATAATCAATGGAGAGGAGATAGTTACAGAAAATATCTATCTATATAATAACAGTTGTGAAGATATAAAAAAATTACTTTCTGAAACTTTTGGAAACTCTTTAAAAATCTCTTCACTCCCTAAGAAAAATATACTTGTCCTTTCTGGAAAAGAGAATATTATCAATAGCTCTAAATCTCTCATACAGGAATTAGATAAAGATGTAGAGCAGATTAGAATAGATGCTCAAATTTTAGATGTTACTGACAATCTCTTTGAAACTTTAGGTTTTAATTGGATATATGATAACAGTGGCAACACAGAAGGAAACAATAGTTGGAGTATGTCATTACTTGGAAATAGTAGTATTTCTGGAATCGGAAGTATCTACTCTTCATCTATTGCAATCTCTAAACAATTTAATAGTGGAAATGATATTCTCAATCTTGGAATCAATCTTTTGGAATCTACTCAAGATTTAGTAGTAAGTTCTAGACCATCTATACTTGTTTTAGATGGGGAAGAGGGAAGCTTTAAAGTTGCTGAAGAGGTAATAGTAGGTGAACAAAGAGAAGAAGACGAAGATACTAATAAAGTTATTACAACTCCAATATTTAGAGAGGCTGGAATAATTTTAAGAGCAACTCCTACCATTAGAAAAGATGGTTGGGTAATTTTAAAAGTTTTAATAGAGATTAGTAATTTCAAATTGAAAGTCAATAAAGATGAATCAGAGGAAAGTGGTACATATAACTCTGAAGGTGGTTCAAAAGTTGGAAGAAGTATTGAAACTACTATTAAGATTAAAGATGGAGAAACTATATTTATAGGTGGATTAAAAAAAGCTACTGTACATAATTTAGATAGTAAAATTCCTTATTTTGGAACTCTACCTATGATTAATTTTTTCTTTAAAAATCAGAATATTAGCCATGAAATTAGTGATATCTATGTAAAGATGAAAGTCAATATTGTAAATAATGAAAATGATTCCTTTGAAAGAGATGAAATACATCAAAGGGCAAAGGAAATAATAAATAGAAAAATTTATTAAGAAAAGAGGAATAGTATGAAAAACAGATTAGATTTACCAAAAATATTAGAAAGTTTTAAAAATATAAAGATAGGAGTGGTTGGAGACTTAATGTTAGATGACTATATTATTGGTGTAGTTGATAGAATATCTCCAGAGGCTCCTGTTCCTGTTGTAAATGTAAAAGAGGAAAGATTTGTATTAGGAGGAGCTGCTAACGTTGTCAATAACCTTTCTGTTCTTGGGGCCCAAACTATATGTTTTGGTGTAATTGGTGCTGATGACAATGGAGATAGATTACTTAGAACTTTCAATGAAAAAGGAATAGATAGTACAGGAATTATTAGAACTAAAGATATACCTACTATTGTAAAAAGAAGAATATTAGCTGGAAACCAACAATTACTTAGAATAGATTGGGAAAAAGCTGAGCCTATTTCTAAAGAATTAGAAGATTTACTATTAGAAAATTTCAATTCTAAAATTGATTCACTAGATGCAATTATCCTTTCTGACTATGATAAGGGAGTACTTACTCCAAGAGTAGCTAAGGAGATTGTAAAAATTTGTAGAGAAAAAAATAAAATAGTTACTGTTGACCCTAAACCTAAAAATGCAATGAACTATATAGGAGCTACATCTATGACACCAAATAGAAAAGAGGCTATGGAGTGTTTAGGTAAAAGTAAAGTTACAGACTTTGAATCTTTAGGAAAAGAGTTAAAAGAAAAATTACAACTAGATAACCTTCTACTTACTAGAAGCGAAGAGGGAATGAGTTTATTCCTAGATAAGGTTATAAATATTCCTACCTTTGCTAAAGAAGTATATGATGTAACAGGGGCTGGAGATACAGTAATATCTGTATTTACTCTTGCTAGTGCTGCTGGGGTAGATTGGCACGAATCTGCTAAGATAGCTAATACAGCTGCTGGAGTAGTAGTAGGTAAGATGGGAACATCAACTGTAACTAAAGAGGAAATCTTAGAGTTCTATAACCAAATTTATGAGAGATGGGAGTGTCATAATGCTTAGAATAGGAAATGGATATGATGTACATAAGCTTGTAGAAGGAAGAACATTAATATTAGGAGGTGTGGAGATACCTCATACTAAAGGTGTTCTCGGACACTCTGATGGAGATGTTTTAATCCATGCCATTATGGATGCTATGCTTGGAGCTTTAGCTCTAGGGGATATCGGACAACATTTTCCTGATACTGATATGAAATACGAAAATATAGATAGTACAATTCTGTTAACTAGGGTAAAAGAATTGATAGCTGAAAGAGGATATAGAGTTATTAATTTGGATTCAATAATAGTTTTACAAAAGCCAAAAGTAAAACCATATATTGAAGCAATGAGAAAAAGAGTAGCTGAAATATTAGAAATAGATATAGAGCAGGTAAGTGTAAAAGCTACTACTGAAGAAAAACTTGGATTTACTGGAGATGAATCTGGAGTAAAATCTTACTGTGTTGTTTTATTAGAAAAATAATTTAAAATTTTCACTTTGACATACTGAGGTCATAAATCAAAGTTATACTTAAACTATAAAAGAAACAGATAATTTTTAGGAGGTATAACTTATGAAAAAATTAATAATTTTAACTGGTATAATAACAATATTAGCAGGAACAACTATATTTGCAAATAACTTTGATAACACTCAACCTATGAGAAGAAATCAAACTTCAGCAACTTATTTTCATCATATGAGAGATGGAGAAATATTCCACTCTAGATGTTGTAACTTTGATGGTAGAGGAAGATATCAAGTACAAGATAAAAAATTTGAAGCTAATCAATTAGATATTGCTGAAAAAAGAATAGCTCTAAGAAGAGAAATGTTAAAGGATACTCCTGATTGGAATAAAGTAGAACAATTAAATAAAGAGATTGGAGCTATCAGAGCTGAAAACAGAACTATTATGATGAAAGAAAGAGCAGTAAATAGAAATAGTTAATTTGAAAAAGGGGTATTGCAATTTATATGCAATATCCCCTTTATTTTTTATTATACCGAAATATCTCTTGCTCCATTTTCTATATCTTTTAAGAATCCTTTTATTTTATTTTTAAAATTCTCATCTGTCATTTTTTCAAGTGCTTCTAGTATAGCCTTACTTCCTAACTCTCTTAAATTTTCATCAGCATAATCTAATAAAAACTCTTTTAATGTCATAAGGGCATTAGCCTCACACATTACATTTATTTTTCCACTCTTAGCTATCTCCATAAATCTATCTCCAGTTCTTCCTGAACGATAACAAGCTGTACAATAACTTGGGATATATCCACTATTTATTAAACTTGCTAACATCTCCATTGGAGAACGATGGTCTCCCACTTCAAATTGAGCAGTATTTTCATTTGCCTCAGAGTATCCACCTACACCTGTACAAGAACCTGTACTTACTTGAGATATTCCCAATTCAATAACTTCATCTCTAAATCCAGCTTCCTCTCTTGTAGATAAAATCATTCCTGTATATGGTACAGCAAGTCTTAATACAGCTACTAATCTCTTAAACTCTTCATCGTTTACTAGATATGGATATTGAGCTAAAGTCACATTACTAGCCTCTCTTAATCTTGGTACTGATATTGTATGAGGTCCTACACCTGTAACTTTTTCTAACTCATTAGCATAAAGTATCATAGCTACTGTTTCATATTTATGTTCATATAATCCATATAGTACTCCTATACCAACATCATCTATTCCAGCTTCTCTAGCTCTAAACATAGCTGTTGTATGATAATAATAATCTTTTTTAGGTCCAGCTAAATGTAATTTTTCATAAGTAGGTTTGTGGAAAGACTCTTGGAAAAGAGTATAAGTTCCTATCTCAGCTTCTTTTAATTTTTTATAATTTTCAACAGTTGTGGCTGCTATGTTGATATTTATTCTTCTTATATTTCCATTCTCAAATTTTATAGAGTATATATCCTTAATACATTGTAAAATATAGTCTAAAGAACAATTGATTGGGTCCTCTCCAGCCTCTAAAACTATTCTCTTATGTCCTAATTTTTCAAGGGCTTTTACTTCATTTACTAACTCTTCTCTAGTTAATTTTTTTCTATTTAAATCTTCATTACAATGCTGGTATCCACAATAAACACAATTATTTACACAATAGTTACTTACATAAAGTGGAGCAAACATTACTATTCTTTTTCCATAAATTTTTTCTTTTACTTGTTTAGCTACTTTAAACATCTTATCTAATAACTCTTTATCTTCTATATTTAAAAGAATAGCTGCTTCCTCTGGAGTTATTCCCTCAGCTAAACTAGCTTTTTTAATTATTCTTTCTACTTCATCTTTATTTTTAGCTTTTTCCTTGGCAGATTCTAATATATTGTTAATTCTGTCTTCAGATAAAAAACTAATATCATATTTTTCCTCTCTCATATTCTCCTCCAACTAAAATTGACTTTTAAAGTAAATAATTCTTATTATATCATAAACTAGAGAGAAAAAGTCAATTTTTTTATTTATTTCTAAAAGAAACAGCTTCCATAAGATGTTCTCTCTCTATTTTTTCACTTCCTGCCAAATCAGCTATAGTCCTAGCTACTTTTAAAATTTTATCATAACCTCTAGCTGAAATCTCCATAACTTGAATTACTTTCTTAAAGTACTCTCTATTCTCCTGTGATAACTTACAATATTTTTGAATCTGTTTTTGAGAGATAGTACCATTATATATTCCCTCTCCATATCTTTTTTTCTGAATCTCTCTAGCTTTTAAAACTCTCTCTTTAATTTCTTTTGAGCTTTCTCCAGACTTATAGGCCATAAGTTCTTCCTCTGTAAGTCTTCTCATCTCTACATGCAAATCTATTCTATCCATAATTGGTCCTGAGATTTTCTTCATATATTTATTTATCTCTGTTTGAGTACAGTTACACTTTCCATTGTCATCTAATAAAAATCCACAAGGACACGGGTTACTAGCTCCAATAAAAATGAAGTCTGTTTTAAATTCAACCCTATATTGAGCTCTAGAAATAGAAACTACTCCATCTTCTAATGGTTGCCTCAAACTCTCTAACACACTTCTTGGAAACTCTGCTAACTCATCTAAAAAAAGTACTCCTCCTGAAGCAAGACTTACCTCTCCTGGAACTACTTTTTTCCCTCCACCTATTATAGCTACAGGTGTACTTGTATGATGTGGAGCTCTAAAAGGAGGAGTATCTATTATAGGCTTATTCTCTGAAAGTTCTCCTGCTATACTATATATTTTAGTACTTTCTATTACCTCTTTCTCATTGAGTGGTGGTAAAATTGTAGTAATTCTTTTGCAGAGCATAGTTTTTCCTGAACCGGGACTTCCTATCATAATTACATTGTGCTTTCCTGCTGCTGCTATTTCCAAGGCTCTTTTTGCCATACTCTGTCCTTTTACATCAGAAAAATCTAACTCCTCTTTCTCTTCTGATACAACAATTTTTTCCTGTACACTTTTTACTATATTTTTAGAAATAAACTCCCCTACCTCTTGAAGATTTTTGACTGGTATAATATCTACTCCTCTTATCAATATTGCCTCTTGATAATTCTCCAATGGAAGAACTACTCCTTTATATCCTTTTTCCTTTGCAAATATTACACTATTGAGAGCTCCTCTCACTCTTTTTATCTCTCCTGTAAGAGAAAGTTCTCCTAAAAATAGATAGTTATCTAAAATACTATATCTATCTTTTAAAAATCCCATAGCCATCATTATTCCCACAGCAATAGGTAAATCAAAATGAGCACCCTCTTTTTTTATTCCAGGGCTAGATAGATTTACTATTATCTTTTTAGGTTCTAATTTAAAACCACTATTTTTTAAAGCAGTTCTTATTCTATCCTTGCTCTCTGAAATAGCTGTATCCCCCAACCCTATTATAGAAAAATTAGGAAGTCCATTACTTATATCTACCTCTACATCAACTAAAAAAGACTCCACTCCAATATAACTAGAACTTAACACCCTCTTATTCATAGTCTTAACCCCCTTAGAGATTTTACCCGTTTATATAATTATACCATATTTATTCCAATAAGAGATTAGGATATATTTGAAATATATGGTAAAATATTAGTGAATTAAAAAAATGGAGGAGCCTATGAGCAAAGAAAAAATATCAAAATATTTATTGAGCAGTTGTAATAAAACTCTTAGACTAAAAATGGAAAACTATCTATTTGAAGAACAAGATATTGAGTTTTCTAAATCTGAATTAAATAAGATAAAATTCTATAACCACTTTCTTTTCTTAGAACTAGATATTTTTAATAAAAATAAGACTATGAAAAAAAGTGAAGATAGCACTATTATTAAAAGATTACTTACATTGGGATATAACTACTGTCCTGAAAAATTAATTTTAGACCTTTCAACTTGTAATTTTAATAATAGAATAACTATTTATAAAAATTTAGGAGTTTCTGATGAATTTTTAGCAAAAGATTTAGAGTATACCTTTAATAACTTTGAAGATGAAAAGATATTATTTTCAATGATTGAAGATATTAATAAAAAATTCCCTAAATTTATGGACTACTATCTTTCTTTAGAAGATACAGAAAAAAATAGATATATTGTTGGTAAAATTCTAGAGTTAAAGTGTTCTATTGATAATGAAAATATTATTTTACTTGAAAATTTTATTCTTAATTCTCTTTGTGAAATATATTCAAGTGAAAGAATTGAAAATATCTTAAACTACGATTTTAAAAATTATGAGTTAGCTAATTCAATAAAAGATATCTCTATTATAAATGATAATGAAAATTTAATATATTTCTTAAAAAATATCTATACTAATCTAAATATTGAGAGCAAAAATAAAAAAACTATTTTAGGAGTATTTGAAATCTTAACTTTTTCAGATTCACTTGATTTTTTAGAGCTAGAAAATCCAAAGGAATACTTTGATAAGGTAAATAACTCTACACTTCCTTTTATCTACAAACTTGTTTACTTATATAAAGGAAGTGAAGATTATAATATAACTTTCTATATCCAAAAATTTATTTTAGATAATTCTGAAAAATCTTTAGAAGTTTTAGACAGAATGCTTAAACAGAATATTGAACTAGGAGCCTTTATATTAGGAACTCTTATTGACAATAAAATTATCTCTGAAGAGCTAAAAGCTAAATATATTGATAGTTTTAAAAATAATATAGCTTCTCTTCTTAATATTTTAGAAGAAACAAAAGATAGAGAGTTAGGAGTAGAACTTATCAATACCTTAGGATATATGTTAACTTATTCTAATGTAGAGGAATATATTACTAAACTTTCTGACTCTTATGATAAAAATAGATGGGATATCAATGAGTTTATAAATATGATAGCTCATTTTGAAAGATTAGAAAATAATGGAAAAAATCCTTGGAAAATAGTTGCTGAAAAAACTTCAATTAGTAAAAAATTCTTAATTAGTGGTACTGCTGATTTTGTAAATATCTCTTCTGAAGAGCAATTTACTGAATTTTTAAAAGATAATAAAGAGGATTTTTATGAGTTACTAGAGAAGAAAACATTTATAGACTATACTTTCGAGGAGATTTTAAATCTTTCATATAGAAGTGATGAGAATTTTGAGGTAACTAAGCTTCTTCCATATCTTTCTATCTCAGATGAGATAATATTAGAAACTCTTTTTGAAATTCTAAAAGATAAAGAAAAAGAATGCAGTGATGAGGTAGAAAAACTTACTAAAACAAAAAATAAAAAAATTCTAGCAAATATAAAAGCTCTAAAAAAAGTTTGGGAAAGTAATAAAGGAAAAGAGATTAAAACCTACTCTCAACTTGAAGACTATATTTTATCTATTTTTGATAACTATAAAAAAGATATACTTTATCCAAAATCAGAAGCTTATTCTAAAGTTAGAGAAAAGAATAGTGAAACTTTTGTTAATGAAAAAGTAATTAAAACATATGTAGCTCTTTATATGAATAATAAAGATTTAGAAGATATTGAACTTGGAAAAACTATTAGAAATTTTGTAAATCTAGAGGATTTAAATAAATGTTTAGATACTCTTTTTGATACTTGGCTTCAAGATAATTCTCCAGTACATACTAGTTCTATTGTAAGAACATATCTTCTTACCGCTGATGACTATGGAATTGATAAAATACTTGATTTATTAGAAAAAGCTATTTTAAAATCAAAAACTCAATTAGCTAAAAGTTTATTGTCTATACTTTTCTCTATTGAAAGAAAAGAATTTAATACTGAAATAAAATTTATAAAATCTAAAATACACCACACTGATTTGGGAGAGGTTCTAAGAAGAATAAGAGAAGATGACTCAGATGTTACAAGTGAGATACTTGCTCCTAATATAGATTTTTCTATAGGATTTGATATAAATGGAGAAAAGTTCTTCAACTATGGTAATAGAAAAATTAAATTAGTTCTTAATGAAAATTTTGATATTATTATGTATAATCAAGATGATAAAGAGATAAAATCTCTTCCTAAGTACTCTAGTAAATTTGAAGATGATGAAAACAGAGTAGAGTTCTATCAAAAAGAGATTAAAAGATTTAAAAAGAAAAAAGAAATATTACTATCTGAAATAAAAAAATATATGTTCTATCAAATGATAGGAAATAGAGTTTGGTCAATAGAAGAGTGGAATAAAGAGATAAATAGCTCTTATTTTATCAAAGGAATTTCAAAAAATATTTTATGGACAATAATTTCTGATAGTAAAGAGTATTATTGTAAATATGATGGAGAAAAATTTATAGATATTCATAGTAATAAAATTATTAACCAAATAGAAAATATCAAAATTTTCTACCAAGGAGAAACAGATATCGAAACAACTTTATTTACTAAAAATATCACTCCATTTCTTCCACAACAGTTTAGTATAGTTAAGACTGCAATTACTAATTTAGATGATTATAAAGGATTACCTCTATCCCTAAAAAAAATAAATACAGTTATAAATAATTACTTTGCAGAGATATATTCTTCAATTCTTTATGGAGATAATTTTACTCTAATTGATAAGTTAACTCATACATACTTAGAAATTCCTTTTACTTTTTCAACTAAATCTCAAAATATTCAAGATATAAAAGTAAGTAAGATGTTTAAAGATGAGATTAGTCTTGAAGAAGTCAATCCAAGATTTTTAAATTTTATATATTTTATACTTAAAGAGATAACTACTCTTGATATGTAGAAAAAATTGTAATATAATCAAATTAAACAATACTAAAGGAGCATTCCTGTATAATAAAAAAATAGTAACAAAAAAAGATACCTCAATGTAAA
>ERZ772877.529-NODE-529-length-29037-cov-5.90435_pt1 | contig 29037 bp, 24 predicted proteins | sample MGYA00580583_ERZ772877 | MGnify/ENA primary metagenome ERZ772877 (study PRJEB29015, sample SAMEA2737661) | human gut metagenome | biome: human gut; feature: human-associated habitat; material: faeces | place: China | collected 2012 ... | reverse complement strand
TCAGAGATTTATAGGCTTCTGCCACCTTGCCTTTGGGGTCGTGCTGGAAAATGCTTTTGCCCACGGCACTGATTTCCGCAGCACGGACAGACCGGGGAATGGTCTGGTCAAACACCTTGATCTTGCTGCCGTAAGCACCCCGAATCAGGTTGTCGATCTGCTGCCCGTAGTTGGTGCGGCTGTCGGTCATGGTGAGCAGGATGCCCTCGATTTTCAGCTTCGGGTTGATCTGCCGCCGGACTTTCTGCACCGTCTTCAAAAGCTGTTCCAAGCCTTTTGCAGACAGATACTGCGCCTGCACAGGAATCAGGGTGGTGTCTGCTGCTGCCAGTGCGTTCACGGTCAGCATCCCAAGGGAAGGAGTGCAGTCCAGCAGAATGAAATCGTATTCATGCTTTGCACCTTCCAACACCTGTTTCAGCATCTTTTCCCGATTCATGCAGTTAACGAGAGACACTTCCATCCCTGCCAGTTCGATGTTGGCTGGAATCAGGTCAACGCCCTCCGCATGGTGCAGGATACCTTCGCCGGGCGGAATACTTTGGTCGTTCATGGCTTTCTGCATCAGGGTGGAAAGGGTTGTGGGCAATTCATCGGGCTGCTGCCAGCCCATGCTGATGGTCAAGCTGCCCTGCGGGTCAGCGTCCACCAACAGGACCTTCTTGCCCTCCATCGCCAGACCGATGCCCAGATTTTCACAGGTCGTGGTCTTGCCGGTGCCGCCTTTCTGGTTGACGATGGCTATTGTGGTTGCTTTCTTTGAAATTTTCATCACCTCCGCATCGCTAAGTCATGGTTGGTTTGGTTCTGATAGAAAAGCTGCATTGTGGTGGGTGCATTATATAGAGAAGCAAGCAGATACTGTTTCATGTTTCGGATCGGGCTGCTGTTCTCTGCAAGGCACTTCAGCACAAAGCAAATATGGTCGGCGTTCAGCTTCATAAACCGGCTGCGTACCACCTCGGCGGGCTTATCGTCCCCGGCAATGCGCAGCGTCTTGCGGTTGGTGGCACAGGTATCCACCAGCAAATCCACGATTTGGTAGAGGGTATCTTCATCATCCGGGTAAAGCCGGAGAAGAAGGTCCATCTCCAAAGAACGTGAAAAATATTCTTCCAGTTGGGCGCGTTTGCTCATCCAGTCGTTTTCATCGGAATAGATAGGATCAGTATCGCTTACCTCTGTGTTATTTCTATCAGTCTTATTACATCGTAGTTTGGCCGGGTCTTGAAGCGTATTCTGGACGACTCCAGAATCGTCATTATCACGATTCAGAAAGCGTAGTTTTGACGATTCTGACGAAAAATTCTTCACATAGATGAGATCGGGCTTGCCCAGCCCCCTTCGTTTGCGTTCGATCAGGCCGTACTCTTCCAGTTCTCGCAGCAGCTTGGTAGCCTTTTTATCGGCACAGCCCAGTGAATCCTGCACTTCCTGCACGGTATAGATGATGAATACCCGCCCAGCTTTGTCCAACCAACCATTCCGGGCTGAAAGGCTCATGCGGTCGAGCAGGATACCGTACAGCGTTTTGGCATCTGTTGAAAGCAGTTGGAAGCGGCTATCCTGAAACAACAGCTTGGGAATCCGGTAGAAGGAGAACAGCTCGCTGGACTGCCCATAGAAGTAATCAAGGTCTGCGGTTCTTGTCGGCTTTTTTTCGGGCATAGAGAATATCCCATTTTTCAGGTGTGGAACGGAATACATTGACCTGCTTCTTATAAGGGCAGTGGGCATACAGGCAGGTGCGGAACTTGAAATCAGGTCGATAGTACGGGCACAGCTTGCAGCTGTCCGGGGCACGGTCAGAACCTTCGCCAGCGGCGATCACATGGTGCATGGAGTGCTGAACATGGCGCAGGGCTTCGTTTCGCTTGTGGCTCACTTGGCATCACCTCGTTTCTCCAGCGGTGTCATCAGGTCTTTGTAACAGGGAACCAGCACACAGGGCTTTGCCCGCTTGTAGGGGCACCCTTCGCACTTGCTGGGGCCTTTGGGCGGCTCAATCAGATAGTAGCAGTTCTCTTTGCCGAGAACACAGCCCTTCTTTCGATTCTTCCAGAAGAAGCAGTGCCGGCAATCTGCCGGGCGGGAAGCATGGTAGCGGATACCGTCCATCGTGACGGTCAGAACTTTTTTCATCGGTAAACCCTCCTTTGACGGATTCGGGAAGTTCAGCCCGAAAATAAAAAAGCGCGTTCCTCTTTCTGTTCGGGAAGAACAGCGAGTGAACGCGCTATGTATGGAGAAAAGTGTTTTGCACGGTTTCGGGCAGGAATGTGGAAAATAGATTTACACAAATTATCTTGTATTTACATGGATTTACAGGAAAGCGGCTACCAATTTTAGCAGAGAGCCGGAAAACAGAGTTCAAAAGGCGCTTTATGAGGCTTCATTAGCTGGAAAGCCGATTTTATTAGCTGGAGCTGAAAATTCTGCTAATGGCATTAGCTGGCTAATTTTGGTGATAGGTTCAAAATGAAAAATGCGAAGATCGTCTTTCACATGGAAAAATGACCTTCGCATTTCTTAAAAGGATGTCCCTACCCGGGTTCGAACCGGGGGCGTTTCGCTTAGGAGGCGAACCCTCTATCCAGCTGAGGTATAGAGACATATATGTATTATCGTTGATTTTTGACTTTTCTGCACTTTGTATGGAATGCTTTTCACAACGAAGTGACCGACTGCGTTGCAACCGGAACGGTGTTAAACTTGTTGCATCAAAAATTGTTGAGAAAACTTCGATTCCCGGTCTTGCTTTTGATTAGAGCAATCACTTCTGCCCCCAAGGTATCAGGTTGACCGAATTCTTAGGAGGCTTGCGCTCTATCCATCTGAGCTACGGAGACGGATGCCCTATTATAATACAGCATTTTGCGGATAAAATCAAGTTGAACCGGAGGGCAAAATGGTGTATGCTATAGAGGAAATGAAAATAGCCGCGGCAGGCTTTGCCGCGTGCGGAGGAACTTATGGAAAAGGCAAAAGGGAAAAAGCTGTTTTACCGCCCGGCGGGCAAGCGCAAGGGGATGTATACGCCTACGCAGATCATCTGTGTGAGCTTTGTCATCGTGATCGCGCTGGGCACCTTTCTGCTCAGCCTGCCTGTTGCCAGCAAGCACGGGCGGCTGGATGTACTGGATGCCATGTTCACCGCCACAAGCGCTACCTGCGTTACTGGTCTGATCGTGCGGGATACCTGGACCCAGTTCACCTACTTTGGGCAGGCGGTGATCCTGCTGCTCATTCAGGTGGGTGGTCTGGGGTTGGTCACCCTCACCAGCTTCTTCGCGCTGGCTATGCGGCGGCGCATGGGCTTCCGCGATCTGCGGCTGCTGGGAGAAAGCGTCTCAGCGGACGGATATGCGCAGGCCAAGGACGTGCTGAAGATCGTGGTGGGACTGGCTGGCCTGTTTGAAGGCATTGGCATTGTGCTGCTGCTGTTCGCCTTTGTGCCGCAGTTCGGGCTGGAAGGCATCTGGGTGAGCGTGTTCACGGCCATCTCGGCTTTCTGTAACGCGGGCTTTGATCTGTTTGGCCGGTTCGGCCAGTATTCCTCACTGGCACCCTATGTGAACAATTACTATGTTCAGGCCGTTGTGATGTTCATGATCATCTCCGGCGGTCTGGGTTTCATGGTATGGGTGGAGATCGGTCAATACCGCAAAAAGCACCGGCTTTCCCTGCAGGCCAAGGTGGTGCTGAGCTTCTCGGTGATCCTGTGGCTCGGCGGCGCGGCGCTCATCGCGCTGATGGAGTGGAACAATCCTGCCAGCATGGGCGGGCTCTCTGTGCCTGGCAAGCTGATGGCGGCACTGTTCCAGTCGGTGTCCACTCGTACTGCGGGCATGAATACCATCGACCTTGCGGCCTGCGGCCCCATCACCAAACTGCTGATGAGCGCGTTGCAGTTCATTGGTGCGGCACCCGGTTCCACCGGCGGCGGCGTGAAGGTGACTACGTTCGCTGTGATCATCCTGACGATCCGCAGTGTGGCTCAGGGCCGCGACGACTGTGTGATCGCAGAGCACCACATCGAGTCCAAGACGGTTTATCGTGCTCTGACCATTATCGTGCTCGGCGGGCTGGCGGCGGTTGGCTCGGCTGTGGTGGTGTTCTATAACACCTCGGACGCTGTGTCGGTCATTGACGCTATTTTCGAGTCCTGCTCTGCCTTTGGCACAGTTGGCCTTTCGGTGGGCGTTACCGCTCAGCTGAACCGGGGCGCAAAGATCCTGTATATGCTGGTCATGTTCATGGGCCGTGTCGGCCCGGTGTCGCTGGCCATGAGCCTGACAGCAAAGCCGGACGACAACAAACGGAAGATCATGCCGGTGGGGCATATCAACGTTGGTTAAACGATTTTGAATGCCCTCCTAGAGTTGCGGCTCCCAGCATCCACTTCATGCCTTGAGCGGCATTCGTGTCTTGCTGGCCGCGGCCCCAACAACTCCTCCCTGCTTCTGCCGCAGGCAGCGGTCGTCGTTGTTGTACTCTGGGCATGTTCAGTGGAATTTGATTTTTATTTTTCGCATTTGTCGCAGCCCTGACGCTTGTCAGGGCGAATCCCTTCCATCTGCTAACGCAGACCGCTCGCCTGCTTGAAAGCCCCACTGGGGCTTTCATTGCTACGCAACCGCAGGGCTGCTCCAAATGCATTTTCACGAGTGGAGTCGTAGAGATAAGCGTCAGAGTATAACAAAAGTGGGTGCTATCCGAAAATAGCACCCACTTTTTTGTATATTGAAAAATAAAATTTACTCTGCGTACAGCTTTATGATGTTCAGCAAGATCTCAGTGCAGCGGTCCATGCGCTCAGCGGTGATGCACTCGCATACGCCGTGGAAATTGAAGCCGCCGGTGCCCAGATTGGGGCAGGGCAGGCCTTTCCAGCTCAGCATAGCACCGTCGGTGCCGCCGCGCACCGGAATTTCTTCCGGTTCCAGCCCGGCCATGCGGGTGGCCTTGCGGGCGGTCTCTACTAAGTGGAAATGCGGCTTGATTTTTTCCAGCATGTTGCGGTAGCTGTCCTTGATCTCCACGGTCACAGTGCCTTCGCCGTACTTTCCGTTCAAAAATTCGGCAATATCCAGCATGTTGTCCTTCTTGAACTGTAGCTTTGCGGCATCGTGGTCGCGCAGGATGTAGCCCAGCTTTGCGGTGGTCACATCGCCGTACATCTGGCACAGGTGGTAGAAGCCCTGCCGGCCCTCGGTCGTTTCGGGGCGGGCGGTGATGGGCAGCGCCTGATGAAACTCCATGGCCACATTGGAAGCGTTGATCATGGTGTCCTTGGCGGTGCCCGGGTGCACCGAGAAGCCGCGGATGGTCACGGTGGCGGAAGCGGCGTTGAAGTTCTCGTACTCAATGGAGCCGGCATCGCCGCCGTCCACCGTATAGGCAAAGTCGGCACCGAAGCCCGGAATATCGAACAGCTCTGCACCCTCGCCGATCTCTTCATCCGGAGTAAAGGCGATACACAGCTTGCCGTGGGGCAGGCCTTTTTCCTGAATGGTTTCAACAGCGGTCAAAATTTCGGCAATACCGGCCTTATCGTCGGCACCCAGCAGGGTGGTACCGTCTGAGGTGATGAGGGTCTCGCCCTTCATGGAAGTAAGGAAGGGGAACACAGAGGGCTTCATCACCATGCCGGTGGCGGGCAGAGTTACGTCGCCGCCGTTGTAGTTTTCCCACACAACGGGCTGCACATTCTCACCGCTGGCATCGTCGGCAGTGTCCATGTGGGCGATCAGGCCCAGAGCGTGTTGATCCTCACAGCCGGGCGTGGCAGGCAGGGTGCCATAGACGTAGCAGTGCTCGTCCACATGGGCATCCTCCATGCCAAGGGCCTTCATCTCATCCACCAGCTGGCGGGCAAGGTCAAACTCCCGTTCAGCGGAAGGGTGCGTACCGGAGTTTTCGTCCGAGGTGGTATGCACCCGGACATAATTCAAAAGCCGTTCATAAGCGCGCATAAGGCACACTCCTTTTATATTTCAGTGATGTATACTTCTCAGTTCCTTTATCATACCCTCTTTTCCGACAATTTACAACTGTTTTGCGCGCATTCATATGGAAAGATGAATCCTCATTTTTAAGGTGAACAAAATTCACGCAGTAAAATGCATCCATCTGTGCAGAACGTGCTACAATAGATACAAAATAAGCCGGGAGGGAAGTTTTATGGCTACAAAAGTCTTTTTTTACACCCTGCGCCCCTACGATGAGCTGGGCATCGCGCAGCGGCTGGCACCGCAGCTGGACGTTGAGTTTGGCTCTACGCAGGAGTATCCCACGCTGGAAAACACTGAACTGGCAAAGGGCTATGATGCCGTGTCGGTAACGCCCTGTGATATGAGCACGCCCATGGTCAAGCGGTTTCACGAGCTGGGCGTAAAGTCCATCTGCTGCCGTTCCATCGGCTATGACCACGTAGACCGCGAGACGGCCCGGGAACTGGGCATGAAGGTGGCCAATGTGGACTACCCGCCAAACGGCGTTGCAAACTTTGCCATTATGCTCATGCTGATGAGCCTGCGCAAGGCAGGGCACATCCTCAAGCGCGGCGAAGCGCAGGACTACTCCCTGCAGGGAAAAATCGGCCGCGATATTTCCACCTGCACTGTGGGTGTGATCGGTACGGGCCGCATTGGCCGCACGGTGCTGCAGCATCTGTCCGGCTTTGGCTGCCGCCTGCTGGCCTACGACCTGTACCCCAACGACGAGGTAAAGAAGATCGCCGAGTATGTGCCGCTGGAGACCCTGCTGGCGGAAAGCGATGTCATCACTCTGCACACCAACGCTACGGAGGAGAATCACCATCTCATCGACACCAAAGCAATTGAGAGCATGAAGCCGGGCGTGACCATCATCAACACCGCCCGCGGCAAGCTGATCGACAGCGATGCACTGATCGCCGGGCTGGAAAGCAGCAAGATTGGCGCGGCGGGCCTGGACGTGCTGGAAAATGAGAACGGCCTGTACTATTATAATCGCATGGGCGATGTGATCCCGAACCCGGAGCTGGCGGCTCTGCGCAGCATGCCCAATGTGATCCTGACCGACCACACGGCTTTCTACACCCACGAGGATGTGGAGAGCATGGTGCGCGGTGTGCTGGAAAGCGCGGTTGCCTTTGAAAAAGGCCAGCCCACCCGGCATGATGTGACGGACCTTTGATTTGTCCGGCAGACGATTTTGAATGGCCACTGTTGCATTCTGGCCATCTTCAACGGAAACAGTATTTCTGAATAGAGCAGATCCCGGCAGACTGCGGTCTGCCGGGATCTGCATTTTCACGGGAGGGGGTGCAGCGGAAAATGGCATTCCGTTTGTTTGAAGCATCTGCCGGTTGGGACCCTTCCGGTGAAAAAGGGATTCCTGAAAATCCGCAGATTTTCAGGAATCCCCAATAAAAAATAATTATTCCGCTAAATATGCTCAGAGCAAAGCGAAGAGCATTCAAATGGTAATCAACCCAGACTGATGCCCATGCGGCGGGCGACGGTGAGCAGGTCGCAGTTCTCCGGCACGTTGCGGGTCTTGCCTGCAATGTCGGCCAGACGGTTCTCGGTGACATGGCGGTTCACCATGGCAACGGTCACGCCGTAGCGCTCGATCTCCACCAGCTTTGCCGCATAGCTGCCGAACTGGGTGGCCAGCACACGGTCGTAGGCGCTGGGGCTGCCGCCGCGCTGCATGTGGCCCGGGATGCACACACGGGTCTCCATGCCGGTTTTTTTCTGCACGGCCTGTGCAATGCGGTTGGTGGCGGTGGTGCCAAAGCCTGCCTCGGCGCGCTTTGCCATCCATTCCTTGCGCTTCATGCCGGCTTCCTCGCAGTTGATGGCACCCTCGGCCACAGCGATGATGGAGAAGTTGGAACCCTTCTTTGCGCGGCGTTCCACGGCAGAGCACACACGGTCGATATCATAGGGCTGTTCCGGCAGCAGAATAATATCTGCACCACCTGCAATGCCGGAATACAGCGTCAGCCAGCCTGCCTTGTTGCCCATGATCTCAATGCACATCACGCGGCTGTGGCTGCCTGCGGTGGTGTGGATGCGGTCGATCACATCGGTGGCAATGTCCACGGCGGTGTGGAAGCCGAAGGTTACGTCGGTACCATAGATATCGTTATCAATAGTCTTGGGCAGGCCGATGATGTTCAGACCCTCCTGCGAGAGCAGGTTTGCGGTTTTGTGGGTGCCATTGCCGCCCAGGCACAGCAGGCAGTCCAGCTTGGCTTCCTTGTAGGTCTTTTTCATGGCGGCAACTTTATCAATGTTGTCGTCCTCCACCACACGCATCATTTTAAAGGGGGTGCGCTTGGTGCCCAGAATGGTGCCGCCCAGCGTCAGGATGCCGCGGAAATCGTCCTCGCACATCTCCTTGTAGTCGCCGTTGATCAGGCCGCTGTATCCGTTCAGGATGCCAATGATCTCCACGTTATCGCCCATGCGGGCATACAGTGCTTTTGCTACGCCGCGGATGGTGGCGTTCAGACCCGGACAGTCGCCGCCGGAAGTCAGGATTCCAACACGTTTTTTCATTCAAAAGCCCTCTTTCATTTGGTATTCAGAGCCGTGCGTTCTGCCTTTCAAAGTCAGTCTGCCCGGAGACCTACCTGTTTATAGTATAAGATTATTCCGGATGGGGGCCGCTGTCAAGAGAAGCGCAGAAAATTTACACGCTTCCACGGTGCATTTCTGCGGGCAGGAGAACAGCGGGAAAACTTTTGCAGAAAAAATAAAAAAATGGTTGACAAGCGCGGGCCTTTTGAGTATAATATCCCTTGTCAGCAGCGCACGGCGCGGCAGACAAACTGAATAATGGGGATTTGCATAGTGGTAGTGCGGTAGACTCTGACTCTACTTGTGGGAGTTCGATTCTCTCATCCCCAACCAAGAAAACCGCAGTCTCAACTGGCTGCGGTATTTTCGGGGCATAGCGCAGTTGGTAGCGCGCCTCGTTCGGGACGAGGAGGCCGTGGGTTCAAATCCCGCTGCTCCGACCAAAAAGAACCAGTACACATTCGTGTACTGGTTCTTTTTTGTCTCCGCACGGGATTTGAACAGGGCGGCGGTGCGAAGCACCGCAAACAAAGCCATAGTATGGCTTTGTTTAGCCCGCGGGTTCCACCGGCTAGGAATGTCTAACAGGGTGCATGCTGCTAACACATTCGTGTACTGGTTCTTTTTTGTCTCCGCGCGGGATTTGAACAGGGCGGCGGTGCGAAGCACCGCAAACAAAGCCATAGGATGGCTTTGTTTAGCCCGCGGGTCCCACCGGCTAGGAATGTCTAACAGGGTGCATGCTGCTAGGAGCAGCGGGATCTGCAACCCGAAAAGTTTTGACTTGTGTTCTAAATATGATATACTGGAAAAGCAAAGCCATATTTGGCTGCAGAACGGACAAAAAAAGCGAGGAAAAACAGAAACTATGCAGGAAATAAAAAAGAAAAAACGGGCGGTCGCGCTTTTTGTGATCGTTCTGATCTGCCTTTGCGGCTGGTGGGCTATGCGGAAAGAGGGGTTCTTTCTGGATGAGATCTACTCCTACGGCCTTGCAAACAGCAGTTATGTTCCGTTTTTAAGCTGGTTCCATGGTGGAGAACAGGTGGCAAACGGCAAGCTGCCGGAGGCAGTGTTCACGCAGAGCGAGTTTCTGAATTATGTTGCCCCGCAGGGAAGCACACGGTTTGACTATGCGTCGGTCTACTATAACCAGACGCAGGACGTTCATCCGCCGCTGTTCTACTTTTTGCTGCACACGGTGTGCTCATTATTTCCGGGCAGCTTTACAAAATGGACGGGTCTGGGGATGAATTTTGTGCTGCTGGGCGGCACGCTGGCAGCGCTGTATGCGCTGGGCATGGAGCTGTTTGCAGACTGGAAAAAAGCATTGTTCGTCTGTGCATTGTATGCGTTCAACCGTGAAATGATCTCGAATGTGACGATGGTGCGCATGTATATGCTCATGACCTTGCTGACGATCCTGCTTGCGCTGCTGGTGGCAAAGTCTCTTCGCAGGCCGTCTGTGCCCAAATATCTTCTGATCGGTGTAACCATCTATCTTGGCATGATGACCCAGTATTTCTTTGTGGTCTATGCCTTCCTGCTGTGCGCAGCATATGACCTTTACCTGATGTTCCGGCGCGAATGGAAAAATGCTACTACATTTTCGCTTTCGGCGCTTGCGGGCGTTGGCGGAATGCTGCTCACCTTTCCGTGCTGGTATGCACAGCTGCACTCGCAGGATACGGTTTCGCTGGAGTCAACAGCAAACAATCTGCTGGATCTGGCGCAGTACCCCAAAGGCCCGCTGGAGCTGATCGGCTGGAGCATCGTCGGTTTTGCTGTAGGCGCAGGCATTATGGCCGTGCTGACCCTGACGAAGCTGGGGCAGCGCTGGCTGCCGGGCAAGTTGCGCGGCACAACGCTGATCCCCGGGGGTGTCAAGCTGATCACGGTCCCGGCGCTTGCTGCATTTCTGGTTATCGCGGTGATCTCGCCGTATAAGTCGCTGCGGTATGTGTACCATCTGCAGCCGCTGGAAGCGTTGTTTTGTGGCTGCGGCCTTTTCTCCATTCTGGATACGCTGCGTGCAGGCACCAGAAAGCGCATTCTGCAGATCGTGTGCCTTGCAATGGTCGTGCTTGCATTTGTGATCGAGCCGGAGCGCATGTACAGCGGTACTTATAAGATAGACAAAGAACTGGAACAATACAGTCAGGCCGCCTGCGTGGATATTACCGGGGACCTTGGCAGTTTCACTTCCGGCGTGCAGGAGCTTCTCAAATTTCAGGAGGTCTGTGTGGTGCCGGACGATTCCAGTGAGCTGCTGGTGCAGTATAACACCGGCGAAAATGATACGCTGGTGCTGTTCATTGGAGGCCGGGGGCTGTGGCAGTTCGTGACGGCAGAACAGGTGGAGCAGATTACGGCCCAGAACATGGAAACTGCGTGGAACGTTGCCCGACAGGGCGGCTATGAGGATGTTTCGCTGCTGGCAACGCAGGAGTTTGAACAGATCTTTGTTTTGAAAAAGTGAACGCTTTGCGGCACAGCAGAAGGGAAAACTGCCTTTTTTGCGCGTGCTATATCGTTTTAAGGTAAAGTGTGCTAGAATAGTACTATCAACGATTCAGGAGGGTATCCCATGCTCAAACGACTGCGCAAAGCGCACCCGATCTTATTCTGCGTTCTGGCAGAAGTGGTCTTTCTGGCAAGCCTGTTCGTAACAGATCTTGTCTTTACCATTGCATTGGTTCTTTTTCGGGCGGATTTTGCGTCCATTGATACATACCTCTACAGCACTCTGCAGGAGCTGGTGGGGGCCATGGTGGCAGTGCTGTTTCTGGTACGGACAGACCGTGCTGGGCTGCTGCGCCGCCGCGGCAGCGGCTTTTTCAATGGCCTGCTGGTGGGCATGTACCCGCTGGTGTTCATTGGCTACAATGCCTTTGGGTCGCTGGTGCTGGGCCGGCCGGAGAACGGCGTGCTGCAGCCTGCGGCACGCATCGGCACCTTCCTTGTCAGCATGGCCATGGTGGGTGTGGCCGAGGAATTCATCTTCCGCGGTGTCATTGCCCAGACCCTGCTGGAGCACTTTGGCACCAGCCGCGCCGGTGTGTGGAAGGCCTGCCTTTTGTCCGGTGTGCTGTTTGGTGCGGCGCACCTGACCAATATCCTCAGTTCGGCACCCTTCGGTGTGCTGATGCAGTGCGTGTTTGCAGCATCGCTGGGCACTCTTTTTGCGGCGATCTACTTCCGCACCGGCAATTTGTGGGTGACGGTATTCCTGCATGGTGCCATGGATATTTCGTCCATGCTCATCGGTGGGTTGTACGGCACCACTACCGTGGCCGATGCGGTGAGCGGCTACGATGCATCCATGCTGCTTTCGGTGCTGCTGTATCTGATCCCCACCGCAGTTCTGCTGCGCAAAAAGAAGCTGCCGGAGGTACAGCTGTACTGGCACCAGTACGTAAAAAAATAAAGGCAGGATGCAAAAAATATCCTTGCATTTTGCACAGGGTTCTGGTATACTGTATCTGTTACCGTGGTACGGGGTTGGGAGTATGCCCGCTTTTTGGGAATGCCGTTTCCCGCCGCTGTTCCATTGGCACATAAAATTTTATAAAGAGGTATGTAACTATGAACAAGCAGGAAGTTATGGCCAAAGTCGCTCTGACCGAGAAGGACACTGGCTCTCCCGAAGTGCAGGTCGCTCTGCTGACCGCTCACATCAACGAGCTGAACGAGCACCTGAAGAAGAACCCGAACGATCACCACAGCCGCCGCGGCCTGATGAAGATGGTTGGCCGCCGCCGCAATCTGCTGGCTTATCTCCAGAAGAAGGACATCGAGCGTTACCGTGCTCTGATCGCAACTCTGGGTCTGCGTAAGTAATTTAAACAGAGGGCAGGTACCGCAAAGGTGCCTGCCTTTTGCTTTTGTATACAAATGGCAGCGGCTGCGTATTGCAGCAGTAAATCGAACGCCTGTGCCCCGAATGCTTTTTCATGGCGCGGACGGCTCACATCAACGGCAGAGACATTCCCCCGGTGGGGGGGAAATATCTCAAACAAAACCGGATGTGAACGGCACGGACGCTGGATTTATTGCTATGATGCGCGTGCCACCGCCTTTTGGATAGAAAAAATCCGAAAAAACAAGGAGGCAAAAACAATGGCAATTGAATTTGGTTCCCGCAGAGAGACCTTTGAGAACTACAAGGTCTACGAGACCATGCTGGCAGGCCGCCCGTTCAAGGTAGAAATGGGCAAAATGTGCGGTCTGTCCAACGCCAGTGCGCTGATCCGCTACGGCGAGACCTGCGTTCTGTGCAATGTGGTCATGAGCCCCAAGCCCCGCGAGGGCGTGGATTTCTTCCCCCTGAACGTGGAGTATGAGGAAAAGCTCTACGCCGCAGGCCGCATCCCCGGCAGCTTTATGCGCCGTGAGGGCCGCCCCGGTGAGCGCGCCATCCTGACCAGCCGCGTGGTGGACCGCCCCATGCGCCCGCTGTTCCCCAAGGAAATGCGCAACGACGTGTGCATCACCATGACCGTCATGAGTCTGGACCCCGACTGCAGCCCTGAGATCGCCGGTATGATCGGTGCTTCTCTGGTCACTGCCGTGTCCGACATCCCGTGGAACGGCCCCATCGGCGGCGTGCAGGTGGGTCTGGTGGACGGCGAGATCGTGCTGAACCCCACGCAGGAACAGCGCAAGGTGAGCGACCTTGCCCTGACCGTTGCCGCCACCATGGATAAGATCGTCATGATCGAGGCCGGTGCCAACGAGGTGGACGAGGACACCATGCTGAACGCCATCAAGGCCGCTCACGTGGAGATCAAAAAGACCATTGAGTTCATCAACCGCATCGTGGCCGAGCGCGGTAAGCCGAAGATCGATTTTCAGGTGGTGGGTCTGGATATGGACGTGTTCCACGCCATCCAGAACAAGTATCTGGACGACTTCAAGGCCGCTATGGACACCGACGACAAGAATGTGCGCGATGCCGCTCTGCTGCCCATCATGGACAAGATCGCCGAGGAGTACCCCGACCTGACCGCTGCAGACCTTGATCTGGTCAGCTACAAGATGCAGAAGTTCGTGGTGCGCCGCTGGCTGCTGGACGAGGGCAAGCGCGTGGACGGCCGCGGCATCAACGAGATCCGCCCGCTGGCTGCCGAAGTGGGCATCCTGCCCCGCGTGCACGGCTCCGGCATGTTCACCCGCGGCCAGACGCAGGTGCTGACCACCTGCACTCTGGGCGGCACCAAGGACAACCAGCTCATGGACGACCTGACCGACGAGCAGACCAAGCGCTATATCCATCACTACAACTTCCCGCCGTACTCTGTGGGCGAGGCCCGCGCACCGCGCAGCCCCGGCCGCCGCGAGATCGGCCATGGCGCACTGGCAGAGCGTGCTCTGGTGCCCGTGCTGCCCTCTCTGGAAGAGTTCCCCTACACCATCCGCTGCGTGTCTGAGGTGCTCTCCTCCAACGGTTCCACCTCTCAGGCATCCATCTGCGGCTCTACGCTGGCCCTGATGGATGCTGGCGTGCCCATCAAGGCACCCGTTGCCGGCATTTCCTGCGGCCTGATCACCGAGGGCGACCGCTGGATGACCATGCTGGACATTCAGGGCGTGGAGGACTTCCACGGCGATATGGACTTCAAGGTGGGCGGCACTCGCAAGGGCATCACCGCCATCCAGATGGACATCAAGATCGATGGCCTGACCTACGACATCATTGCCGAGGCCTTCGAGAAGTGCCGCAAGGGCCGCCTGTATATTCTGGACGAGATCATCAAGCCGGTGATCGCAGAGCCTCGCCATGAGCTGAGCCGCTACGCACCCAAGATGTTCAGCATGATGATCCCCACCGATAAGATCAAGGACGTGATCGGTAAGGGCGGCAAGGTCATTCAGGACATCTGCGCTACCTGCAACTGCAAGATCGACGTGCAGGAGGACGGCCATGTGTTCGTCTCTGCTGTGGATCAGGAGGACGCAAAGCGCGCCATCTTTACCATCAAGACCATTGTGGAGGACCCCGAGATCGGTGCCATCTACAAGGGCAAAGTGACCCGCCTGATGAACTTTGGTGCCTTCGTTGAGATCGCACCGGGCAAGGAAGGTCTGGTGCACATCTCCAAGCTGGACACCAAGCGTGTGGAGCGCGTGGAGGATGTGGTGGCCGTGGGCGATGCCATCGTGGTCAAGGTGACCGACATCGACCAGCAGGGCCGTATCAACCTGAGCCGCCGCGATGCCATTCTGGCGCTGGAAGCCAAGCGCGCCGAGCAGCAGGCACAGCAGCAGTAAACCCTGACTGCATAAAAGAAACCGAAAAAGAGGACCCGATGCATCTGCATCGGGTCCTTTTTGTTGTATCAGAAGAAAATTATACTGTGCGGTATTTGCGATCCAGCGCCCAGCCGAATGCAAACAGCACCACACCGCTGACAGCCAGCACCGGCACGGGCCAGTTCAGCTGACCGGTCTGCGGCAGACCGCTCATTGCCGGGTTATCCGGGTTGTTCGGCGGGGTAGGCGTATCAGGATAATCGGGCGTAGGCGGGGTAGGGGGCGTAGGCGGCGTGTCCGGCTTGGTGGGGGTGTAAGCACCCACCTTGGGGCTGGCATCCACCGCATAATTCCACTTGCCATCCTCCGCCATGGGCAGAGAGACAAGGAACGGATTGATCGGCTCATAGCCCTTGGAAGCCTCGGTCTGCACGATCAGATACAGGCCCAGCTCCAGACCACGGAAGGTCACGTTGCCGTCCGCATCAATGGTCTTTGTGGTGCCCTCGGCGCTTTGGGGCAGATACTCCTGCAGCTGGGCCGCAAGGGTGCTGTCGGTCAAATCACCCAGCGCAATGCCGCAGCCGTAGAAATCGCCGCAGTATTCGTAGCTCAGGTTGCCGTTTTGGCGCTTTACCTCGGCCACACGGTACAAAGTGAGCTTGCCGCCGCTCAGCGCCTTATCGTTGGCGCTGTCGTACAGCGTAACGCGGATGGTGCCGGTAGTGGGATTGCCGCTGCTGTCCACCAGCTTGATGTTTGCGCTGGTGGCAAGGGCAGGCAGCGCACTTGTTACCAGAAGGCACAGCACCAAAAGCAGGGCCGCAGCGTGCTTTTTGAGATCAGTGCGTTTCATGTTTTTCACCTCTTGTAGATTTGCGTTTGCGGTTGGAGAACAGCAGCCAGAGCAGCAGCACCAGCAGCAGGGGCAGTGCCATGATGGGAGCTGTGATGATCGGTTCGATCTTGATGGCATCGGCTGTTACACGGATGTGCTTGAGCTTGTCCGGCGTTTCGATGCGGCGTCCCCGCACCAGAAGGCGGTGGGAGTTGATGCCGTAGGGGGTGCAGGTCATCAGGGTGACGTAATCCTTGCCGTCCACCACCTTGAGGTTGTCGGTCTCGGTGGGCAGTACAATGGAGATCTGGTCCACCTCATAGGTCAGCACCCGGTCCAGCACCGTGATGGTGAAGGTGTCGCCCACTTCCAGCTGGTCCAGATTGGTGAACAGCTTGGCGCTGGGCAGGCCGCGGTGAGCCGAAATGACCGCGTGGGTGCTCTCGCCGCCCACCGGCAGGCTGGTGCCCTCCAAGTGACCTGCCGCCACCTGCAGCACGCCATCGCTGGTGCCGTGGTAGATGGGCAGCTCCACACCGATCTTTTCAATGGTGATGTAGCCCATAATGCCGGTGCCGGTGACATCCAGCGTGGCGTTGTAGCTGGTGAACCGGTCGGCATGGAACAGCGCGTCCGGGTCGGCGGCGATCTGCGCATTGAACGCATCTGCCGCCTCGAAATAGGCGCTGTAGTCGGCATCGGTCAGATTGTCCACATCCTCGGCATAGGTGGCCACAGCACGGGACTGATGCAGCTGGTTGACGTAATCGCTGAGGGTGGGGTATAACATCACGGATAGACCCACGAAAAAGACGAGGATCAGGATGATGGTGCTTTTGTTCTTTTTCATGGGCTACTCCCTAATGTTATAAGGATAGGAGCGGGGGCCTTGCGGCCCCTTTGCTCCGGGTTCTGGGGGAAAATGGAGCTTACTTGTTCTCCATGCGCTTCTTGGTGACCAGCAGAACGATGGCCGCAACCATCAGGCCGCCGCCGACCACATAGAAGATGGTAGTGCCGATGCCGCCGGTGGAGGGCAGGGTAATGCCGCCGGCTTTTTTGTTGATGATGGTGGTGGACAGGTTACCGGACAGATCAACATGGTTTACGTCGTGCGTTGCAGAAATGACGATTTCTTTATTGGCACAGGCACTGTAACCGTCAGGAGTTTTGGTCTCCCTCAGGTAGTAGGTGCCAGCGTCCAGACCCTTGACATTGAACTGACCATGTTCGTCAGAGAACATCTCATCGCCAGCACCCGTTCCAAAGTAGGGGGAGTAAGTGCCGTCAGTAGTATTCTTCTTGAGCTTGATCTCCTGTTCCTCAGTGCAATCTTTATCGCTGTACAGACGGAAACCAGCGCCCGCCAACTCGTTGCCCTGGGTATCATCATCGCGATACTTGGTGTTGTTCAGCTGGTAGGTGTACACACGGACTTCGCTTTCGGGAGTGAAGCCCCAGTATGCTTCGCTATCTTTGGGGTTATTAGAGTACTGGAGCTGTACGCTGTTTTTGTTCTCGGTAGAAGAGCCACTTGTAGTATTGACAAAGGCTTTGTCGTTCAGGTGTGCAGTGTAGGTGACCGTAATCGTAGCGCCGTCATTCAAATTGAGCCCTGATGCACAGGTTTTGACATCATCAATGCCCAGTGTGAGATACGGCTGTTTTTCGTAAAGAGTATATTTATTAGAATCGATCACTTGTGAAGTAGTGCCATTTGTGATTTCTACAGTATCCAAACGGTCAAAGGTAATGCCCTCGGACAGAGTATCATTAAAAATAACAGTGTACTTGTCATAGTAATCGTAAACATGGACATTGCTTGCGGGCAGGGTAGCGGTCAGCTTGAACTTGAACTCTTCGTTGATCGCATGGTCAGCGCTGGAACCAAAACCTGCTTCGTTGCTGGTACCATCTTGATTGTCGTAAACCTCCTTCTTAACAGAGGGCTTTTCAACCTTAGGCGTAACATCAACGTTCCAGTTTGCTTGGGTAACCGTCAGCATGAAGGAATTGTAGGCAACATAGGAATCGCCAGGTTTAAAGTAGGTAGTATCAACGATCAGATAATAACCTGCGTCGTCAAAGTGGAGGGTATGGTTACCTATAGCGGCGTGTGTCGGATTTGCGTCTGCAGTCGGGTAGAGATAGTGGCATACAAAACGCGCGAAAGCGATGCTGTTAGCATCGGAATTATGCCATTGGCTGATAACCTCAAGAACATCCCGAGCAGAGTTTGCATTGGCAAACAGAGGGCCGATGGTATCAGCTCCCTTCAATTGGGGCAGAAAATTATCAGGATCGATGTTGCTGCCCCACGTTGCATTGGAAATCTTATTGCCCTCAACATCACCCTTGAAGATCTGGAAAGCTTCGAAAGAGTGGTCTTTATTGATGTCCTCCTTAATGTTGTATGCAAACGCCGGGATCGCCATGGCGCACACCATGGCAACTGCCAGCAGTGCGGCCAGCAGCTTTTTGATTACTTTCTTCATCATGATTTGCGAAAGTCTCCTTTCAAGTTTTTCTGATTCCTATTTTCAGGGTCTGCTTCCGGCGCAGAATCAATTTTGCCGCCGTGTCAGGAAGGATGCAGGCTTTTTAACGTGCCCTCCTTTCGCGTCTGCGCTTTCTGCAAACCCCGCACACCAGAGCGGCAAGCATCAGCGCGCCGCCACCTGCTGTATACAGTTTGGTACCGGCCCCGCCGGTAGAGGGAAGTTCGTAGTCGGACGGATCGGCCTGACTGGTGATCACAAGGCTGTCGGTTTTTACCGACTTCTCGGCATCATCGCTGATGGTCGTGTCCAGAATCCTGATGTTATTGATTACTTCACCGTCAACAGCCGTTTTGTCAAAGTCCTTCAGCTTGACGGTGTAGCGGATAGAATAGGTGCCTGCGGCAATGGGGGAACCGGCAGAACCCAAGGTGATCTTGCGCTCACCATTATCATCTTCCCAAGTGATGCCGAGCGTTGTATTGCCGTTTTCCATGCTGAGCTGGAGCGAGTCTTCGACATATTCGGCGGTTACGCCGGTGGGCAGGGTCATGCTGTCCGCAAGCGTCAGCGGGCCGGCCTGTTCGTTCTGGACCACAAGCGTAACAGTGTAATCCAGGTAGGCATCGCTGCCATCGTGGCGCGGGTCCTTCACGCTCTGGTTAAGGTCATAGTTCTTATCGTCTTTTTTATCCTCATCGGGGGCTTCATCCGGGTTGATGGTGATATCAAGGGCGTAATCTTTGTTGACCTCGATCTGATTAAAGCCGCTGCTGGTGACCTCGCTCTGGTTCCACTGGAAATTGAAGGCAACGTTGCTGGTGACCTTGGCATCGGAAGTATCCGCGCCTGCGGCTGCCTCCTCTTTCTGCTTGATATAGTTTTGGTCGTACCGCAGCACGGCGTACCAGCAGCCGTCAGCCCCCTTGAGCAGCCGGTAGCTGCCGCAGGTGTCATAATTGCCGGTATCTTCCAGTTTGCCGGAGATAAGCTCGTCCTCCAGCACATCAAAGCTCTTGGGCAGCTTAACATGGACACAGTAGTCGTTTTCCTGGATCTCTTTGGCCGGGATATCTGTGACGGTCAGGCTGCTGTGCAGAAGCTCCGAAATGGTGGTGACATTGGTATCCTCGTATTCAGTGCCATTCTTGCGCTGCACCTTCAGAGCAGTGAGGTAATTCAGTGCATCCAGACCTTTGATGGTGGTAATGGCATCTGCGTCATCTTCAACTTTGTAATCCGGCGTAGCAACGCCATAATCGGCCTGCTGCGCATTTGCCACAGACACCAGCGTTGTTACCTGCGAAGCATTCAGCGTGACTTTAGCCACCTTGCCATCCACATCGCCGGAGATCACGGTCAGGGTGCCGAAATCTTCGTCTACATCGCTCACGATGCCAACGGTGCTGGCATCCACGGTGTATTCCTCAATGTGGGGCGCGGTGTCGGTGGTGGCCGCAGCATCCATGGAGAGCAGGGCAATGTCGGCATCGGCGGAATCATCCTGCACCTGCAACGGCTGGCTTTCCGCGGCCACAGCCTTGGTCACGGTGCCATTGTAAATGACGATATCACCGGGCATTGCGGCATCAGACGGCAGATCACCGTCAAAATCCATGGCATAGCCGCTGCCGGTCTCTTTGTTGTACAGCGCGCTGCGCAGCTGGCTGTGCAAAGACAGCACGCTGGAAACCTGCGGGATAGCGCTCTGGGGGATATCGGCATATTTCAGGCAGTAGGAAAGGAACATCACGTCCCATGGGCCGTAGTCGTTGCCGTAGTCGTTGCCGTAGCGGGTGTAGTGGCGCACGGTCTCGCCGTCGGCATCGTCCAGCTGGAAGTTGCGCTCGCTCTGCTCATAGCCCAGCTGGCTCTCGGCTACGGCCAGCAGGTCGTCGGCCCAGTTGCCGCTTAGCGTGGTGCCGGTCTGTGCCAGCCATTCGTCCTCGTCCTGCATGTCGTCCAGCGGGTCGGACAGGCAGTTCACCGTGTGGTGGTGCTCCGGCAGGCCGCAGACCAGCACTTCCTCGTAGCAGGCATCGGTGTGGTGGTGCACCGGAGTCTCGATCACAGGATCAACCACCACGGGCTTTGCGGCCACCGGCTCCTCAAACAGGGCCACCGGGTCATAATCGGGGTTCACTTCTTCTACAAGCTCGCCCTCTTCCAGACCGCACACCAGCTCATAGGTGGTGGTGTAGCAGCTGTCGTCGTGGGTGTGCTCGAATTTATCGCAGATGAAGGTGACACCATCCTCATCAAAACAGCTGTCGTCGTGGGTGTGCTCTTCTTCCAGGCAGGTCAGCTCCCGCACTTCCTGGTAGCAGTCGTCGGTGTGCTCATGGGGCACAAAGATGTACTCCGGCTCTGCGGAATGGGCTGCAATGCCGGGATCATCCGCATCCATGTCGAATGTATCATCAAAAGACATGCCGTCGTCCGTCATGGTGGCGTTCCAGTCCTCCGGTTCGCCTTCCTCATAGCCGCACACCAGCTGCTTTTCATAGCAGGCAGCGGTGTGCTCGTGCTCCAACTCGCCGCACAGATATTCGGCCGTTTTGGCAATGCCCACGCCGTGCAGCTGCCAGTTCACGAACAGGCTGGTGGTAAGCGCCAGTGCCAGCAGCAGCGCAGTATAGCGTCTGGCGCGCTGGTGGTTCCGACGGAACTTTTTCTGATATTCTTTCACGATATCCCGCATGATTCCTAAACCTCCTTAGTGGATCAACGAGAAGTTGGACAAGGGCCATACCCGCAAAAAAACCTTGCCTACGATCTGACTTTTTTCCACACAGCCGATCACACTGCTGCGGCTGTCAATGGAGGTGGCCCGATGGTCACCCAGTACGAAATACCGGTTTTCCGGCACCTGATAGGGAAATTTGATGTCGCATTCGCCCAGAGCCAGTTCATCTACATATGGCTCATCCAGCGTCTGGCCGTTCACAGTGACCACACCGTCCTCGTCCAGTTCGATCACATCACCGGGCAGGCCGATGATGCGCTTGAGCAGAAGCTTGTTCTGCCAGTAAAATCCGCAAAGGTCGCCGGTCTTCATGTCGCTGCCCTTGACCAGCAGAATGATGTCCCGGTCCTGCAGAGTGGGGTTCATGCTGTCGCCGGAGACCTGCAGCACCGGCAGAAACAGGGTGGCCAGCAGCACGGCAACGGCCGCGACCACCAGCAGCGTGTAGACCGTGCTGCGCAGCACCCGCATATAACGGCTGCGGTAGGCCAGACGTTCGCGCTCTGCTTCCACCTCTGCTGTGGATGGAATGGGCGTGAACTTGATCTTTTGCTCTTTCATTTGGCACGCTCCTCCGGCAGGAATTCCGTGCTGTGATAGCCGTCCAGCAGTTCGCTGGCCCGGCGGTCAAAAGCGGCCCGGCGCTGCTGGATCTCCTGCTGCGTCCGGGCAAGCATTGCCTCGCAGTCCGCTTCGGTCTGGGCGCGCTTGCGTGCGGCGGCTTCCGTTTCCGCGTCGCACTGCTGCTGGGTGCGGGCCTTCAGGTTCGCAGCCTCGGTCTGTGCCTGTGTAAGGATCTGCTGGGCTTCGGCTTCCGCCTGAGCGCGCAGAGCGCTGGCAGCGGCATCGGTGTTTTTGTTTGCTGCGAGCACCGATGCAACGTATTCATCAGCCGCAGCCTGCGCCGCTTCAAACACCTTGTTCAGCTCCAGTGCAGCCTGCGCAATGGAACCTGCGTTTTCAATATGGATCTGCCGTTCCTGCAGCTGGGCAGACAGGGCAGCGTTTTCTGCCCGGAGCTGGTCCTCGCTCTGCTTGAGCGCCAGAATGATCTCGACTAATTCGGTGCGGCGCATGTGCCGCAGTTCACGGTCTGGCATAATGATCGATTTCTCCCGCAAAAAGTGGTTGGATTAGGCGAACGAAAACTTTCGACAAATACGAAAATTTTCGCACCACAAAACCACATTTGATATATCAGTTTTCGGCGTGAAAGCGCCAGTTTGATGAATGACCTTCCACCTTATATGTTAGCACAGTATACGTAACAAAAGCGTAACAAAAATGCCTTTTCCGTGCATTTTTTTGCCAAAGCCAAAGAAAAATTGTTTCTTTTGATGTAAACGATTAAAATGCGTTAAAAACAAAAAGAACTGTCCCCACAACGGAGACAGTTCTTGAAAAACAGATGAAAATAGAAGCCGGATCAGAAGCTCTTCAGCAGATCGCCCAGAGTCAGGAAGGACTGGTAGATCACGTTGACATTGTTGATGATGGAGCTTGCACCGGAGAAGATGCGGGCAATGGCGTTGAACACCTTACCGACATTCAGGAAGCTGTTGTAAGCGTCGCGGGCACCACCGTCCAGATAGACCATTTCCTCTTCGCTGATGGAGGCATAGTTTGCGGGCAGTTTCATAGTAGACATGGAGATTTTCCTTTCTATTGATAAAATTGATACAGTGTGTGAAAAGACTTAAATAAAGGCAGCCACGGCCAGCGTGGTGATCAGAGCACCGGCTACCGTCAGAACGCTCAGAATCGGGCCGTCATCGTATTCCTGCGCGGTCTGTTCCGGCTGAGCGGGCGTGGATGTGCTGGTGGAAGTGGTGGCATTTTTCACGGTCCAGTGTGCGTACACAGTGGTATCACCGGTAAACACCGTAGAGGTGCTGATTTTTGTGCCGCCCACCGGCTCGGTATACCAGCCGTCAAAGGTGTAGCCTTCCAGCGCAGGCTGCGCGGGCAGGGCACTGAGTTTGCCGCTCAGATTGGTGGTGACTGCCACAGCGGAGCTGCTGCCGCCCATGGCATCCAGACCAATGGTGTAGACCTGCGAATCCTTGTCTTCTGCGGCAAAGGCAGAGGGCAGTGCACAGCAGAGCAGTGCAGCGCTGAGCAGACCGAGGACCAGCATTTTCAAGATCTTTTTCATATGACTCCTCGCTTTCCTGACGAATTGGGATGTGGTGCCTGCCGGGAACGGAAACACCAGAACAGACCTCGATGTCCCCGCCATGAGGCAGTAGACGAAAAAGCCGGGAAGAGGAGGTTTATTCAATCCTATATTTACCACATATAGTGTAACAAAAGCGCAACAAAATGGGCGTATTTTGTTGTTATGATGAAAAAAATTGGTTTTTCACAAATTGCAGGCTGCAAAAGGCGGCATAGAGCCGCCGCAAAAGCGGAAAAGTGGAACCTTCCCCTTGTGGAAAAACAAAGAATATGGTATAATATCTTGCACGATGCGCCATCGCCAAGCGGTAAGGCAGGGGACTTTGACTCCCCCATCGTAGGTTCGACTCCTGCTGGCGCAACCAAAAGCCCCGTCATCCTGAAAAGGCTGACGGGGCTTTTTGCATCACTTTTCCACAAAATGCGGCTGAACGGTGCAAAGCTCAGCGGCGGCGGATCTTTCTGGTGGGCTTGCGGCGGTTCCAGTTGTTCAAAAGGACCCACGCAAAGTAGATGATGATGGAAATAATACTCAATGTTATTACAACTTTGAGGTACAGACTGCCTAAGAATTCCTGAAAACGCGCCACCGTGAACAGCAGCGGGTTCAGGCTGACGTCCTGCCCGGCGATCAGGTCCACCACGCCAATGGTCTCACCGGCAAGCTTCAGCTCCACGGTACCTACCACATCGCCCTGCTGGACAGGAGCACACACAGAATTCGGCAGGTGGAAATATTTCTGGGTCACGCTGCCGTCGCCGGTGGAAGGCAGCAGGGTCATCATGCTGTCGGCGGGATACAGCTGCAGGGAACTGGTATCGGAGGAATACTTCACCGGGATCTCGGCCAGCGTAAGGTCGGTGTCCAGCGCGGCCTGAATGGAAAAGCTGTCGAACACCCAGTCCATCAGCTTCACGGTCTCGCACAGGGCCGGGCGACGGTTGGCGTAGCCGAAATCGTCGCAGGTGTCCGGGCTTTGCATCACGCAGAAAATATAGGTGGCACCATCCTTATTGGCCCATGAAACATAGCTCTGATTGCCACTGTCGCTTTTGAATGCGGTCACATCGCACATGCCGCCCTGCATGGCGCTGCGGTAGTATTTGCCGCCGCTGGATTTGCTCAGCGCGGCGTTCTGGCTGACCAGAACAGACGAAGAACGGTGTTTTTCTTTGGCGGGCATGGTAAAGCTGGGCGCACCGGAAACCTCCACAAAGGCATCAAAGCTCATCAGATAGCGCAGGATCAGGTACATATCCACGGCACAGGTCACGTTGCCGCTGTCGATGCCGCAGGCATCCGTCCATGTGCTGCCGGTGGTGCCGATGCGCTGGGACAGGGTGTTCATCTGGCTCACCCAGCCCGCGAGGTCGCCGCCGGAAAGGGCATAGGCAAGGCCCATGGCGGCTTCGTTGGCGTTGCGGGTCAGCATGGCGTACATGGCTTCGCGGTAGGTAAAGGTCTCGTTGGAGCGCATATCGGCGTTGTTCGTGTTATAAACGTAATCCGAGATGGCAAAGGGCATCTGGAAGGTGTCGTCTAGATGGTCGGCATAGTTGGTCAGCAGCAGGGCAATGGTCATATACTTTGTCAGACCACCGGCGGATACCTGCTTTGTGCTGTCCTTATCATAGACGATGATATTGGTATCGGTGTTGACGATATAGGCACTCTGTGCCTGCACCTGATAGACCGGGGTGGGGTCGAACATAGCCCCGGCGGGCAGCACAAGGCAGCTGAACAGGACAGCGAACGACAAAACCAGCGCAAAAATACGTTTCATGTGGACAATTCCTTTAAAAAGCGATAATATAAAACAACAGGCAGCACGGCACAAGCGCCGTGCGCCGGGTAAGAACGAGATCACAGCGGAAGGCTGTATTCTTTATAATAACAGGTTTGGCGGGGTGTGACAAGGCTTATTGTGCCGATTTCACATCCGGTCAGGGAGGACAGGAATGGTATATCTGACAGGGGACACCCACGGCGACATCGACCGCTTCAAGCACGGCAAGCTGCGCTGGCTGGGCAAACGGGATACCGTGGTGGTACTGGGCGACTTTGGCTTTGTGTGGGACGACAGGAAGGAGGAACAGAAAAAGCTGGATTGGCTGCGCAAGCGCCCGTATACCCTGCTGTTTCTGGACGGCAGCCACGAAAACTACGACCTTTTAAAGCAGTATCCCACCGAGGAACGCTTTGGCGGGAAGGTGCAGGCACTGGGTGGCAATGTGTACCATGTGTGCCGCGGCAGTGTGCTGGAATTGGAGAACAAAAAATACCTGTGCTTTGGCGGTGCGGAAAGCCAGGATGTGGAGGATCGGGAACCCGGCGTGAACTGGTGGAGGGAAGAAATGCCTTCGGAGGAGGAATACGCCTTTTGTGAGGAGAACCTTGCAGCCTGCGATTACAAAGTGGATTATGTGCTGACCCACGATGCGCCAAGCAGATTTTTGGATTTTACCGCCCTTGCCAGCGGCGAGACCAACCAGCTGCACAGCTTTCTGGATAAAATTTTGTTGAAGCTGACCTACGACAAGTGGTTTTTTGGCTGCTACCATAAGGATACCCAGCTTTCCACCAAAAGCCGCTGCGTGTTCTGCGATGTGATAAGCATGGGCGAACGGCACGCAAAGCGTTCCGTTCGATAACAGGGGCCGCTGCACCAGCCGTGCAGCGGCTTTTGCATTTGCTGTTGCTTGTGCGCAAAAAATCTCCGGATCAGTTCATGGCTCCGGCTTTCTCGAACATCTGCTGCACCTGCTGTTCCAGCAGTGCGTGCTCCGGCGCTTCCAGTAGCGGGTCGTCGGCCAGCATGGCAACGGCTTCCGCCTGCGCAGCGTGCAGGGTGCGGGTGTCGTTCATCAGGTCGGCGATCTGCAGGGTGGGCAGGCCGTGCTGGCGGCTGCCGAAAAAGTCGCCGGGGCCGCGGGTCTCCAGATCGTACTGCGCCACCGCAAAGCCGTCCGTGGTGCTGCACAAAAATTTCAGCCGCTTTTGTACGTTTTCGCTTTGGTTGTCGCTGACAAGAAAGCACCAGCTCTCCGCTGCACCGCGTCCCACGCGGCCGCGCAGCTGATGCAGGGCGCTCAGACCGTAGCGCTCTGCGTTTTCGATCACCATTACGCTGGCATTGGGCACATCCACACCCACCTCAATGACGGTGGTGGACACCAGTGCGTCCAGCCGTCCGGCTTTGAAGTCCTCCATCACGGCAGCTTTCTCCTTGGGCTTGAGCTTGCCGTGCATCAGGCCTACCCGGCGCTCCGGCAGCAGGGCCTTGGCAATGTCCTCGTAGTAGGTCTTGACGGCGTTCAGCCCGCCATCCGGTGTGTCCTCGATGGCGGGGCAGACCAGATACACCTGCCGCCCGCGCCCGATCTCCTGATCGAGAAAATGGTAGAGGTCGCGCCGCTTTTTGCCGGTGATGCAGCGGGTTTTGACCGGTGTGCGGCCCGGCGGCAGCTCGTCCAGAATGGAGATGTCCAAATCGCCGTAGATGAGCAGGCCCAGCGTGCGGGGAATGGGCGTTGCGCTCATCACCAGCAGGTGCGGATTCGCGGCCTTTTCGGCCAGCATTCCGCGCTGCCGTACCCCAAAGCGGTGCTGCTCGTCGATCACGGCAAGACCCAGCCGGGCAAACTCCACGCCTTCACTGAGGATGGCGTGGGTGCCCACCACAAGGTCGGCTTCGTCGTTCCGGATGGCGGCAAGGGTGGTGCGGCGTGCAGCGGCCTTCATGCCGCCGGTCAGCAGGGCCACCCGCATCCCGAAAGGGGCAAGCATCCGGTTCAGGCCTTCGGCATGCTGGGCGGCCAGAATTTCTGTCGGGGCCAGCAGCGCGGCCTGATACCCCGCCCGGATGCAGGCCCAGATGGCGGCAGCCGCCACCAGCGTTTTTCCGCTGCCCACATCGCCCTGCAAAAGGCGGTTCATGGAAGTCTCGCCCGCCATGTCGGCCAGAATCTCGCTCACGGCCCGGCGCTGGGCTCCGGTGGGGGAAAAGGGCAGGCTGGCCCAGAACAGGGACGGGTCGGCAAGCTGCATGGGCGCACCGGTGGCAGCGGCACCCCGGTTTTTCATCCGGCCAATGCCCAGCTGCAAAACCAGAAGTTCTTCATAGATCAGCCGCCGCCGGGCTGCATAGGCCTGCTCTTCGGTGGCAGGGCAGTGGATGGCCCGCACGGCATCTGCCTTGGAGAGCAGACGGTATTTTGCCAGCATTTCCGGCGGAAGAGGGTCGGGCAGAAGCTCTGCATGGGGCAGCAGCTGCCGCACGCACTTGGCGATGGCATTGCTGGTCAGGCCCTCGGTCTGGGGGTAGACCGCTTCAAAGGGAGAAGCCTTGATCTGCTCGGCGGTGCGCACCTGCGGGTTGACCATCTGGCGGCGCAGCATCCCGCCGGTAACGATGCCCTGAAAATAATATTCCTGCCCCAGCTGCAGCTTCTGGGCGGCATACGGATTATTGAACCATGTGATCTCCAGACTGGACACATCGTCCCCGGCAGTGATGCGCTCCATCCGCCGCCCGCCCGGCAGGATACGCCCGCCGGGTTTGGCGAACACCTCGGCCCTGACGACGCACTCCACATCGGTGGGCGCTTCGGCGATGGAATAGGGTTTGGTGAAGTCGATATATCTGCGCGGGTAGTGGCACAGCAGGTCGGCCAGCGTCACGATGCCCAGCTTTTCGAACCGCTCAGCGGTCTTGGGGCCAACGCCCTTCAGGTAGCGCACCGGCGTATCCGGGGTGAGGGTGGTATGGTTTTCGGCGGGCATGGCGTGTCAGCTCCTTTCCTGGATGCAATATAGCCATTGTAACACGGAGCGGCAGCGGATGCAAATGGCCCAAAAAGGAAAAACCGGCAGGACCTTTGCCTTTGGGCAGGAACTGTGGTACACTCGGAAGAAAAAGAGGGGAGAATATTTATGGAGATCCGTAAGGGGACCTTAAAGGACTTGGAGGCCATTGCAGCGGTGGAGGCGGCCTGCTTCCCGGCGGCAGAGGCGGCTACGGCAGAGGAGTTTGCCGAGCGGCTGCAGCAGTACGGCGATCATTTTTGGCTGCTGTGGGAGGGGGAAAGGCTGCTGGCCTTTGTGGACGGCTTTTGCACCGACTGGCCGGACCTGACCGATGAGATGTACGCCGACGCCTCCCTCCACCGGGAGAATGGTGCCTGGCAGATGATCTTTGGGGTAAACACCATCCCGGCCTGCCGCAGACAGGGGTACGCCGGGCAGCTGCTGCAGCAGGCCATTGCCGACGCCCGGGCCCAAGGCCGGAAGGGGCTGGTACTGACCTGCAAGGAGGCCCTGGTGCACTACTATGCAAAGTTCGGCTTTGTGAACGAGGGCGTTTCCGGCTCCACCCACGGGGGCGTGGTGTGGTACCAGATGCGGCTGAAGTTCTGAGGGGGACGATCTGGAATGGCCTACGCCTTGCTCCGGCCGTATTCAGCGGAAGAATAATTTTTAAGAGAGCAATGCCGGAGCGTCTGCGGAAGCTCCGGCATTGCATTTTCACTGGAGGGGGCGTAAAGGTAGACGGCATTTGCAGTGCCGCTTTCTGCGAAAGTGCGGCACTGCGGCAGACTTTTCGGCTTAACTGCAAAGTGACCGGTTTCGCCAGAGGCTCTCCCTTTGAGGAAAGACTTCCCCCGCTCCGGGGGAGTCTGTCACCGTAGGTGACGGAGAGGGCGAGGAGGCTGATAGGGAACAACGCAAAACAAAAAAATCCCGGAAGCCGAAGCTTCCGGGAATCTTTTGGAGGTGACGACCAGATTTGAACTGGTGGATGAGGGTTTTGCAGACCCTTGCCTTACCACTTGGCCACGTCACCATATTTAGGAGTGAATTTCCACTCCTGTTGGAGCGGCCGACGAGGCTCGAACTCGCTACCTCCACCTTGGCAAGGTGGCGCTCTACCAGATGAGCTACGGCCGCATATT
>ERZ772877.469-NODE-469-length-34274-cov-5.82919_pt1 | contig 34274 bp, 30 predicted proteins | sample MGYA00580583_ERZ772877 | MGnify/ENA primary metagenome ERZ772877 (study PRJEB29015, sample SAMEA2737661) | human gut metagenome | biome: human gut; feature: human-associated habitat; material: faeces | place: China | collected 2012 ... | reverse complement strand
GGCCTCCTGACGGCGGAGGGCCTGCCGCAGAGCCGCCGCCCCGCACTCCGCCCCCGCCGGCCGGGCCGACGCCAGTACCTCCGCGGCCATCGCCCCCAGAGGCAGTCCCACCTCGCCCAGCACGTGGCGGACACAGGCGGTCAGCACGTCTCCCGGTACCGCCCTCATGGCGCATCCCGTTCCCCGTCCCCGGCAAACGAAGCGCAGGTACTCCCGCCCATCGGGACGCCGGGTGCGCTTGGCGGTGAGGCGCCCGCCGCACGCCCCACACACCAGCTTGCCGGAATACCAGTAGCGGGCGGAAAAGCGGCTCCTCTCCCCCGCCAACCCCGCGCGCCGGGCCAGCTCGGCCTGGACGGCGGCAAACTGGGCCCGGCTGACAATGGCCGGGTGGTGGTTTTCCAGGCGGAACTGCTCCTCCGCCCCGCGGTTGACCACCTTCCGGTGGGTCAGATGGTCCACGGTGCGGTACTTCTTCTGGAGCAGGTCACCGCAATACTTCTCGTTGTGGAGCAGCCGCAGTATCATGGCGGCCGACCACGCCCCGTCCGCCCGGAGGGGCGGGGCCACCCCCGCCTCGGTGAGCTCCCGGGCAATGGTGTGGGCCCCTTTACCCTCCTCCAGACACTTGCGGTACACCTCCCGCACCACCTCCGCCTGCTCCGGCCGGATGGTGAGCGCCCCGCCCCGCAGCGCATAGCCGTACACCGTGTCGTTGCCGAAGGCCACCCCCCGCCGCATGGCCTGGAGCTGCCCCCAGCGGGTGCGCTCGGAGATCTTACGGCTCTCCTCCTGGGCCACGCTGGCCATGATGGTGAGGCGGAACTCCCCGTCGTTGTCCCGGGTGTCAATGCCGTCGCTGAGGAAAATTACCCCCACCCCCTGTTCCCTCAGCCGCCGGGTCACCTGGAGGGCGTCCACCGTGTTGCGGGCGAAGCGGGACACCTCCTTGGTGAGAATCAGATCCACCGCCCCCGACCGGGCCAGCCGGAGCAGCTCGGCGAATCTGGGCCGGCGGAGGGTGGTGCCCGACAGGCCCTCGTCGGCGAAAATGCCCGCGCAGCGCCAGCCGTGCCGGGCGATGTACCCCTCAAAGTAGGCCTGCTGGGCCGCCAGGGAGTGAAGCTGATCCTCCTTGTCCGTGGATACCCGGCAGTAGGCCGCCACCCGCAGCGCATGTTCCATCCTTCCATGCCCCCTTTCCACCTACTCTATGCGCGGGTTTTCCCCCGTCTGCCTGAAATGTGTGGAAAACAAAGCGGCGGCAGGAGCGTCCGCTCATGCCGCCGCTGGGGCCAGGAAATTCAGTTAGTCAATGCCCAGGGCGGCGCGCACCCGGCCGCCGTCGAAGGCGGGGATGCCCAGCATCCGGCGGGCCTCGTCGGGGGTGGCGGGGGTATTGCCGAAGGCCTTGACGGCGTTGACGGCCCGCTCCACCAGCATGTGGTTGGTGGCCATGACCTTCTCGCCGTTCTCCTTCACCTCATACACCACGTTGTCCTCCATGCCCACGCGGATGTGGCCGCCCAGGGCCAGGGAGGCGAACAGGATGGGCAGGTGGCCCTTGCCCACGCCGAAGGCCGACCAGGTGGAACCGGCGGGGATGTGCTGCACCAGGTAGAGCAGGTTCTCCACCGTGGCGGGCATGCCGCCCAGCACGCCCAGGCAGAACTGGTAGTGGCAGGGGGTGGGCAGATGGCCCTTCTTCACGAAGTAGTTGGCCACGCCCAGCATGCCGGCGTCAAAGATCTCCAGCTCCGGTTTGATGCCCTTCTCCATGTAAAGATCGCCCAGCTTCTCGAGGAACTGGGGGGAGTTGACGAACACGCCGCCGGGCATCCAGTTGAAGGAGCCCGCGTCGTAGGAGCCCATCTCGATGCCGGACAGCTCCCTGTGGTGGGCCATGCGCTCGTCGTCGGTGGCGGGGTGCTCCGGGGAGGCGCCGGAGGAGGTGCAGTTGATGATCACGTCGCAGTCCTTGTGGCTGCGGATGAGGCGGATGGTCTCGCGGAACTTCTCCTTGTCCATGGCGCCCAGGCCGTCGTCGGCCCGCATATGCAGGTGCACTACGGCGGCGCCCAGCTTCCAGGCGTCGTAGGCCTCGTCGGCGATCTGCTGGGGCGTCTCGGGGATCTTGTAGCCCGCGGGGGTGACCGCGCCGGTCAGCGCGGCGGTGATGATGGTCTTTGCCATAGCTGTGACACTCCTTTATAAGCAATGCACAGGAAGAAGGGACGTACCGGCCGCCCCTTCTTCCGCGCTTGTAAAATTAAAACTCGTAGTCCTCCGGCTCGTTGCTGTGCTCGAAGACATAGGGGTTCTCGATCTCCCCGGCCTCCACCTTCTTCCACCACTCGGCGGCCTTGAGGGGCATGGTGCGCCAGGATTCGGCGGTCTGGGGCTCCTCCATGTCGCGGGTGGCGTAGCGCCAGTCGTTGACGCGGCTGATGTACTTCTCGTCCTGCTGGGCGGAGTGCTCGTCGCCCAGATCCCCGGCGGCGATGCGCAGCAGGGAGCCGTACTGCTCGCTGACGGTGTGCAGCTTCAGATCCTCCACCAGCAGCTTCTTCAGCGGCCGCTTGGCCAGGTTGGACATGATGGTGCGGTTCTCGTAGGGCATGGTCTTCCACATGCGGGCGATCTCCCAGGCCCGCTCCAGCACCTTGCCCTTGGGCAGCACCTCGTTGACCATGCCCCACTCCAGCATCTGCCGGGCGGTGAACTGGCGGGAGGTCATCATGTAGTAGTTGCCCCGCTTGGTGCCGAAGTAGTGCTGGCACATCAGGCCCATACCGTCGCCGGGCACCAGCCCCCCCTGAGCGTGGGGCACCTCCATCTTGGTGTCCTCGGAGCACAGGGTAATGTCGCACAGCATGGCGGAATCCCAGTGGAAGCCGGGGCCGGGGATGGCGCCGATGGTGGGCACATCCAGGTCAAACACCATGTTCTTGATGAGGTTGGTGTCATCGAAATACTGGTGCTGGAACCGCTGGGTGGGCAGCTCGGAGTAGGTCTCCCAGCCGTTGGCGTCGGACTCGATCATCCAGTTGTCGCCGATGTGGGTGTAGATGATGATCTCGTTTTTAAAGTCCAGGCTCAGCCAGCGGGTGAGCTGGCTCATGGCCCGGTGGGACATGCCGCTGTGGTGCATGGGGCCGTCCAGGGTCTTCCAGGTCACCTGCACGATGCCGTCTTCCCGCTTGAGGTCGGCGAAGTCCCTGAACCACTCCTTGTACTCGTCAAACTCGGGCAGCTTGACGTAATCCGCCATTGGTTTTCCCATGGTAACTACCTCCTGATTCCATACAGTGCCTTACTCGCCATCGGGGCGGTAGGGCTTCACGGGGCGGGTGGGGTCGCAGGGGTTGACCGCCTCGCCGGCCTCCACCTTCTTGAACCACTCGATGGGCTCGGTGCGGAAGGCGGCCCAGCTCTCACGGGTGGGTGCCTGCTGCATGTGGGGGAAGGTGTAGCGCCAGTCGTTGGTCTGGCTGATGTACTTCTCATCCTGCTGTGCGGCATTGCGGTCGCCCATGTCACCGGCGGCGATGCGCAGCAGGGAGCCGTACTGCTCGGAGACGGTGTGCAGCTTCAGATCCTCCACCAGCAGCTTCTTCAGCGGCCGCTTGGCCAGGTTGGACATGATGGTGCGGTTCTCATAGGGCATCGTCTTCCACATGCGGGCGATCTCCCAGGCGCGGGCCATGACCTGATCCTTGGGTACCACCTCGCTGACCATGCCCCAGTCCAGCATCTGCTGGGCGGTCCACTGGCGGGCGGTCATCATGTAGTAGTTGCCCCGCTTGGTGCCGAAGTAGTGCTGGGCCATCAGGCCCATGCCGTCGCCGGGCACCAGGCCGCCGTGGGCGTGGGGCACCTCCATCCAGGTATCCTCGGAGCAGATGGTGATGTCGCTGAGCATGGCGGAGTCCCAGTGGAAGCCGGAGCCGGGGATGGCGCCGATGGTGGGCACGTCCAGGTCGAACACCATGTTCTTGATGAGGTTGGTGTCGTCAAAATACTGGTGCTGGAACCGCTGGGTGGGCAGCTCGGAGTAAGTCTCCCAGCCGTTGGGGTCGGACTCGGTCATCCAGTGGTCGCCGATGTGGGTGAAGATGATGATCTCGTTCTTGTAGTCCAGGCTCAGCACGCGGACCAGTTGGCTGATGGCGCGGTGGGACATGCCGCTGTGGTGCATGGGACCGTCCAGGGTCTTCCAGGTTACCTGAAGGATGCCGTCCTCCCGGTACAGATCCGCGAAGTCCTTGAACCACTCCTTGTACTCCTCCAGCTCGGGGAGCTTGACATAATCGGCCATAGGTTTTCCCATAATGCATACCTCCAAATTTCATTTGATATACGGATTGGATTGATTTTTCACTTTCAGAAGAGCACGACCGCCATAAGCACAGCCAGCAGCCCCGCCAGCAGGTTGACCAGCACGCTCATCATGAACTGCTGGAAGTAGCCGTCCTTATAGGAGAGCTTGAACACGGATAGCTTGAAGGCAATGGCCCCGTTGTGGGGCAGGGAGTCAAAGCCCGCGCCGGAGATGGCGGCGATGCGGTGCAGAGCTCCCACATTGATGGCGGGGTTGCCAAGAATCGTGGCGCCGAAATTCTCCATAAACAGGGTCACGCCGCCGGTGCCGTTGGCCGTCATACCGGCCAGCAGGTTGACCGCCACAAAGGTGAGCAGGTAGGGGTTCATATCCAGGGAGAGCACCTGCTCCACCAGCCAGCCGAACACCGGGGTGGCCTGCACGGCGGTGCCGTAGCCCACCACGATGGAAATAAAGACGACAGGGATCAGAGAGCCCTGAATGCCGCGCACGCAGGTCTGGAAGGGATGGGCCAGCCCCTTGCGGCCCACCAGCAGGAAAAGCAGGGCGATGGAGAGCACCTGAGCGTAGGTCGTGGCCTGGATGGCGGTGATGCCGAACCACTGGAACAGCAGGCTCAGGCCGATGATGGCCGCCACGCAGAGGTATCCCTTCCAGGCGGGGGGCAGGGATGCCTCGTCCTTATCGTTTTTAGGGTCGTCCTCGTAGGTCACAAAGCCCTCCCCCCTGGCCTTCAGGCGCTTGCTCAGGAGAATCAGGTAGCCCACGATGAACGCCACGGAAAAGGCGGTACACACCAGGCTGATGACGGGACCGGCCATGGTGGTGGTGCCCAGGTAGGTGGTTGGGGCGATGTTCAGGGCGTTTGGCATGCCAATGAGGGTACCGTAGGCCACAGAGCCGGCGCCGGCGGACATGGCCGCCAGGGCCACCTTCCGGGACATATTCAGCTTTTTCAGTACGGGCAGGGAGATGGCCAGGACAGCGTACTGGTAGGAGGCCACGCCGGCGGCCATCATCAGGCAGGTGATGACGAATAGGGCCACGGCGATCCACTTCTCACCGAAGATTTTGATCATGTGGGTGGCCATGGCATCGCCCAGGCCACTCTCCATCAGACAGAAGCCGAACGCGCCGCCGATGGTGTAGAGCAGGAAGAACTGCTGAAACATGTTGCCCATGGAGGGCAGGAACGTGGTGAAGATGGAGGTCAGGCCGTCCGGGGTGCACAGGCACACCAGCACAGTGCAGGCAAAGACGGTCAGAAACAGGTTGACGCCACGGAAACTGAGAAAGAAAAACAGCACGAAAGCAATGATGACCACCATCAAGGAAACTAGTACGCTAGCTGACATTAAAATCTTCTCCTCTCTATTTATTTACTTTTTCCGTGCCCTCTTCTTTTTCACCTCCTCACAAACGGGCAGAATAAGGCCGTCTACTCTGTCTGGAAAATGCCTGCCGCGCCCATGCCGCCGGCGATACACATGGTAACCATAGCATACTTGCCGCCGGTGCGGCGCAGCTCCGAGATGGCCTTGCAGCTCAGCACCGCGCCGGTAGCACCCAGGGGGTGGCCCAGGGCCATGGCGCCGCCGTTGGGGTTGACCCTGGCGGGATCCATGCCCAGCTCCCTGATGCAGGGGCTGACCTGGGCGGCAAAGGCCTCGTTGAGCTCAATCACGTCCATGTCGTCCATGGTCAGGCCGGTGTACTCCAGCACCTTGGGCGCGGCGTAGATGGGGCCCAGGCCCATGTAGGCCGGATCCAGGCCGCCCACACAGAAGCCCAGGAAAGAGGCCAGGGGCCGGATGCCCATCTCGGCGGCCTTGTCCCGGCTCATCAGCACCAGGAAAGCCGCGCCGTCGCTGGTCTGGGAGGAGGTGGCGGCGGTGACCCGGCCGTTCTCCCGGAAGCAGGGCTTCATGGACGCCATCTTTTCCAGGGTGGTGTCACGGCGGATACCCTGGTCCTTGTCAAAGACGATCTCGTTGCCCTCGGCGTCCACGCCGGGCAGGGGGATGATCTGCTCGTCAAAATACCCCGCGTCCTGGGCGGCGGCCGCCTTTCGGTGGCTCTCCAGAGCCAGGCGGTCCATCTCCTCCCGGGTGACGTTGTACTTCTCCGCCACGTTCTCGGCGGTCTCGCCGTTGGAGATGTACTGGGCGGGGTCGTGCTCCAGCAGCCAGGGGTCCATGTCGCCGCTGCGGTCCAGGGTCATGGGCAGGGCGGTCATGGACTCGATACCTCCGGCCACGATGCAGTCGGCCTGTCCGGCCTCGATCTGCCAGGCGGCCAGGGCCACGGCCTGGAGAGAGGATGAACAGAAGCGGTCCACGGTAAGGCCGCAGGCGGTGTAGGGCAGGCCGGCCCGGGCGGCCACCAGCCGGGCGGGGTTGAGGCCCTGCTTGGCCTCCGGGATGGCGCAGCCCAGAATCACATCCTCCACCAGGGCGGGGTCCAACTTGGGGATTTTCTCCATCACGCCCTTGAGCACCAGCCCGCCCATGTCGATGGGGTGCAGATTGCGCAGGGCGCCCTTCTTGCCAGACTTGGCCACGGCGGAGCGGCCATAGGCCACCACGACCGTCTTGCTCAGCGGTTTTGCCATATCAATCTTCCTCCATTTCCTTCAAGTCGGGGGACACCAGGAGCACGGGCTCCACCGCGGCCTGGATCTCCTCCACGGTGTGGCCCTTCCGGATCTCGGAGAGGACCAGCCCCTCCTCCGTCACGTCGATGACGCAGCGGTCGGTGACGATGTGGTTGACGCACTTTACAGCGGTGAGGGGCAGGGTACACCGGCTGACCACCTTAGGGGAGCCGTCCTTGGCCACCAGCTCCATGGCCACAATGACCTTCCGGGCGCCGTTGCACAGATCCATGGCGCCCCCCATGCCGAAGGCCCGGCCGGGGGTGGCCCAGTTAGCCAGATCCCCCTGTGCCGACACCTGGAGTCCGCCCAGCACCGTGGCGGCGAGACGTCCGCAGCGGATGACGTTGAAGGACATGGCCACATCGAAGGCGCTGCTCCCCGGCACGGGGACGAAGGGCACTCCGCCCGCATTGACGAAGCGCTCGTTTTTCATCAGTCCCTCCTGCACCGTGGGGCCGATGCCGATGAAGCCGTTCTCGCTCTGGAAGAGTACGCCGTCCACGGCGTAGCTGCCGCAGAGGCTTGGGATGCCGATGCCCAGGTTGACCACGTCGCCGGGCCGGAAATAGGCGGCCGCCCGCTTGGCGATAAAGTTTCTGTTGTCCATTGTCCCGCCTCCTTACGCCAGAATCATGTCCACGAACATGCCGGGCACCTTGATCTTGTCGGGGCCGAGCTCCCCCAGGTCGCAGAAGTGGTCGCACTCCACGATGGACAGCGCGCCACAGGTGGCGATCACCGGGTGGGAGGCGTGGCCGCTGCTGCCGCTGTAGGCCAGGTTGCCCAGGGGGTCGGCCCGGCGGCAGCGGGTGAGGGCGATGTCGGCGCGGAGGGCGGTCTCCAGCAGATAGCTCTCGCCATTGACCTCAATGATCTGTTTGCCCTCCTCCACCACGGTGCCCAGGCCGGTTTTGGTGAGCACGCCGCCCAGCCCCGCGCCGCCGCAGCGGATGCGCTCGATGAAGGTGCCCATGGGGTTGAATTCCGCCTTCAGCGCCCCGGACTGGATTTTGGCGTTGGTCAGGGGGTTGGTGCCCACGTGGGTGGTGATCATGGCGTCCACCCGGCCGGCCTCCACCAGCAGGCTGACGCCGTGGCCCGGGTCGCTGGAGTCGATGGAGTAGATGGTCAGATGCCTGGCGCCGCTCTCCAGCACGCAGTCGATCAGGCGGTCGGGCATGTACTGGTTGGTCTGTCCGCCGATGGCGATGATCTGCCCATCCTTGAACCGGGCGATGATCTCCTCGGCCGTTCTCACTTTACTCAGTTTCATATCATTCTCCTTTGCAGGACGGGGCTTTCAGGAAGCGGGAGAGCGCCAGGCCGATGACGGCCAGCGCCGCGGCGGTCACATAGGCGCCGGTGTAGCTGCCGCCTCCCGCGGTCTTGAAGGTGGTGGCCAGGCTGGGGCCGATGAGGCTGGCCAGGCCGAACACCACGTACATGACGCCGTAGTTCTCCGTAATGTAGCGGGGGCCGAACATGCGGGCGGTGAGGGGGGTGAGGAGGGAGGCCAGTCCGCCGTAGCAGGAGGCGGCCACCCCCATGAAGAGGAGCACCAGCCCCTCCGTCCCCGTCACGGCCAGGGCGGCCATGGACAGGATGCACAGCAGGAACACCGCCCCGGCGGTGTTAACCAGGCCCAGCCGGTCGGAGAGGCTGCCCCACACGAAGCGGCCGGCCATGTTGCAGGCGGAGAACACGCTGACGAAGAGGGCGGCCCGGGCGGGGGCGTAGCCCAGGGTCTGCTGGAGGATGGGGGATGCCTGGCTGATGACGATCACCCCGGCCACCAGGCCGCAGGTAAATACCGCCACCATCCGGTAGAAGGCCCCGGTGCGCACCATCTGTCCCCGGTTCAGGTCGGCGCCGCTCCCCTGCCCGCCGCTGGCGGCGGGGGCCATGGCGGCGTGGAATCCCTCCGGCGGCTCGGCCAGCAGCAGGGAGCCCAGCAGAATCACCGCGGCGAAGAGCACCCCCAGCACCCGGAAGGCGCTGCCCAGGCCCACCTTCTCCATCAGCGCGGCGGCGGTGGGGGCCCACAGGATGGCGCCGGAGCCGTAGGCAGCGGTGCCCAGGCCGGAGGCCATGCCGGAGTGGTCGGGAAAGAGGCGCACCACATAGGCCATCATGCTGGGATAGATGAAGCCCACCCCCAGGCCGGAAATCACGCCGTAGAACAGGTAGAGCTGCCAGAGCTGGCTTATCAGGCCGGCGGCGAAGAGGCCGGCGCCAAAGAGGACGGCCCCCACGGCCACGCAAAGGCGGCTGGACATGCGGCGGATTAGCCCGCCGAAGAGGAGGGGGGCCATGGTGGAGCACACCACCGTGATGGTGTAGGCCAGGGCCACCCCGGAGTCGGCCCAGCCAAACCGGGCGATGATGGGGGTCTGGAGCACGCTCCAGGCGTAGCCGAAGCCGGCGCACACGCAGATCACCATGGCGGAAATCAGGCACAGCCAGCGGCGGTCGGCGAAGGCCCGGACGGATGCGGTCGTATTGGCGGTCACCCGGTTTCCTCCTTTACAGCTTCTTGTGGAGCTTGAGCAGCTCAATGAGCATCTGGTCGCGGTAGGCCGCGCACGCCTCGTTGGTGTGGCCGATGTGGTCGGGGAAGTGCTTCATCTCCTCATCCACGCCGGGCTGGGCCACCTCGGCCCAGTTGTCGGGCTGGTGGGTCCAGGAGGCCATGTCGGCCAGCCAGCGGTCGCCGGAGTTGCCCAGCATATTCACCATGCCGGTCAGGCCGCCGGGGTTGCCCAGCTGCATGATCATGTTGTGGCCGAAGATGGCCCAGCGCAGGCCGGGGCCGTAGACCAGGGCCTTGTCCGCGTCCTCCACGGAGCACACCCCCCGCATCACCAGATCCTGTACCTCCCGGTAGAGGGCCAGCTGGAGCCGGTTGGCGATGAAGCCGGGGCACTCCCGGCGCAGGAGGACGGCCTCCTTGCCGATGGACTGGTAGAAGTCGTAGGCCAGCCGGAGCAGGGCGGGGTCGGTCTTGTCGCCAGAGGTCAGCTCCACCAGGGGGATGAGGTGGGGCGGATTGTAGGGGTGGGCCCCCACGCAGCGCTCCGGGTGGGCCGCCTTGGCGGCAATGTCGGAGATGAGCAGGCCGGAGGTGGAGCTGGCGTAGAGGGCGTCCGCCGCGGCGCAGGCTTCCACCTGGGCCAGAATGGACTGCTTGATCTCCAGGCGCTCCGGGCCGCTCTCCTGGATGAACTGGGCGTCCGCCACGGCCTCCTCCATGGAGGTGGTCAGGCGGATGGCCGCCACGATCTCCCCCCGGCGCTCCGGGGTAATGGCGTTAAATTGCTCCAGAGCGTCCAGGCTCTTGTGCATCTGGGCCTCGCTCCTTTTGAGCTGCTCGTCGTTGATGTCGTACAGGGTCACGGCCAGCCCGCGCATGGCGAACTGGATGGCCCAGCTGGAGCCGATCACGCCGCCGCCCACGCAGGCGGCGCGCTTGATATCTGCAACCTTCATAATGACATATCTCCTTATTGCCGGGGTGGCAGGTGTCCCGGCGGGGCGTTGCTCCGCCCCAGCCGGGATATGGCGAGCCGCCAGGCGTTGTGGGGACAAGCGTCTGGCGGCCTCGTTCTGGTTCAGCATTCCGAAGGGTCGTCCGGTAGAGGCCCGGAGGGGTCTCGCAGGCTGTGCTGAAAAGCCGCGGACAGGCGTTATCTGCGGTAGCGCAGGCCGGTGGCGGAGCGCACCATCTCGTCCCAGGTGGCGAAGTCGGTGCTCTCTTTCACAAAGGCGTCCAGCAGCGGCGGGGCGTAGATCAGGGTATCCGCCTTCCAGTTGACCATCACGGCGCTGGAATACCGGAAGCCCTCAAAGCTCTCAAAGCGGGTATACTCCTGCATGAAGTCGTCGGTGAAGATGTCCTCCAGCAGGCGCATCAGCTCTGGGGCGTTTTCCAGAAAGACAAAGCCCTTACTTATCGTCTGATCCATAGAACTTCTCCGCCTCTTTTTCCACGTAGGAGCGCCAAGCGGGGGCGTCGATCTCCATCCGCTCGCGGATCCAGTGCATCTGCTCGGGCTTGCCGGTCATGGCCTCCTTGCGCAGCACGGACATGTAGAGGGAGCCCTCTCCAGGGGGGCACCCCTGGAGGAAGAAGGCGTTGGGATGCTCCTTCAGGTGCTTGCGGGCGCAGTTGCCGTGGAGCAGGATCTTCTCGTCCGGGGTATCGGGGGAAAGGGTGTTCCGGCCGCCGGCCACCACCACCATGTCGGTGTTGTCATCATAGACGCCGATGGCCTTCAGCGTCTCCATGTTGAGGGTCAGCAGGGCCTGACAGCTGGAGCAGGCGCCCTCACAGTGGACCTCATACTCGGGCCAGCGGTTGCGGATGTCCTCCAGGTAGGGGACCCACATCTTCTTGTAGCAGTCGGCCACCTTGTCGCCCACCACCTCGATGTCGTCGCGGTTGGTGGTGCCCAGGCCGGCCTCCTGGGCCACGCGGAAGTAGTCCACGCCGTCGGGATCAATGCCCACCAGCTCGCAGGCGATGCGGTCCAGCGCCACGGGGTCATAGGAGCCCATGATGCAGTCCACCTCGATGGGCACGGGGGTGTGGGGGGAGTAGCCGCTGGCGGCGTGCATCACGTCCATGATGTTGATGTCGGCGCGGCAGGCCCACCACACGTCCATCATGGCCATGGTCAGGTTCTGCTGGTGCATCTGAACATGGACCTGATCCTGCACCACGCCCTTGATGTTCTTCAGCGCGCCGGAGAACACCATGCTGGCGTGGGCCTTGAGGATGGGCAGGTTGATGATGTGCTCGGCCTCCAGCAGCAGGCGGGGCAGCTTGACGTGGCTGATGTTGGAGCGGTAGCCCCGCACGGCTACATTGATGAGATCCTTGTCCTTCTTGATGTCCACCAGCTCGACGCCCTCCTCCCGGGCGACGGCGGCGATGCCGCAGGCCTCATAGCACTCGTCGGTGTCGCAGCCCACGGCGGCGGCCTCGGCGATGACAATGCGCTTGGGGTTGGCCTTTTTTACCTCACGGATGACGGCGCGGACGGTCTCGGGGTGGGTGCACACGGCGAACTCCGGGGGAGCCGCGTGCCCCGCGTTGGGCTTGAGCACAACGGTGGAGTTGGGCTCAATCATTTTGGCAGCGCCGCCCATCATGTCAAAGACGCGGGTGACATTCTCCTGCACGTCCAGGCCATGAGCCAGCGCCACAAGGGACTTCTTGCTCATTGCGTTTACCTCCTTCTAAAGATTGCCTATTTATGGGCCCGGCCGCTTACTGCTTGTGCGCGGCCATGTAATCCTGGTCATACTTGTGATCCTGCAGGGCGAGAATCAGCAGAATCGAAAGGAACGCCAGCCCGGCAAACACGATGTAAGCCACGCTCAGGCTGTTGAACAGCTTCTTGATGAGGCCGTTGACGGCGAAGTTGCACATGAAGATGATGTTGGTCAGGGGGAACACCACGCTGTTGACCTTGGCGTAGCCCACCCGACCGAACACAGAGCCGGGGACGGAGTTCATCAGGGCGGGGGCTGCGGCGCCCAGGAAGCCGATAACCACCAGGGACACCCACACCAGAGGCATCACGCCGCTGATGTTGAAGAGCATGGCCACAATATACAGCACGCCGGTGAGCACGCCGGCCTTCTTGATGCCCAGCCTGAACAGGATGCGGCCGAAGATGACGGCGCCAATAATTCCGATGACGGCGATAGCGCTCATAACACTGACCGCCAGATCGGGGGCAATGCCCACCTCAATGTTGCGGGCCACCAGCTGGGTCATGATGCCCATCTGGGCCAGCATCAGAAAGCCGGTGGACAGAGCGCACAGCCAGGTCTCCTTGGTGCGCAGCAGCTTGCCGGTGGTCCAGCCGGAGTTGTCCAGCTCGGGGGGCGCGGAGGAGTAGTTGGCCTTGAACTCGGCCTCGGTGACGTTATCGGGATAGAGGCCCCGCTCCTTGGGGGTATCGCGCAGAAGCGCCATGCCGATCACACCCACCACGGCGGCCACGCCGCCGCAGATCACAGAGCCCATGGGCATGCCGATCGAGCCCGCCAGGACGTTGAGCAGCGGGACAAAGAGCATGGTTCCAAAGTTGGAGCCCATTGCCACGATGCTCATGGCCTGTCCCTGTCTCTTGGGGAACCACATGGCCACCAGAGTACCCACGCCCACAAAGGAGCCGGAGCTGAGGCCGCCGCCCACAAAGCACATGGCGATTAAGTACATGGGGACATTGACGGCGTTGCAGGCCGCGATATGGCCCAAGCCCGCCAGAATGAGGCAGCCGGCGGCCACTTTGCTGGGGCCGATGCGCTGGTTCACCTGCCCTGCTGCGACGGCGATCAGCACGCCGACGATGCCGGCCACGGAGTTCATGGTCAGGATGATGCTTTGATCCACGTTCAGCCGTTCCGCCACAGCGGGAGAAATGATGTTGGTTCCGTCTGCAAAGAAGCCGCCATTGCTGAAAAACACCAGCAGTCCAAAGATCAGCAATAACCAGCCCCAGGGTCCAAATCCTCTTTTTTCTCTCATAATACGCAATCCTCCTGAGTGGGGAGCGGATGCCCGCCCGTCATTTCATGAATTGAGTGCGCCGCGCCGTATAGTCCTGAACCGCCCCTTTCCGCGTTCTCTCCTTTTTGTGATTTTTTTAACGCAGGCCCAGTATATCCTTTACAGCCGCGTTTGAAAAATATATAATCTTTAGAACGGTATAAGCAATTTATATACTTACCGGGAGGGAAGTTGGCATGGAACTTTCACAGTTGAGATACTTCATCGCCGTAGCCAAGCTGGGCAATATGTCCAAGGCCGCCGAGACCTTGTTCGTCTCCCAGCCCAATCTGAGCACCAGCATCTCCCGGTTGGAGGAGGAGGTGGGCGTCCCCCTCTTTGAGCGGCGGCGGGGCAAGATCGCCCTCAATCAGAACGGCGAGCTGCTGCTGAAAAGCGTGGAGCAGGCCGTTTCACTCCTGGACGCCGGCGTCCAGGCTGTGCGGAACCAGCACAGCGGACGGCCCGAGCCCCTCTCCATCGTCTGCATGACGGACGACACCACCCTCCTGGAGCATTTTCTGCTGGAGCACCCCGAGGTCAACCTGATCCACCAGCGGGCCGACCTGCCCAACGTCACCAGTCTGCTGGACCGGTGCGAGGTGGATCTGGCCATGACGGTGCTCCCGCCCCCGTCGGAAGAGGTGGTCTATGAGCGCATCTATGCGTGCAACTTCGGCATGCTCATGCGCCGGGAGCATCCACTGGCCGCCCTGCCTGCGGTAGCCCACCGGGAGCTGGCAGGGGTACACCTGGCCATCGACGGCTCCCGGGTCAACAAGGAGACCTTCTGCGCCGCGGAGAACAGCAAGTTCGGCCTGACTCCCATCATCGACTACGACGTACGGCACCTGGACCTTCTCACCTCCCTGGTGGAGTCCAACAACTGTGTCTCCATTGTCCCCGCCGTCAAGTACAAGGAGCTCTCTCTTCAGGGCAAACACCCCGACCTGGTGTTCCGGGAGTATGCCGACGGCGCGCCCACCGCCTACTGGGGCATCGCCTATAACAAGCGCCGTCCCCTGACGGAGCTGGGCCAGTGCTTCCGCGCCTTTGTCCAGAGCTACTTCACCTCCATCGACACCCGCTACGCTGATGCCCAGGAGCCTTCCGCCGGCTAACAGTTCAGCCCCGCCCCCGGCATGGCCAGGGGCGGGGCTGTGTGTTCCCGGCGGGCGGGATAGTGTCCTACCGGCAAGGCGGTGGGCACCGCATTGGCCACCGCCAGCTCCTCCCGGGCAAAGTAGTCGTGGAGTGTGAGTCCCCGGTCCGCCGCCAGCGCCGCCGTCTGGGGGCCCACCATACCGGCGCAGATCACCTGCCCCGGCCGCAAAGCGTCCAGCACCAGGGCCAGGGGGTGCTTCCGCCCGGACAGGGGCGCGTTGAGCAGGCTGCCCTCCCCCGCCGCCGGCAGGGGGAGCACCACACAGTCCGCCAGGGCGGCCCCCTCCAGGCTCTCCTCCATCTCCACCCCGTCCAGCGCGCCCAGCCGCTCCAGCGCATAGGCGTGCACCGTGTGCCCGTCTGCGGCCAGCAGCTCGGCCAGCTTGGCCTGCCTCATATCGCCCCCCGCCACCCACAAATTCAGTTCATTCCGCATGGAATGCGCCTCCCTTCAACGTGACTACTCCCATCGTATTCCCGCGCCGGAAAAGGGTGCGTCCGCCCCGGGCGGACATTTCCCTTGAAAAAAGACGAATTCTGCGGTATAGTAGATCGGATTCTGTTGGAATGAGGAGGAATGGATTTATGACGGAAAAGAGGCACCAGTGGGCCTCCAACCTGGGCTTCATCCTGGCCGCAGCCGGCTCTGCGGTGGGCCTGGGCAACATCTGGAAATTTCCCGGCAAGGTGGGCGCCTACGGCGGCGGCGCCTTCCTGCTGTGTTATCTGCTGATCGTGTTCCTGGTGGGCTTTCCGGTCATGCTGGCGGAGCTGTCCATCGGCCGGGCCACCCAGAAGAATGTGGTGGGGGCCTTCCGCACTCTGAACCCCCGGTGGCGGTTCGCGGGATACATCGGCATCGTCACCCTGTTTGTCATCCTGTCCTACTACTGTGTGGTGGGGGGCTGGGTGCTCAAGTATGTCCAGATCTACGCCGCCGGCGCCCACTTCGGCGCCGGGCCGGGCGCCTATGCCGACTACTTCTCCACCTTCAGTGCCCGTCCGGTGGAGCCCCTGCTGTGGGGCCTGGGCTTTCTGGTGCTGTGCATCGTGGTGGTGGTGCGGGGCGTGTCCCAGGGCATTGAGAAGGTGAGCAAGGTGCTCATGCCCCTGCTTTTCCTGCTGCTGGCGGGCCTGGTGGTCTACTCAGTCACCCGCCCCGGCGCGGGGGAGGGCCTGCGCTTCCTGTTCGGAATCGACCCCGCCAGGCTCAGCGGCGACACCCTGGTGGGCGCATTGGGACAGGCCTTTTTTTCCCTGTCCGTGGGCATGGGCATCATGGTGACCTACGGCTCCTACGTGCCCAAGTCGGAGAACCTGGCCAAAAGCGCCGGTTGGATCTGCGCGCTGGACACCCTGGTAGCCGTCATGGCCGCCCTGGCCATCGTCCCGGTGGTGATGATCACCCAGGGAGAGGAGGGACTGGGCATGGGCGGCGGCTTCGCCTTCATCAGCCTGCCTGCCATGTTTGCCGAGCTGCCCGGCGGCCGCTTTTTCGGCATGGCCTTCTTCGCCCTGCTCTTCCTGGCCGCCCTCACCAGCGCCATCAGCATCCTGGAGAGCCTGGTGGCCTTTCTCACCGAGGAATTCCACCTCTCCCGGGCCAGGGCGGCCATCGGCCTGTCGGTGCCCATGGCGCTGCTCAGCGCGGGCTACTCCCTCTCCCAGTCCGCCGGGCGGGGCATCAACCTGCCCTGGTTCGACTTCAAAAACGGGATGCAGATGCTCCCCATGAACGCGGTGATGGAGAAGTTCACCGACAATCTGATGATCCCTCTGGGGGCGCTGTGCTTCTGCCTCTTTGTGGGCTGGGTGTGGGGCACCAAAGCCGCCGGGCAGGAGATCGCCGGCGAGCACGGCCTCCGGCGGATGCAGAAGCCCTGGGCCTTCGCGGTGCGCTTTCTCGCCCCTCTGGTCATCGTGGTCATCCTGTACTTCACCCTCGGCATGGGCGAGGGCCTCTCCTGACAAAAAAAGCGCGGACCGTTGTACGGTCCGCGCTTTTTTGCGGGAATACTAGCTCACAGGGTGTCCGCCCGGTAGGCCAGGGTGCGGCTCTCGCCGGGGGCCAGGACGATGCAGTGGGCTTTATCGGTGAATTCCGGCCCCTCCGCCGTCCCGGCGGCGCAGCCGTGCCACGGCTCAATGCACAGGTAGGGGGCCTTCTTCCCCGGCATGGTCCAGAAGGCCAGCATGGGGAAGCCGTCGAAGGACACCCGCACCCCTCTGCCGCTTTTGCGGCTGCGCAGGGTGACGGAGCGGGAGCGCAGGCCCTCGAAGATCAGGGTATCCAGCGCGTCAAACCAGCGGTAGTCCAGGGGCAGGGTGTCGGTGTCCTCCAGGCAGGGCAGGGCCGCCGGCCGGTCCAGCAATCCGTCCCGCAGCAGCAGGGTGGGACAGCTCTCCCGCTCGGGGAACACCAGCTCGTAGTCCTCGAACCGCTCCCCCGCCTCCAGGGGACAGCGGAAGCCGGTGTGGGCCCCCAGGCAGAAGGGCAACGGCCCCTCCCCCGGGTTGGCCACCGTCACCGCCGTGGAAAAGCCCGTGTCGGTCAGCCGCTGCTCCACCGCCAGCCGGAAGGAATAGGGATACAGCGCCAGGGTCTCGGCGCTCTCCCGCAGCTCCAGGCGCACCCAGTCCTCCCCCCGCGCCGCCGGGGTGAACTCCCGCCGCCGGGCAAAGCCGTGGCGCTCCATGGCGTATTCCCTGCCGTCAAAGCGGATCTTTCCCTCCTTCAGCATCCCCACAATGGGAAACAGCAGGGGATTGCGCCCCGGCCAGTAGGCCGGATCGCCCCCCCAGATGTACTCCAGCCCCCGCTCGTCCCGGTAGGATACCAGCTCGCCGCCCAGGGTCTCTACCCGGGCGGTGCGGCCGCCCCGCTTCAGCTCCAGTTCCATGGTCTCCGCCTCCTTTGTGTATTGTCTGCATTATACCGCCCCAATTCTCCATTTGCAAGGTGGAATGGTTTGACAGATCGCCCATTCCGGGCTACAATAGAATCGATCGAAAAACAGGAAGGAGCAGCCCACTATGCTGTTTGCACCATACGAACGCTATCAGTACGCCCGCGCCCCGCTGGTGGAAGTGATCTGCCAGCTCCGCTTCCCCACTATCCTGTCCATCGGCACCAAGGAGCCCGCCGAGTTTCAGGAGGCCATCCGCAAGGACTTCCCCCAGTATGCGGCCCGTCAGGAGCAGCTCCCCCCCAAGGTGGTCAAGAAGGGGAACGCCACCGCGCTGGAGCCTCAGAAGCCCATTACCAACTACAACTTCATCTCGGAGGACGGCCGCTGGAAGCTCAACCTGACCCAGGGCTTCATCGCCCTGTCCACCCTGAGCTACACCCGGTGGGAGGACTTCGCCACCCGGCTGGACCGCCCCCTGGCCCAGTTTATCCAGCTCTACCAGCCCGCCTTCTTCGAGCGCATCGGCCTGCGGTATGTCAACGCCGTCTCCCGCCAGCGTTTGGGCCTGGAGGGGGAACTCTGGGACGATCTGATCCGCAGCCAGTATATCGGCATACTCGGCGAGCCTGACGTGGAGGAGAGCGAGATCGCCAAGTGTTCCCTGGACGTGGAGACTCCCCTGGTGGGGGACTACCGGATGAAGCTCCACGCCGGTCCCGGCCTCATCGGCGGCGGCAAGACCGACAAGGAGGTCAAGTTCATTCTGGACGGCGACTTCTCCACCGCGGGCAAGCACAACCCCGACGCGGTGCCCGAAAAGCTGGAGCGGATGCACCGGTTCGCCGTCTGCCTGTTCCAGGGCGCCATCACCAAGGAGCTTCACGAGGCCATGGGGCCCACCCCTCTGGCCGAGTAAATCACACCGCCCGCCGGTTCCCCGGCGGGCGGCCTGATATCCCGGCGCGGCAAGACTGCTCTTGCATTTTGGTAAAAAACTGCTTATAATACAGGTGTCTTGACAGAAAGGTGGTGGACGCGGTGAAGCGGTTGCTTCTCGTAGTGGACTATCAAAAGGACTTTGTAGACGGAGCACTGGGCTTTCCCGGTGCGGAGGCACTGGACGGGCCCATCGCGGCCAAAATCGCCGCCTGCCGCGCCGCCGGAGATGACGTGGCCTTCACCCTGGACACCCATGGCCCGGACTACCTGGACACCCAGGAGGGGCGGAAGCTGCCGGTGCCCCACTGCCTGCTGAACTCGGAGGGCTGGCAGCTCTACGGCCAGACGGGACAGGCCATGGAGCGCAGCCGGGATATGGTCATCGGCAAGGGCGCCTTCCCCTCCCTGTGGCTGGCCAACTGGCTGAAGGAGCAGGGCTATGACCGGGTGGAGCTGGCTGGACTGGTATCCTACCTTTGCGTACTCTCCAACGCCATCATGGTCAAGGCCGCCCTGCCCGAGGCGGAGATCGTGGTGGATGCCTCCTGCACCGCCGGGCCCGATCCGGATCTCCACGCCAAGGGCCTGGACGTGATGGAGGCCCTCCAGATCACGGTACTGAACCGATAAAGGTTGTGAAACAGATGAAGGAACACATGAACTACACACTTCTGTGTGATTTTTACGAATTGACCATGGGCAACGGCTACTTTCAGACGGAGGGGTATGCCGACCAGATCTGCTACTTCGACGTGTTCTTCCGCAATGTGCCCGACGGAGGCGGCTTCGCCATCGCAGCCGGGCTGGAGCAGGTCATCGACTATATCGAAAACCTCCGCTTCACCGAGGAGGACATCGCCTACCTGCGGGGAAAGGGCTGCTTCTGCGAGGGCTTTCTGGACTATCTGCGCACCTTCCGCTTCACGGGCGACCTGTGGGCTGTGCCGGAGGGCACTCCCATCTTCCCCCGGGAGCCCTTCCTCACCGTCCGCGCCCCCGCCATTGAGGCCCAGTTCATCGAGACCTTCCTGCTGCTCACCCTCAACCACCAGTCCCTCATCGCCACCAAGACCAACCGCATCGTCCGGGCCGCCGACGGCCGCCCGGTGAGCGAGTTTGGGTCCCGCCGGGCCCAGGGCCCCGACGCCGCTGTGCTGGGTGCCAGGGCGTCCTATATCGCCGGCTGCGCCGGCACCGCCTGCACCCTGGCCGACGAGATGTATGGTTCCCCCGCCGGGGGCACCATGGCCCACTCCTGGGTGCAGATGTTCCCCGACGAGTACACCGCCTTCAAGACCTATTGCCAGCTCTATCCCCACTCGGCCACCCTGCTGGTGGACACCTACAACGTGCTCAAGTCCGGCGTGCCCAACGCCATCAAAGCGTTCAAGGATATTTTGCTCCCTCAGGGCATTACCAACTGCGCCATCCGGCTGGACAGCGGCGACCTCACCTATCTGTCCCGCAAGGCCCGCAAGATGCTGGATGCGGCGGGGCTTACCGAGTGCAAGATCGTGGCCTCCAACTCCCTGGACGAGTACATCATCCGGGATCTGCTGCTTCAGGGGGCCAAGATCGACTCCTTCGGCGTGGGTGAGCGGCTCATCACCTCCAAGAGCGAGCCGGTGTTCGGCGGCGTTTACAAGCTGGCCGCCGTGGAGGACAAGCAGGGCAATATCATTCCCAAGATCAAGATCAGCGCCAACCCGGATAAGATCACCAACCCCCACTTCAAGAAGGTGTACCGCCTGTTCGACAAGGAGAGCGGCAAGGCTTTCGCCGACCTCATCACCCTCCACGACGAGGCGGTGGACGAGAGCCAGTCCCTGGAGCTCTTTGACCCCGACGCCACCTGGAAGCGCAGCCGTGTCACCAACTTCACCGCCAAGGAGCTGCTCGCTCCCATCTTCCTGGGGGGCAGGCGGGTATACGACTCCCCCCCCATCGCCGAGATGCGGGCCTACTGCGCCGGACAGATCGACCTGTTGTGGGACGAGGTTAAGCGCTTTGAGAACCCCCATAACTACTACGTGGACCTGTCTCAGAAGCTCTGGGACATCAAGCAGTCCCTTCTGGAGCAGAAGGGCTGACCGGTCTGCCCACTGCAAAACAATAAATACCGGGCCGCACGCCGTGCGGCCCGGTATTTTGTTTGCTTTCTCACTCGGCCAAGATCAGCTTGGCCACTTCCAGAAGCATCTTCCTCTGTCGTCCGTCCATCTGATCCACCAGTTGTGCCAGCTCTCCCTCCAGGTAGCGCCCCTGGAGCACCGACACCCCGGTTACCAGCTCGGAAAGTTCACAGTTGAGGTGCGCCGCCACCGCAGCCAGCGTGTCCAGATTGATTTTGGTCACGCCGCGCTCTATCTGGCTGATATAGCCCACTGACACGGAGAGGGCCTCTGCCAGACGCTCCTGCGTCATGTCGCGGCTCCTGCGCACCTGCTTGATGCGCTGTCCGATTGCACCATAATCCACGTTCATCCGATCACCCGTTTCTTAGTGTATCGGGAATCGGCTTTGGTATACAGACATTGTATGCTAAAGTTTGAGTTATCCTTGCGGTTTCCGTGTCGAAATCTGTCGAGAAAAATCTTTCCTGCCCAAATACTGGCTTTTTTCACCGATTCCCGCAAGATTCAGCACGAAACCGGCTGTTTCTCCCATGCCTCCAGCAGCAGCCGGGCGTTATGCCGGTAGCGCTCCATGGCCCGGCAGAGCGCCCCGGAGGCCGGCAGACCTTCCAGCCCCAACTCCGCCAGTGCGGGCCGGGGCGGGTCCAGCAGCTCCTGAATTTCTCCGGCCAGGCGGCTCAGAACAGGGTACTCCTCCTCCCCCAGCTCCCCGGTCAGTACCAGGCACTCCACCTTCTCCACATGGGCGAACAGGTTCCACAGGGTGAGCAGCACCGTCCGGTACCGCTCCGCCTCTCCCGCCGGCAGGGCCGCCGCATACTGGGCCGCCTCGTGGTACACCAGATGAAAGCAGGCCAGAATCTCGCCGGAGCGCTCCGGCCGGCCGGGCGCGTGGAGGCTGCGCTGCACCATCTCCCAGTAGGAGGCCTGGAGGCGACACAAGGTACGCAGGTTGTGCCGGAACTGGGTAGCCTTCCGGGTGGGCACCAGGAAACGGTTTACCACCAACACCAACGCCACTGCAAGCAGCAAGTAGAATAGGCGCAATTGGATGGCCTGGCCCTCCTTTACCGTGAGGGTGGCCAGGGCAAGGGCGAAGGAGGTGGAAAAGATGGGGTGTACCCAGGAGCCCGGAGTACAGCAATACATCAGGGAGATCATGGCCAGGGCAAAGGCGAAGACGCCGGTCAGGCCGGGCAGCCATGGATAGACCAGATGTACCACCAGGCATCCGATGGCGGTGCCCACCGGCCGGGTGATCATCCGGTGGGCGCTCTCCTCATAGCTGGGCTGGAGCAAAAGAAAGGCGTGGAGCGGGAACCAGTAGGTGTGCTCAAATTCCCACAAAAGGCTGACGGTTGTGCTGATGGTCATGACCACGGCCAGGCGCAGGGCAAAGCGCACCTCAAAATTGTTGAGATTCAGCCGCCGGCGGCCGCTGGCAAATACCTCCCGCCAGGGCACCCGGGGCCACCGGGTCCGGGGCTCTCCCTCCGCCAGCAGCAGGAGCAGGCGGTGGAGAAAGCTGCGGTAGAAGATACGCAGCCGCCCCTGAGGCAGGGCGTCCTCTGCCAGCAGGATCTGGAGCCGTTCTGTCAGCGCTCCCCGTGCCTCCGGTGAAGCGGCGTTCTGGAGCTGCCGCACCAGCCCCGCCAGCGTAACCAGCACCTTCCCGCAGGCGGGGCCAGCCTGGAGCCGCCCCCAATCCTCGTCCGCCAGGAGGTAGCTCAGGCGCTGAAACAGCAGTGCGAACAGGTAATAAAACCGCCGTTGCCCATCCGGCAGGTGGAAGTGGCTGCGGCGGGCATAGCCCAGCCGCCGGAACCGCTGGGCCAGCCCCTCCAGCTCCCGGCGCGCCCCGTCCGCCCCGCCGCCCCCGGCCAGTTCCTCCAGCAGCTCCGCCAGGCGGGTCAGGCCCCGGGTGATCTCCTCCTCCGGAGGGGCGGACGGGGCAGACAGCCGGGCATAGAGGAGCAGCGCCCCGATGAGCACCAGCGTACAGAACAGCAGGCACAGCATCTGAACCGGAAATTCCTCCGGCGTGGGCGGCCGGAGCTCCAGGAACACGAAGGTCATGGCGTAGCCGAAGTAGCCCTTCGGCGCGAACTGGTCGCTCTGGAAAAACACCAGCGCAAAGGGAACCGTGAAGTTCAAAAGCACACAGAGCACCACATTCCGGCTGGCCAGATAGGCGAGCATACCCAGCAGGAGGGTGATGAACAGCAGCTTGATGTAATATGTACCGGTGTTGTTGCGTTTCCGCCGGATCTGAAACAGGGTGGTGGTGCTGGACACCACCATGGCGTTCCGGCTCCCGAACAGGAGTGAAACCGTCAAAAAAAGAACCACAAAAAACAGAATGGTGGGAAACGCGGCCCTCCACCGGCTTCGGAACTGTGCCGCGAAAGCTCTGCATATTCCACAGAAATCCACTCTTTTCCACTCCCTTCGCCTTTTTTCCCATTATACCCCGATCCCCTCCCGCCTGCAAGCTGATACGCTTGACGGCTCCCCAGCGTTTTGGTAGGATGGATCGTGGACAGAAAGGAGTGCATGTGATGACCGAGTGTATTTCGGAGGGCCTGTACCGGATTCCGGTGCCCCTGCCCGGCAACCCTCTCCGGGAACTGAACAGCTACCTGCTCCGCGGGCGGGAGCGCAGCCTGCTTATCGATACCGGCTTCCGGCAGGAGGAGGGCCGCCGCGCTCTGTTTGCCGGGCTGGCGGAGCTGGATGTGGACCCCAGGGATGTAGATGTGGCCCTCACCCATCTCCACTCCGACCACTCCGGCCTGGCCCCGGAGGTCGTTGGGGAAACCGGCTGGATTTACGTCAGCGGGCCCGACCGGGCCTATCTGGAGCAGCCGGAGGACACTAAATGGGCCCACACCGATGCCTTTTATATCTCTGAGGGCTTTCCGCCGGAGCTGTTGGCACAAAACAGGGCCAACCCCGCCCGCGCTCTGGCCCCCGTCCCCACCGGCCGCTACCGCACGCTGGAACCCGGCGCTGTGCTGGGGGCGGCCGCCGGCTCACCTGCCTGCCCGCGCCCGGTCACACCCCTGGCCAGCTCTGCTTCTGGGACGAGTCGGACGGCATTCTCTTTACCGGCGACCACGTGCTCTTTGACATCAGCCCCAATATCACGCCTTGGAACGGCATGGAGGACGCCCTGGGATGCTATCTGGACAGCTTGCGGGCCGTGCGGGAGCTGCCCGCCCGCCTGGCTCTGCCCGGCCACCGCCGCCCCGGTGCGCTGGCCCCCCGGGTGGACGCCCTGCTGGAGCACCACGCCCGCCGCCTGGACGAGCTGACCGCCATCCTCCGCGCCCGCCCCGGCAGCACCGCCTATGAAGCCGCCGCCCACATGACCTGGAACATCCGCTCCAGGAGCTGGGACGACTTTCCCCTGGCCCAGAAGTGGTTTGCCGTGGGCGAGTGCATCGCCCACCTGGACCATCTGCGCCGGCAGGGACGGCTCCAGCGCGAGCAGCAGGACGGTGTGTGGCATGCCTGGGCCCTTTAACCGCGTCCGCCGGGCGGCAGCGGTACATTTTCCTCTTTTTTATCTTCTCTTTTATTCTATTTCTGATGTTCTTTCCAAAACCGACACAGTTTACTTCAATTTTATCTATCTGTATTATTATTCCCCTTTTTTCGCAGACCCGACCAGCAAAAAATGGCGCACATAGAAATCCGCCCTGGGGCAAAGCTATGTCTGGATTCACCGAATCCAACAAATTTGTCACCAAAGGAGATGCGCTATTATGTCTAGCTCTAACAATTCCAATTCCAACCAGCCCGTGGTTCCCAGCGCCCGTGAGGCCCTGAACAAGTTCAAGATGGAGGCCGCCCAGGAGGTTGGCGTCAACCTGAAGCAGGGCTACAATGGCGATCTGACCAGCCGTGAGGCCGGTTCCGTTGGCGGCCAGATGGTCAAGAAGATGATCCAGGCGTACGAGAACAGCATGCAGTAACCAGTCTGCCCGGATCGGCTGATAAAAACAGAAGCGGGGCGGACGAAATTCCTCCGCCCCGCTTCTGCCTGTCGAAAAAGTCGACGGCATCAGGAAACGTTTCGTTGCCGCCTCACCCATGCACGGGGTACACATCGTTCTCCACCACGTCCCGGATTTCCATAAAGCGGCCGTTTTCGTCAAAGCAATACCACGCGGTGCCCTCATGGAGCTGTCCCTCCGTGTCCGCCCAGGCCCAGGAATACTGGAGGGACAGCCCGTCCTCCGACCAGGCCAGGGGAACGCACCGGGGATAGCCGACGGCATCTCCCATCTGGTACTCCGGGTTCAGGGCGGCAAAGGTGAGGCCCGCCAGGCCACCCTCTTTCTGATGGGTCAGCTCCGGGGGCAGCGGTCCAATGGGGAAGGAAAAGGACATCCCTGCATCAATGGTCCTTCCTGTCGAGGTGACTGCCACCCGGCTGCCGTCAGGAGACCAGAGAGGATCTGAGTGGACGGCACCGCCCGGCATGCCGCTGCTGCAACTGACCTGTCCCAGCGCCACAGGGTGCTCCCCGCTGATGTCATAAAGCATGCAGTCCCCTCCCCACGGCTGGATGGAGAGCAGGCGGGTGCCGTCCGGACTGTCCGTACGGTCGTAACCCAGCACCAGGGTGTTCCGAACGGCCTCCGCCTCCTCCCGGCTCACCTGGGACAGATCGAACCACAGGTCATAGATGCCGTTGTTCGGATCGGCCTGGTTCATCAAATAGAAGGTATGCAGCTCCTCCCGGCCGTCGGCCCGCTCCACCAGCACCTTGTAAGTCCACAGAGGCACGTCGGCATCCGGCTCCAAGTCCTCAATTTTACAAGAAAGATCCTCCACGGTCACCGCCACCGCCTCTGCCGGGAGGACGGGATTGCCGTCGTCGTCGAACATCTCCATGCCGTAGGTGGTCACCAGGGCGGCAAAGTCGGGCAGGCGATCCTCCCGCACTGACCACTTCGGATCGTAGCGGCTGACGATCATCCCCCATGCCGGCGGCCGCGCCTCGCCGGGTTCTGTCAGATCCCCCAGATCGACGATAAAGCCGCCGGCCGCGTCAAAGGCCGCCACATACTCCCCCACACCCCGCAGGGCGTAGTTTTCCCGGTCTAAGATACCGTTGAGCTGGCGGGGCTCCCCTGCCGTCCCCAGGGAGCAGGCGGCGGCCCCGGCGGAGATCACCAGGGCGGCGGCGCAGACCAAGGCCACACCCTTTTTCCGCGTTCCGCCCGACGCGATGGACAGCAGGCGCTCCTTCATGGCTGCCTTGCCGCCCCGGAAGTGGGTGGTCAGGGGGGCGCGGGCCTCGATGCCCTCCTCCACCGCGTCCAGCATGGCCGCCCCGTAGGCCGCCCGGAAGGCGGCGTCCCGCCCCGCCACCGCCGCCTCGTCGCAGGAGCGCTCCAGATCCCGGCTGGCGGCCGCGGCCATCCAGTGCACCAGGGGGTTGAACCAGTGGAGGGAGCGGGAGAGCAGCAGGAGCAGCTTATACCACAGATCCCGGCGGCGGGTGTGGATCAGCTCGTGCCGGAGCACCCCGTCGGACACGGTCTCCCGGGGCAGGAGGAGCGCCGGGTTCACAAAGCCCGTCACCAGGGGCGCGCCCACGGCGGGACAGACCAGCAGGGCCAGGTCCTTCACCCCCAGCTCCGCCTTTGCGGCCTCAAACCGAGCCAGCAGGGCGGCGTCCTCCGCCGGAGCCCCCCAGCGGCGCACCCGCAGGCGGAAGCGGACGTATTTTGCCAGATGCCAGGCCAGGAACGCCCCCGCCCCGGCCAGCCACAGGGCGGCTACGGCCCCCTCCAGGGGGAAGAGCGGGGTATAGACATCCTGAATGGAGCCGCCATCCACCGGCCTGTTTTCTGCCGCTACCTCTTCCGATGCCGCCTCTTCTTCTGTCAGGGCCGCATAGTAATGGTTTCCGGGATTGCTGTTAACCGTGTCCACCCGGTAGACGGCCCTGGGAACCGCCTCCACCGTCACCGGAGCCTGGGGCAGGCTCAGGTTGAAGGGGATGCACAGGCGGAGGGCGGCCAGCAGCCACACCCAGTAAAAGGCCCCGGCCCGCAGCCGCTTCTTCAAAAGGGGCCGCAGGGCCAGCAGTACGGCCAGCACCACGGACATGGCCAGGGAGATCTCCAGCACGTCGGCAAAGCGGGCGGTCATACGTCCCCCTCCTTCCCCATGGCCTCGTCCAGGAAGACCCGCAACTCGGCCAGCTCCTCCCGGCTGACGGAGCGGCTGTCATACAGGGCGGCCACCAGGCCGGGCAGGCCCCTCCCCTCCAGGAAGGGGGCGTTCTCAAACGCCAGGTACTCCCCCTCGTCCACCAGGGGGGTATAGACGTTCTGCCGCCCCTCCTTCCCCACGGACAGGAAGCCCCGCTCGGTCAGCCGGGCCAGCAGGGTCTGAAGGGCGGACAGATTCCACGGCCGCTCCTTCTCCAGCCGGGTGCGGATGGCCCCGGTGGGGACGGGCGGCTCCAGCCGCCACACGGCCCGCATGACGGTCAGCTCCGCCTCGGGCAGGCGGTTGAGCTTCTTCATCCCATTCACCTCCTACAAATGTATGTCTTGCTCAAGCTGAGCATACATCTGTAGGTTTTATTTGTCAAGACAAATGTTGTTTTTTTCCTCCCGGACGGCTATAATGGGAGAAAAGACCCACAAAAGGAGTGTTTACGATGTCAAATATCTGGCATGATATCAGCCCCAGCCGCATCCAGCCCGAGGACTTCGTGGCGGTCATTGAGATTCCCAAGGGCAGCAAGAAGAAGTACGAGCTGGATAAGGAAACCGGGCTTATCATCCTGGACCGGGTGCTCCACACCTCCACCCACTACCCCGCCAACTACGGCTTCATTCCCCGCACCTACGGCGACGACGGCGATCCGCTGGACGTGCTGGTGCTCTGTTCGGAGGAAATCGACCCCCTCACCCTGGTGCGCTGCTACCCCATCGGCTACATCTCCATGCTGGACGGCGGCAAGAACGACGAGAAGATCATCGCCATCCCCTTCTCCGACCCCACCTACAACCCCTACCACGACCTGATGGATCTGCCCCCCCACCTCTTTGACGAGATGAAGCACTTCTTCTCTGTCTACAAGGCTCTGGAGGGCAAGCAGGCCGTGGCCAAGGATGTGAACGACCGGGCCGCCGCCGTGCAGGTCATCCGGCAGGCCATGGACCACTATGCCGAGTGCTTTCTAGGCGGCCCCTCCGCCAAAGTGGGCCTCTACCCCACCGAGCCGGATCAGCCAACCGCTCCCGAGGGGAAAGGGAAGTAATTTTAAGAATATCTTAATGGGATGTTTACCCCTTTTTCCCGAAACCTGTGGTACACTGTGTTTGACACCAGAGAAGAGAGGACGATTCCCCATGAATCATCAATATGACTGCCTTGTCATCGGAGCCGGCCTGGCCGGTTCCGTGGCGGCCAGGGAGCTGGCCGAGCGGGGCGGCAAGCGGGTACTGGTGCTGGAGCGCCGGAACCACGTGGGCGGCAACGCCTATGATTGCTTCGACGAGGCGGGGGTGCTGATCCACCAGTACGGCCCCCATATCTTCCACACCAACAGCACCCGCGTGTTTGACTATCTCTCCCGCTTCACCCGCTGGCGGCCCTACGAGCACCAGGTGGTGGCCAATCTCCCCGACGGGGACGGGCGGCTGGAGTACCCGGTGCCCTTCAACCTGGTCTCCCTGCGGGCCGCCTTTCCGCCGGAGAAGGCCCGCGCCCTGGCGGAGAAGCTGGTATCCGCCTATGGCATGGAGAAAAAGGTCACCATTCTGGAGCTGCGGCAGAATCCCGACCCGGAGCTGTCCGCCCTGGCCGACTATGTGTATGGCCACGTCTTTGTCCGCTACACCATGAAGCAGTGGGGGCAGACGCCGGAGGAGATCGACCCCAACACCACCGCCCGGGTGCCGGTCTTTCTGTCGGAGGACTGCCGCTACTTTCAGGACGCCTACCAGGGCATGCCTCTGGAGGGCTACACCCCCATGTTCCAGTCCCTGCTGGACCACCCGGACATCACGGTGGAGCTGGGGGTGGACGCGGCCAGCCGCCTGACCCTGGACGGCAGCGCCGCCCTTCTGGACGGGAGGCCCTTCTCCGGCCCCATCATCTATACCGGCGCGGCGGACGAGCTGTTCGGCTGCAAATACGGCCGCCTGCCCTACCGCACCCTGGACTTCCGCTTTGAGACCCACCCGGTGGACTTCTGGCAGAGCCACGGAACGGTAAACTATACCGTGGATCAGGACTACACCCGCATCACCGAGTTCAAGTACCTGACTGGGCAGGAGCTGCCCGGCCAAACCACCATCATGAAGGAGTACTCCCGCGCCTACACCGGAGCGAAGGGGGAGATCCCCTACTACGCCATCATCAACGCCGGGAACAACGCCCTGTACGCCAAATACCGGGCGGAGGCGGACCGCTATCCGAATTTCCACCTGCTGGGCCGGCTGGCGGAGTACAAATACTACAACATGGACGCCATCGCCGCACGGGCGCTGGAGCTGTGTGACGACCTATTGAAGTGAGGAGACTGCCCATGTCAAAGCTCATCACATTCGCGGTGCCCTGCTACAACTCCGCGGCCTACATGGATCACTGCGTGCGCACCCTGCTCACCGGCGGGGACGACATCGAGATCATCCTGGTGGACGACGGCTCCACCAAGGACGACACCCCCGCCATCTGCGACCGCTATCAGGCGGAGTACCCGGACATCGTGCGGGCCATCCACCAGGAGAACGGCGGCCACGGTGAGGGGGTCAACCAGGGCCTGCGCCACGCCCAAGGGATGTACTATAAGGTGGTGGACTCCGACGACTGGCTGGACGAGGCGGCCCTGAAGGCCGTTCTGGACAAGCTGAGGGCGTTCGCCGGGGCGGAGCAGCCGCTGGACCTCTTTATCGCCAACTACGTCTATGAGCACGTGGAGGACAACACGCAGAAGGTGATGAAGTATACCAACGTGTTCCCCGAGGGCCGCGTGTTCACCTGGAACGAGATCGGCCGCTTCCGGCCCTCCCAGTACCTGCTGATGCACTCGGTCATCTACCGCACCGAGATGCTGCGCGCCTGCCAGCTGGAGCTGCCCAAGCACACCTTCTATGTGGACAACATCTTTGTCTACCAGCCCCTGCCGGCGGTAAAGAGCATCTACTACATGGATGTGGATCTCTACCGCTACTTCATCGGCCGGGCCGACCAGAGCGTGAACGAAAAGGTGATGGTCACCCGGGTAGACCAGCAGGTGCGGGTCACCAAGCTGATGATCGACAGCCACAACCTCAAGCAGCTCTACCAAACCCAGCGCAAGCTGGCCCGGTATATGACCAGCTACCTGTCCATGATGATGACCATCTCCTCCATCTTCCTCATCATCGACGGCTCTCCCGCCGCCCTGGGCAAGAAGACCGAGCTGTGGGAGTACCTGCGCACCAGCAACCCCGAGCTGTACCACAAGCTCAAGTACCGCTCCCTGTCCTTCGTGGGCAACATCCCCGGCTACCAGGGCCGCAAGCTGTCCGTCAAGCTCTACCGCCTGGCCCGGAAGATCTACAAGTTCAACTGAGCGGAAAGGAAACCGCCGTCACGAATCCGCCTGTTCCGTAACAACCCGAAATGCAAATAGCCCAAAAGGGGCGGGGCCGCGTCAGCAGCCCCGCCCTTCTGTTATGTCTCCACCGGCTCCAGCTTCATGACGGAGACCTCGTAGGCGGTGCGCACCTCACTGACGCCGTGGTCCACCTTGGTGTAGGCCCGGCTCTGGAGCCGCCCCTCAATGCGCACGCCGTCCCCCACCTCCAGTGCCCCGCACCGCCGGGCCAGGCCGCCCCAGGCGATGCAGGGCAGGTAGTCCGCCCGGCCGTACCGGCGGTTCACCGCCAGCATCAAATCGCAGATGTCCCGGCCCAGCGGGGTGCGCCGCACCACCGGCGGCTTGCACAGCACCCCCGCCAGCAGGAGCTGGTTTTCGTGTTCTCCGGCGGCGGGGCGCAGCTCCTTGGCGTAGAGGGTGATCACCAGGCGGCTGCCCTTGCCGCTCTTGTTGTTGAAGGAGCGCACCTCCCCCTCCACCTCCAGCTCCATCCCCTCCGTCACGGGCCGCTGCTCCAGCAGGGCCCTAGGGACCAGGACATTGACCCGGTCCTCCGAGCCGGACAGCCGCCGGACGGCGAGGGGAAAGGTCTCGTATACCACGCCGTGGGTCTCATGGGACAGCACCGGCTCCGCCGCCGCGGTGCCCCGCAGCAGCGCCCGGTTCTCATTCCAGCCTGTTTGCATATCCATCCACTCTCCTACCTGGTTTCGGTAACTGTGGCATGTATATGCAGGCCCGTCCCCCCTTATGACGGCGCGTCCTCCCAGCCCAGGATACGCTTAGCCATGTCGTAGATGCTCTGCCGGTAGAGCACCAGCGTCACCTCCATGGAGGGATGGCGCTGGCAGAAATCGGCAATCGCCGCCCCAGCCACGCGGAGGGAGGCCGCCCGCGGCATGTGGCAGTCGCCGGAGAAGATCAGCGGCACCGCCACCCGCCGGCAACTGCACAGATACGCCTTATGCAGGGCGTTCTGGTAGCACCCGGCCAGCAGGAACCGCTCCCGGGGCTCCCCACCGTACCAGCCCGGCCCGGCCACGTGAATGATGTACCGGCAGGGCAGCCCGCAGCCCGGCGTGGCCACCGCCTGCCCGATGCGGCAGCGGCCCAGCTTCCGGCACGCCCTCTCCAGCTTCTCCGTGTCGGCGGCGGCGAAAATCGCGTCGCAGATGCCCGGGCAGCGCCGCAGATCCGTGCCGGCGGCGTTCACAATGGCGTCTGTCTCCATCCGGGTGATATCGCCCAAATACAAATACATGGGCATCCTGACTCCTCCTTTTCCCCATTCTGTCCCTATTATACTACATCAGGAGGCCGCACACCAGATAGCCCGCCGCCGAAAGCCCGGCCGCACACAGGGAATAGGGCAGTTGGGACAGGGCGTGGTCCATATTCTCCATCTTGCAGCAGCTGGAGGTGAGCACCGTGGCGTCGGAGTAGAAGCAGGCGTGGCTGCCCAGGGTGGCGCCGGAGACGATGGCGCCCATCACCAGCAGGGGGTTGGCCCCGATGGAGAAGGCCAGGGGCAGCAGGATCGGCACCGTCACGGCGGTGATGCCCCACACGCTGCCGGTGGTGAAGTTGAGGGCCGCCACCACCAGGAAGGCGATGGCCGGGAACACCGCCGGGCTCAGGATGGACTTGACGGCATTGATGACGAAGGGGGCGATGCCGATCTCGGTCATGCCCTCCTGCATCACAAAGGCAAAGAAGATGATGGCCACCGTGGGGATCATGTTGCAAAAGCCGTGCATGGCCAGGTCGCAGAACCTAGTGAGAGACAGCTTCTTCCGGGGGATGTAGAGCAAAAAGCACACGGCGATGGCGGCCACCAGGGCCAGGAACAGCTCGCCCCCCACGATAGTCAAGGCGATCAGCGTGCCGATGGGGAGCACAAAGTCCCACAGGCAGCCGGTAATGGCCGGGGAGTCGTCCTCGTCCTCCAGATTCAGCTCGGCGCTCTCCGGCGAGTAGACCTTTCCGGTCTCCTCCACCCGGCGGTAGGCCTTCTTCATCCGCCCCAGCTTGGGCACCAGCCCCAGGGAGAACAGGGGCACCAGCGCCACCGCCGCGATGGCGTAGAAGATGAAGGGGATCACAGCGCAGAAGGTGTTGATGGCGCTCCCGTAGCCCAGCTCCGGGATGCCCGCCTCGGCGTAGAACAGCCCGGCAAAGAACACCGCCCAGGTGGAGAAGGGCAGCAGGGCGCACACCGGCGCGCCGGTGGAGTCGATGATGTAGGACAGGGTCTCCCGGGGCACCTTCTGCCGGTCAGTGAGCTTGCGCATGCAGGTGCTCAGGGTCATGATATTCAGATAGTCGTCCACAAAGATCAGAATCCCCATGACCCAGGTCACAATCAGCGTGGTTCTGGGGCCCCGGCAAAGCCGACCCAGCAGCCGGGAGAAGCCCAGCGTCCCGTGGGAGGCGCCCAGCAGGGCGATCAGCGCGCCGAACAGGCCGCACACCATGAACACCCACTGGTGGCTCTGGTCGGTGGCCACCCGGAAAAAGGCGTCCATCCAGCCGATGGGGAAGGAAAGTCCATCGACGATGATATAGGTGAGCAGGGTTCCCAGAATCAGCGGCTCCAGCGCCCGTCTGCTCTTGAGCGCCACGGCCACTACGACGACGATTGGAAGCAGCGTCCATATCCCATAATCCACAATAACGGCACCTCCGTTTGCCCCCCAGTATACGAGCACGGATGTAAAAAGGGTGTGCGTTTGCGGTGAGCACCGTTCAGATTGTGTAAAAAAAGCGGGCGGCCGATGGCCGCCCGCCCGGAATCAGCCGCCCTGGCTCTGCCAGTCGGCGGGGTAGACGAAATAAAGGAAGCGGGCGTGCCCGGTGACGGAGAACTGGATGGAGCTGTTCTTTGGGATATAGATCAGCTCCCCCGGCCCGGCGGAGACGGTCTCTCCGCCGATACGGATGTCCAGCCGTCCGCTGAGCACGTAGTCCATCTCGTCGTAGCGCAGGGTCCAGGGAAAGGTGGTGTCGGTCATCTCCATGACGCCCACCCCCAGCCGCGGGGACTCCTGTAGGGTGAATAGGTCACGGGTGTAGACCCGGTCCAGGGGATTTCCCGTGTCCATCCGGTGCTCCTCCGTCACCGCGATGCGGGGCACCTGCACGGCCTTCACCCCGTGGGTTCCGCCGCCCAGGCGCTCCAGCAGCACCTGCCGCACCAGCGCCTCCAATGCGGTCTTATCCATGGCGCTCCTCCTTGTATTTTCTGGTGATCAGCATGGCAACCGCCACCGCTGTCACGCCGCCCACCAGCTTGCCCACAATCATGGGAAAGATCATGGTGGAATCAAAGCCCGCGGTAAAGCCCAGATGGTCGCCGAACACAAAGGCGGCGGACACCGCAAAGGCCACGTTGATGATCTTACCCCGCCGGTCCATATCGTGGAGCATCTGGAACATGGGGATGTTGTTGGCCAAGGTGGCCACCAGCCCGGCGGCCGCGATGTCGTTCATGCCCAGCACATGGCCCAGCTTCATCAGAGGGGTCTTGAATACCCTGGTGATGACATACACCAGCGGAAACGCCCCCGCCAGCACCACGGCGATGTCGCCCACGATGGCCACGCCCTCTGAGATGGGGTTCATTCCCGGAATGAGGGTGAGGGGGGTCAGCTTTTGGATGATGGCCGCCGCCAGGCCGATGGTGATAATAATCACAATGATTCTGCCAAAGACCTGGAAGCCCTTTACCATCCCGTTGGGGAGGAAGGCCAGCCCCAGGGCGATGAGCACGGCGAAAAGCGCGATGGGGATCAGGTTACGCAGTACCATCCCCACCGGAAACCCCGCCGCCAGGCCGCCCGCGAAGCTGCCGATGGGGATGGTGATGACACCTGCCAGCACGCCGGTGGCCAGATAGGGGCGGTCCTCCGCCTTAATAATGCCCAGACCCACCGGGATGGTGAACACGATGGT
>ERZ772877.436-NODE-436-length-37059-cov-5.62564_pt1 | contig 37059 bp, 28 predicted proteins | sample MGYA00580583_ERZ772877 | MGnify/ENA primary metagenome ERZ772877 (study PRJEB29015, sample SAMEA2737661) | human gut metagenome | biome: human gut; feature: human-associated habitat; material: faeces | place: China | collected 2012 ... | reverse complement strand
GGCAAAATGCCTTAAATTCATCAGAACTCATTTTTTCTATATCCATGAATGTACGTTTCTGAGAATGTTTCATGTATAATCACATCCTTTTTTTGAGCAGGTTCATGGCTTCTTTTTACAATATAAGCATATCAAAAAAAGCAGAAGATATCTAATCCTTTTAGGAATAAATATCTTCTGCTTTTAAGTTAATGACATTGTGTATTTATGCGGTTTTTGCCACAAAAAAAATTTTTATTTTTTTGTCCCAGAAAAGAAATGCCATGGCAGCTCCACCGCTTTCCATGGCATTTCCCAGTTATTTATTTCTGTTTCTGACTGTTTCTTATTCCTCTATATCCTCAGCAGGCTCTGCCGGAATGAATACGCGGGATTTCTTTTCTTCGTGTTTATGAAGTGCTGCTTTCTCAGTTGCCTCCATACAAAATTCCATCTGAGAATTAATCTGGGCTTTGCCTCGTTTATCCGGCTTCACATAAGTTCCATCCGGCTGCAGGATATGAGCTTTTACATTATCCTTAAACTCCAGATCAAGTACATGCTCCAGCTCTTTCTTAATCTTCTCATCTTCCACAGGGAAAACAATCTCTACCCTGCGGTCAAGGTTACGCGGCATCCAATCCGCACTTCCCATATAGATTTCCGGGTTTCCGCCGTTTTCAAAATAGAAAATACGACTATGCTCCAGAAATTCCCCTACAATAGAACGGACATGAATATTCTCACTGATTCCCGGCGCTCCTACTTTCAGACAGCAGATACCCCTTACCAGAAGCTCCACCTGAACTCCGAAGGAAGATGCATAATACAATCCAGCAATAATCTTCGGATCACAGAGAGAATTCATCTTTGCGCGGATCAACGCCGGAAGTCCTTTCTTCGCATTCTCTGCCTCACGTTCAATCAGGCTTAAGAACCTGTCCTTCATCCAGATTGGTGCTACGATCAGCTTATTCCAGCTTTTTGGCTCTGAATACCCGGAGAGCATATTAAATACTGCTGTTGCATCTTCACCGAAACGTTCATCGCAGGTAAAGATACCGCAGTCTGTATAGAGTTTGGCAGTGGAATCATTGTAGTTTCCGGTTGCCAGATGCACATAACGGCGGATTCCTGTCTCTTCCCTGCGCACAACCAGTGTGATCTTGCTGTGTGTCTTAAGGCCTACCAGACCATAAATTACATGACATCCTGCCTTCTCCAGCTTCTTCGCCCATACAATATTATTTTCTTCATCAAAACGTGCTTTCAGCTCTACCAGTACGGAAACCTGTTTGCCGTTTTCTGCTGCCTGCGCAAGGGCAGCAATGATCGGTGAATTGCCGCTGACGCGATACAGAGTCTGTTTAATAGCCAGAACATCCGGATCTTTCGCTGACTGACGCACGAAATTTACAACAGGATCGAAACTCATATAAGGATGATGCAGGAATACATCGCCCTCACGTATCACCTGGAAAATATCCTTCTCATTCTGAAATTCCGGTACAGGTGCCGGCTGATATCTCGGTGTCTTGTAAGCATCAAAGCCATCCGCACCATATACTTTCATCAGCATGGTAAGATCCAGAGGTCCGTTTATCTCAAAAATATCTGCCTCTTTGATATCAAATTCCGTCTTCAGGATCTTCAGCAGACGTTCATCCATCTTATCCTCTACTTCCAGACGGATAACCTCACCCCACTGACGTTTCTTTAACTGACGCTGGATCTCCACCAGCAGATCCTCTGCCTCATCTTCATCGATGGTAAGATCCGCATTACGCATAATGCGGTAAGGATGGGCACATATCACATCATAACTCAGGAAAAGTTTGTCAATATTTCTTTCAATAATCTCTTCCAGCAGGATCACTGTAGTATCTCCATCCTTCTTTGACGGAATCTGCACCACCCTTGGAAGCACAGACGGAACCTGCACTGTAGCAAACAGAAGTTCTCCTGTTTTATCCTTTTTGTTGAGTTTATCACTCTTCTCCTTCTTGGAGATCAGAGCACCGATATTTAATGTCTTGTTTCTGATCAGCGGAAACGGTCTGGAAGAATCCATCGCCATCGGTGTAAGTACCGGATATACATTATCCTCAAAATATCTGTCTACAAATACACTCTGTGCTTCTGTAAGATTCTCATGGGCTGCCACCAGGTGCATTCCGGCTTTCTCAAGCGCAGGGATCAGAGAACGGTTCAGTGTATTATACTGTACATGAACCAGTTCATGGGTACGGACACTGATTTCTTTTAACTGCTCCTTGGCTGTCATTCCTGCAATGTCTGTTTTATGATATCCTGCATGTACCTGATCCTTAAGAGACGCCACACGCACCATAAAGAATTCATCCAGATTGGATGCGGTAATGCTTAAGAACTTCAGTCTGTCAAACAAAGGAAGATTTTTATCTCTTGCTTCACTCAGAACACGCTCATCAAATTTGAGCCAGCTCAGCTCGCGATTCACGAAATATTCTTTCTTTTCAAATTTTTCAAAGTCCATAAGTTCATCCTCCTTTACGCTCTGCCCTTGCGTCTGAGAACCAGACGAATGCCAAATACTTCTTCAAAAAATGCCTCTTTATCTTTCAGCAGTCCCAGTTCCAGGGAAATGTCTTGTGCAGAATCCACGATCATCTGCAGTTCTCTGTCTTTGAGCACTGCCTTGATTCCTTTGACTTTCTGATAATGACTTCTGTCCATGGCATTTGCCAGGCGAAGGATTGCAGTCATCTTTGCCACCTTGATATAGCTCTCTCTGTCAATAGCGATTCCCATACTGTAAAGTTCATCGTAATAAACAAACGCAGAATTATTGAATCTGACCGCACATGCGATCATCTGGCGTTCCAGAGAGGACAGCCCAATGATATCTGTAGACATAATGATCTGATAGGAACACTCGGAAACCTTTTCCATACTGATATATTTGCCACAGTCATGAAGCAGTGCCGCGATCTGCAGTAACAGACGCTCTCTTGTTCCCATACCATGAACCTTCTTCATACTGTCAAAGATATTCAGGCAAAGATTCATAGTTCCCTGGATATGGCTCTTACTGCTGGAATAGCGTTTCGCAATGTTCTTTGATGTAACCAGAATGTCATTCTCAAAATTGTGGACACTTTTGAGAAATTTTTTCTTCTCTGCAAAATCATAGGCAATTCCATCCAGCAGGGAAACACCTGGTGCCCAGAGAGACTCTGCATTGAAAATATCAATAAAATTTCTGCACACTACCATGGTCGGCACAACAAGGGATGCATATTCCGGATCAATCTCCATCTCCTGTGCCAGCAGGTCAACAGATTTTCCAACTGTATCCTCATAGCGTTTCATAAATTCTTCCCTTGTAATGATCCTGTCTTCCATTTCCTCCTGGAAGATCATGTCTGTAATAAAATCTCCCATCAGGATCACATTCCTGATATCCTTATCCTTCAGATACAAACGCTGAAAGCTCATCAGGTCATTTCGGATAAATTCCTCAACCAGCTTGTCATAATGAATGGTTGTTTTCTCCAGTTCCTGCAGACGCTGGCGGATTCTTAAACTTCCCATTTTAAGTCCCTGGGTAGTGACCAGAGCATCCTTGTCAAAGAGGGAAACCTGAAGGCTTCCGCCGCCCACATCCAGGATCGCGGTGCCTTTCTGGATCATCTTTTTGAATCCCTTTTCTATGGCAGCAATTGATTTGTATCCAAGGAAATGCTGTTCTGCACTGCTTAGGATTTCTATTTTCATTCCTGTACGCTGATAGATCTGTTCAATGATCAGCAGCGGATTCACAAGTTCTCTGAATGCACTGGTGCCGCAGGCACGATACTCTTCCACCCCAAAGTCCTGCATCAGCCTCTTAAAGTCGTTCAGCACCTCACATAAAACATTCAGCATTTCTGAATCGATCTTTCCGTCAGAATAGACACCCTTTCCGATTTCCAGACTGTATCTGACATCATTCAGTTCACGAAAACCAATTCTTTTTGACATTTCAAAGATCTTCATGCTGACTTCATAAGATCCGATATCAATGGCTGCAAATGTCATGACTGCCATATGCGTTCCCCCTTTACCATTCATCTATTTGCTTTTTTATTCCTTCTCCACACCCAGCAGATGGTCGATAAACTGCTGTGCAGTTCGTCCTGTAAGTCCTCCATGGGAAAGCTCCCACTTATTTGCTTCCAGAAGCAGTTCGTCCTCCGGCATGGTAATTCCGTTTCTCTCTGCGAGAGCTTTCACAATTGTCTGGAATTCTTTTTTGCTCGGTGCACCATAATAAATACGGACACCAAAACGATAAACCAGTGAAAGCTTCTCCTGCACTGTATCGGAGGAATGCAGATCGTCATCATCCATGATCTCCAGCTTATCACTGGATTTCTCTCTTACCAGATGTCTTCTGTTACTTGTTGCATAGATCAGGATATTGTCCGGCTTCTTCTCCAGACCACCCTCGATCACTGCCTTCAGATATTTATATTCGATTTCAAATTCCTCGAATGACAGATCATCCATATAGATAATGAATTTATAGTTTCTGTTCTTGATCTGGGCGATCACATCATTCAGATCCTGAAACTGATGCTTATACACCTCGATAATACGAAGTCCCTCATCATAATAACGGTTCAGGATTCCCTTGATACTTGAAGATTTACCTGTACCTGCATCACCAAAAAGCAGACAGTTGTTTGCCTTTCTACCTCTTACGAAAGCCTCTGTATTCTCGATCAGCTTCTGCTTCGGGATTTCATAGCCGACCAGGTCTTCCAGTTTCACATGAGCGATCCTTGTGATCGGCTGGATCTCCACATTGTCATTCTCATCATGTCCTACACGAAAAGCCTTATGTAATCCCAGCTTACCCACACCAAAATCCTTATAAAACTGTACCATATCCTTCATGAATTCCTCTGTGGACTCTGCTGCTGCCAGCGTTTTGCTCAGATCACAGATACGGTCCCTGATACGGGAATTAAACATCTTGCTGTTGCTTCCGGTGTTGGTATAATCACCGAGAACCTTACAGCAGGAAATTCCAAATGCCTCATCCAGTACAGTCAGGTCAAAATCATACAGTTCTTTAAACACACCGAAATCATTCAGTGCCAGTTCATTAATACTTCCGTTGACAGCCCCTCTGATCTCACAGGCTGTACTGAATGCATTTTCATTATTTACCAGAAGAAATGTCAGATAACAGTGCCATAAATTTCCGGAAAAGCCATAAGCGCCGGCAGTTTCCACCAGTCCGTTGGCACATTCAAAGAACAGTCCTTCCTTTTCTTTCAGATCAGATGCTTTCTGTTCCCAGGCATTCATCAGTTCTGCCATTTTATCAAGGATTTCTCCATGTTCAAAGTTACGGTATAAGATGCATTCATTTAATCTAGCCATTTTTTATTACTTCCTTCTTACCTTGTTGTTTTATCTTATTGTTCTGCTGTGAGTGGTATAATTATTTCGAAAACGATGTACCAGAGTGTGTTTGAAAAATGCTTTACGCAAAATATACCGCAAAGTGGGACGTGCAGATTGTGGAAATGATTTTTCAAACACGCTCTGGCATTATGGAAATGATTTTTAATAATTTCCCAAAATTCTCATTCTGTCAGCTTCTGCCTCAATTCCTCTCAGGGCATTCTTCACTGCACTGTCCTTTAAATTCCCCTCGAAGTCAACAAAAAAACGGTACTGCCAGTTCTTCCCTGTGATCGGGCGGGATTCTATCTTCGTCATATTCAGTCCATTATAAATAATGTGAGACAGCATATTGTAAAGAGTTCCGCTCTCATGATGCAGTTCAAAGAAAATACTGATCTTATGTGCATCCTTCACATAGATCGGTTTCTTACTCACGATCACAAAACGTGTGGCATTCTGTCCGTTATAGCAGATATTCTCAGCCAGGATCTTCAGTCCGTAAAGCTCTCCTGCCTGTCTGCTGGCAATAGCTGCCTGCGTCTTGTCATTGTCTTCTTTTATCTTCTTGGCAGAACCGGCAGTATTTTCCATCTCTTTCTTCTTCCAGTCCGGATGAGATTCCAGATATTTTCCACACTGGGAAAGTGCCTGAGGATGAGAACATACCTGTCTGATATCCTCCAGTTCAGCATCCGGCAGTCCCAGAAGTACATGCTCCGGACGGATGATCTGTTCTCCTACAATGCTAAGCTCATACTCTGTAAGAAGATCATAAATATCAGCAACAATACCGGCAGTTGTATTCTCAATGGGAAGTACCGCATAGTCTGCTCTTCCCTCCACAACTGCTTCCATTGCATCGCGCCAGGTTTTTACATGAAAACTCTCAATATCGTCCTGGAAATATTCCCTCATTGCAGCATAGCTGTATGCACCTTCCACACCCTGAAAGACAACTCTTACATCTTTCAGCGGAAGTGCATCTACCATTTCCAGTTTCTCATCGTCCTCGATTCCATGCTCTGTGAGAAGCTGATACTGTCTCTTACGGCTGATCGCCATGATCTGCTGAAAAAGCTCCTGCGCACCAAGCTGATTAAATTCTCCATGCGCCTTACCTCTCAGGACCTCCAGCTTCTGTCTCTCTCTTTCCGGATCCAGAACCTTCTTTCCTGTACGTATCTTATATTCTGCAACATCCTCACACACCTTCATTCTCTGTTCAAAAAGACGTATGATATCGCTGTCGATCTTATCTATTTCATTTCTGCATTCCTGTAAATCTATCATTTATGTTGTACCTTTTTACTTTCACAAATTCTCTACAATATCAGTCATCTCTCCGATAAAGGAAAGAGAACCAAAGGCAATGATCACATCCTGTTCCCCGGCAAGTGAAAAAGCCTCCTCCACTGCATCTTTAATCGTATCCATTGCCTGTACATTGGGATTGTATTCACTGACAGTCTTCGCCAGCTCTCCGGCAGGCAGCGCCCTTATATTATCCGGAGTCTGGATCGTAAGTATCCGGTCTGCAAAGTGCGCAGTTTTCTGAATCACACTTCTGTAATCCTTATCTGCAAACACTCCCATAATATAGATGATCCGTTTTCCCTTAAAATAATGCTCTATTGAAACTGCCATCATATCCGCAGCAGCAGGATTATGAGCCCCGTCTACCACAAACAGCGGTTTTTTACAGATAACTGTAAACCGTCCGTTCCAGTTTACTGTGCGAAGCCCTTCTTTTTTCTGCTCCGCAGCGGTAGAAAAGCCCAGCTCATCCAATACTTTTAAAGCATTCAGCGCAACTACTGCATTTTCCTTCTGATAAACACCTGCCAGCGGAATCTCATACTCTTCACCTCTGTACCGGATTGTCTGTCCAAGGCAGCTTTCCTTTAGCACCTCTGCCTCAGAAGCATCTGCTATGGTACATTTTGCACCATGTTCTCTGCTGATTCTCTCGATCACCTGCATTGCTTCCGGCTTCTGTCTGGCAGTCACCACTCTGCAGCCGTCTTTGATGATCCCGGCTTTCTTCTCTGCGATCTGTGCCAGAGTATTTCCAAGAAAAGACATATGATCCATACTGATCGATACCAGCACTGCCAGCAGCGTATTCTTAATAATATTTGTGGCGTCCAGATTTCCGCCCATTCCCACTTCCAGCAAAACGAGATCACAATTCTCTTTTTTAAAGAACAGAAATGCCACCGCAGTCTCTATTTCAAATGCAGTGGGATGGGGATAACCATCCTTTGTCATAGCAGCAATAACATCAGACACCTGTGTAATATAAGCAGCAAAGTCCTCTCTGCTGATCCTGCTTCCCGAAACTTCCATCCTGCCTCTGTAGGAATACAGGGTAGGCGAAACATATCTTCCAATGCGATATCCCGCACCGGATAAAACAGAATACAAAAAAGCAATGACAGAACCCTTGCCATTGGTACCGGCTATATGCACATATTTCAGATCATCCTGTGGATTTCCAAGACGTTTCATCAGCTCACGCATATGATCCAGTCCCAGGACACTGGGAATTTCCCGGGTGATTTTGTCTATGTACTCCCGGCTTTCCTGATAATTCATAATAAACTCCTCTTATTTCCATGAGATCCCCTCCGCACGTTCCTTTTGCGCATAAGGCACCTCATTGCTATAGTGTAATAACGTGTTCTCATTATATCCTACGTGTATGTTTTTTTCAAGGCAGGCAATACTAGAATCATAGAAATTTATACAGGAGCGTTACCTATGAAAAAAGCTTTCATTCTCTGCGGTCTGACGGGCTGGTGCATGGAAATCCTCTGGACCGGACTGCATTCCATCCTTTCAGGAGAACTTACCATGACAGGAAAAACTTCCCTTTTAATGTTTCCCATTTACGGATGCGGTGCAATCATCCGCCCGCTCTCCGGTAAACTTTCTGATGTCCCGCTTTTTGTCCGCGGCTGTATTTATACTGTCGGATTTTTCTTCGTGGAATTTATCAGCGGTGCTCTTTTGCGCTGTTTTCATATGTGTCCCTGGGACTACAGCAACACTCCTCTGAATTACCGGGGACTGATAAGACCGGACTACGCTCCCCTCTGGTTCGGAGCCGGACTTTTTTTTGAGAAAATACTTGGAAAACTCTCTTGAAAAAAGCACCTGATTATTATATGATGTTATGAAGGATTAAATAAAAATTCCTGAACCAGTAAAATATGGAGGTATGAAATGAGACACTTAATGAGTCCGCTGGATCTGTCTGTTGATGAGTTAAATACTCTTCTTGACTTGGCCAGCGATATTGAGAAACACCCTGATAAATACGCACATGTCTGCGATGATAAAAGACTGGCAACTTTATTCTATGAGCCAAGCACCCGTACCCGTCTCAGCTTTGAAGCTGCTATGATGAACCTTGGCGGTAAAGTTCTTGGTTTTTCATCAGCTGATTCCAGTTCCGCTTCAAAGGGTGAAAGTGTTGCCGATACAATCCGCGTTGTATCCTGTTACGCTGACATCTGTGCTATGCGCCACCCGAAAGAAGGTGCTCCGTTAGTAGCTTCTATGGCTTCTTCTATTCCTGTTATCAACGCCGGCGACGGTGGTCATCAACATCCTACCCAGACATTAACCGACTTACTTACCATCCGTTCCCTGAAAGGACGTCTGGACAATCTGACCATTGGTCTGTGCGGCGACCTGAAATTCGGACGTACAGTTCACTCTCTGATCGAAGCACTTGTACGTTACACAAATGTAAAATTCATTCTGATCTCACCGGAAGAGCTTCGCATCCCAAGCTATATCCGCGAGGATGTTCTGAAAAAGAACAATATCGAATTTCAGGAAGTAGAGAGACTGGAAGACGCCTTACCGGATCTTGATATCCTCTACATGACACGTGTACAGAAAGAACGTTTCTTCAACGAAGAAGACTATGTCCGCATGAAGGATTTCTACATTCTGGACAAACAGAAAATGGAACTTGCAAAAAAAGACATGTACATTCTTCATCCGCTTCCACGTGTAAATGAAATCTCAACAGAGGTGGATGCAGACCCGAGAGCAGCTTATTTCAAACAGGCACAGTACGGTGTATATGTACGTATGGCCCTGATTCTCACATTACTGGAGGTAAAATTACCATGTTAAATGTTGGAGCACTTCGCGAAGGTTATGTATTAGACCATATCAAAGCAGGCAAGGCCATGACTATCTATCATGATCTGAAGCTTGATAAACTTGACTGCACCGTTGCCATCATCAAGAACGCGCGCAGCAACAAAATGGGTAAGAAAGATATCATCAAGGTTGAATGCCCGGTTGAGAATCTCGATCTTGACATTCTCGGCTTTATCGATCATAACATTACTGTAAACGTAATCAAGGACGAGAAGATCGTTGCCAAAAAAGAACTGAAACTTCCGAATCAGGTTGTCAACGTGATCAAATGCAAGAATCCACGCTGCATCACTTCCATTGAACAGGGACTCGACCAGATCTTTGTTCTTGCAGATAAAGAGAAAGAAGTTTACAGATGTAAATACTGCGAAGAGAAATACACAGGTAAACGCAATAAATAATAAAACAAATATCAAAAAAACAGAACGGAAGAAATCCGTTCTGTTTTTTTGTACGCAATCAGACCGATAAGCCGGGTTATGTCATTGGGTAATCATCTGTCTAGGCCTTACGTTGCCATAAGGCTCAAGCGACCCACCTGAAAGCACGACGGGCAGCCGTATCGCTTTCTATTCGGTCTTGCTTCGAATGGAGTTTACATGTGCCCGGCCTGTTACCAGGACGGCGGTAGTCTCTTACACTGCCTTTCCACCCTTACCTCAGCAAGTGAGGCGGTTTATTTCTGTTGCACTGGTCTGGGAGTCACCTCCACCGGACGTTATCCGGCATCCTGCCCTGCGAAGCCCGGACTTTCCTCGTCTGAACCCTTTCGTCTGTTCAGCCGCGATTACCTGGCCTGGTTGCGCAAATGCTATTCTAGCACGTTTTTTTGCACTTGTAAAGAAATTTCATTCATTACTGTTCACTCCGTTCTCAGTAACGTTGCCAAAATTCATTTCAAATTGCCTGCGGCAATGGAATTTTGGCGTGTGAACAGCAACTTTCATTCTACTATTTTACACATTAAAGCAGCTTCCACCGATAAATTCTCTTAAAATCGAATTATTCGGCACTGCCTCGCTTGGCACCGGAACAAAATATTCAAAGAACTTCAGCAGTCTCTTCGCTTCTGTATACTCCGGTTCGTCCTTGGAAATCCCAAACAAAAGCGGTTCCGCATATACTTTCAGGCATGCCAGTTCATAGATCAGCGCAGAATTAAACATTACATCTGCATCCTCCTGGAACGGAAAGATATTCTGTTCTTCACCTCTGCGCACAGACGGCCATCTTGCAATTGTCTCTTTCGCGGAAGTCCCTCTGGTGCGGGCATCTCTTACAATTCTGCGGATCAGACGGCCATCCGTAGTAGGAATCCTGTTATGTTCATCAATATTCAGCTGAGTCAGAGCGCTGAGATAAATCTTAAATTTGCTCTCCTTTGGCAGCGCATAGCTGAGCCTGTCATTCAATCCATGAATTCCCTCGATCACCAGAATATCGTCTTTATCCAGCTGCAGAAAATCACCTTTATATTCTCTGGTTCCTGTTTTGAAATTGAAAACCGGCATCTCTACCCTTTTTCCTTCCAAAAGCTCAAGCATATCTTTATTAAACTGCTCCACATCAATCGCTTCCAGACACTCAAAATTCTTTTCCCCAAACTCATCTACAGGAGTCAGGTGCCTGTCAATGAAATAATTATCCACTGCGATCGGGTGCGGTTTCATTCCATGGGCAGCCAGCTGAATAGACAGCCTGTGTGAAAACGTAGTCTTTCCGGAAGAAGACGGACCTGCGATCATAACAAACTTCTTGTTTCCGGCTACGGCAATCTCAGATGCGATTTCCGAAATCTTTGCCTCCTGCATAGCTTCCTGGATCAGCAAAATATCCTGGATACCGCCTCTGGTAACCTTTTCATTCAGATCACCAACTGTCGCAATATCCAGTTTATCTCCCCATTCCTGAGATTCCTTCTGCACACGAAAAATCTTCTCTCTCGGTTTAAATTCAGGTATCCGGTCCGGTTCATTCTGAGTCGGAAGCTGCAGTACGAAACCACCCTCATACAAAAACAGATCAAACGTCTTAATATATCCCGTATGGTTCGCCATAAAACCGTAGAAATAATCCTCAAAACTTCCAATACTGTAAAGATTCACCGCAGAGCTTCTGCGATAATTAAACAGCTTCTCTTTGTCATACATATGATGCTTATGAAAAAGTGCAACTGCCTCACTGGTGCTTACGCTTCGCTTTACAATGGGAAGATTCTCGTCTACAATCCTGTGCATCTGCGTCTTTACCTTATCAATAAATTCCTGATCCAACGCCATAGGTCCTTTCATTGTAAAATAATAGCCGCTGCCTACAGAATAATGGATCACTACACTGTCTATATTTTCCTGCCCTGCCACATCATAAATTGCTTTCAAAAGAATCAGACTTGCACTTCTGCAATAAGTTTTGTGTCCGATCGGATCTTTGGATGTCACAAATTCAATCTCACAGTCTGCCTTGAGATGCTTATGCAGTTCTCTCAGCCTGCCATTTACGATAACCAGCATTACAGGTGCATCCGTACTTCCTTCGTATTCCTTTACAATCTCACTGTAAGGAATCTTCTCAGGATATTGTTTTGTTATTCCCTGTATCGTAACGTTATACATTTTCTGTCCCATAAATCCTGCCTCCATTTCTGCTATACCGACAAGTAAATACAGTTATCAGCTCGTTACTGTTCACTCCGTTCTCAGTAACGTAGCCAAAATTCATTCCAGATTGCCTGCGGCAATGGAATTTTGGCTTGTATGTCTCGGGATTTTGGCATATTCATACCAAAACACCTCGCGGGATAGTGATGTATGAACAGTAACATCGGCTCCGCTGCCAACAGGCAGATCAGCCAATTTTCATTTATAATTTCATTATTATATGGTAAGAACCCGTATCACAGAATCGTGTACGGGCTCTTTACCTCTGCACAGGAGATTTTCAGTTCCGGAAATGCCTGTGTCAGTTCTTTTTTCATTGCATCCATAAAAATATATTCTGTTCCGTAGTGTCCGGCATCGATCAGCGCCAGTCCCTGCGCAACCGTATCAATTCCTGTATGGTGGTCGATATCACCGGTCACATACACATCCGCACCGGCCTTAATGACATCCTTGATCATGCTCTTGCCTGATCCTGTACATACAGCAGCACATTTTACCATGCTGTCCAGATTCCCATAAACCTTTACATCATTTAACTTCAGAGACTCTTTGACAAGCTGTGCATACTCTCTCAGTGTCATTTCCCGTGGAAGTTTCCCAACTCTGCCAAAGCCCTGTACTTCCCCATCTCTCTCTTCAGTTATGGAAAGGACTGTGGTATCATGCATCTTCGTATAGTCTGCACTCAGATCCGCCATACCCAGCACATCATAATTGGTATGCATCGCATAATAAACAATTCCTTTCTGTATCAGCGTAAGGATCTTTCTTCCTGTAAAGCTGTGATTATTGATCTTCTTAATTCCGGAAAAGATCATGGGATGATGGGTAATGATCATATCTGCCCCAGCCTCTATGGCCTCAGCCAGTGTTTCCTCTGTCAGATCCAGAGCCAGAAACACATGGCTGATCTCATTTGTATCATCTCCTGCGAGAAGTCCTACGTTATCCCAGTCCTCTGCTGCATCTGACGGGTACTTCTTCTCCAGCCAGGAGGTCAGTTCATATGCCTTCATATTCCTCTAAAGCAGCAATAACTGCCTGCTTTTCCTCCTCTATCTCGCCCGCACGCTTCTCTGCATTGGGCGCATTCTTTAATCTGTCAAGAATCTCATTGCGGATGCGAAGCTCTCTTTCCAGATACTCCCGCAGAACAGGATGCTTTCTTTCCAGAAGCATTCCTCCAAACCACTCATCTAAAGTATAAGGAGTATCTTCTGAAATATGCATCTTTTCTCCATGAATTACCTTCATCATAGGATAAAACTTGCCATCCTCCAGAACCATCTCCTCCTCTGTGATCTGCCAGCCGATTTTTCTGACAAATCTGCGAAAATGGGGGATATCTGACTGAGGCTGCAGGATCATTTCCCGAAAGCTCTCCCTGACCTCTGCCCCGTCAGTAAGAATCCTCTCCATGAGAGGGCCGCCCATTCCTGCGATCACAAGAGTGTCGCCCTCTCCTGGTTTCAAAGCCTCAAGTCCGTCTGAAAGCCGGGTTTCTATGTATGCATCCAGTCCATACTGAGAAATATGTTCCTGCGCTCTGGACAACGGGCCTTTTCTTACATCCATGGCAATCGCACCCGGAATCTTTCCATCCAGATAAAGCGAAACCGGCAGGTATCCATGATCGCATCCCACATCCACAAGTCTGTTTCCCCTGGTCACCAGGCCTGCTATTGCAGACAAACGTAATGAAAGCTGCATAACAGGCTCCTTAGTCCAGATAATCCTTCAGTTTACGGCTGCGGCTCGGATGACGAAGCTTGCGGAGCGCCTTTGCCTCAATCTGACGGATACGTTCTCTTGTTACATTAAATTCCTTACCAACTTCCTCCAGAGTTCTGGCACGTCCATCGTCCAGGCCAAAACGCAGGCGCAATACTTTCTGCTCTCTGTCTGTCAGTGTGCTCAGAACCTCTACCAGCTGCTCTTTCAGCAAAGTAAATGCTGCTGCATCTGCAGGTACAGGTACATTGTCATCCTGGATAAAGTCTCCAAGGTGGCTGTCCTCTTCCTCACCGATAGGTGTCTCCAGAGATACAGGCTCCTGGGAGATCTTAAGGATCTCACGTACACGCTCTACAGACATATCCATCTCTTTTGCAATTTCTTCCGGCGTAGGTTCACGTCCAAGCTCCTGCAGTAACTGACGGGAAACGCGGATCAGTTTGTTAATAGTCTCAACCATATGCACCGGAATACGGATGGTACGTGCCTGGTCTGCGATTGCTCTGGTGATTGCCTGACGGATCCACCATGTAGCATAGGTACTGAATTTATAACCCTTGCGGTAATCAAATTTCTCAACCGCTTTGATCAGACCTAAGTTACCTTCCTGGATCAGGTCAAGGAAAAGCATTCCACGTCCCACATATCTCTTTGCAATGCTGACAACAAGACGAAGGTTTGCTTCTGCCAGACGTTTCTTGGCAGCCTCATCCCCATTCTCCATTCTCTTTGCAAGTTCGATTTCCTCTTCTGCTGAAAGAAGCGGAACCTTACCAATTTCCTTCAGATACATACGTACCGGATCCTCGATGCTTACACCTTCAGGAACAGAAAGATCGATCTTGTCAAGCTCAATCTCTTCTTCATCCAGCTTATCAATGTCTGCATCGTCATCATCCAGGATCATATCATCTGCATTACTGTCTGTAATCCTAAGCACATCCACTCCACTGGCTTCCAGAAAGTCAAATACTTTCTCCATCTGTTCAACTCCCAGTGGCTGGTCCTTAAAGAAGTCATTGATTTCCTGGTATTCCAGTACATTCTTTTTCTTTTTGGCAAGCTCCAGAAGTTCTACCAGTTTTTCACTGAATTTACCCATATTCATTTCCATATGTGCTCTATACCTCCATATAGTGTTTATATTTTATCCTTATTCAAAAGAAATATGCAGCTGCTGCCGCTTTCTTCCAAGCTCTTCCAGTTCTTTCTTTGCTTTTACAAGTTCCTGCAGTCCCTGTATATCTGTGGGATCCCAGTTTCTGTTTCTCTCTTTCAGACTCTCATCCTTAATCCTGATCACAGCATCCGAGAAAGCCCGGTTCTGTTCCTCCGGAGTCTCCAGATGGATCGTTGCATTAAAAAGGGATGAAACCTCTCTCTGCTCTTCACTGTCAATGAAAGCATTCATCAGCCTTGCAGGATTCACATCGCCATCCCTGTGCTGCTGGTAAAGCATCTCTGCCACCTGCCTGTACAGAGGAACCACGAAATCTGAAGGCTGGATATATTTTTCCACTGTGTCAAATATACCCGGATAAGTTACCAGCCAGGTAAGCATCAGCTTCTGTGCTTTCTCTGCTGCACTCTCCTTCTTCTTTTGCTGACCTGCTCCCACAGGTTTAGGCTGAATTCTCTGCTCTGCCGGAGTTCCCTTCATTGCAAGAGCTCCGACTCTCTTTTTCAGATTCTCCACACTGATCCCACTGCTTCTGTAATCCTTTACGATTGCTTCTATATAAAGATTTCTCTCCAGTTCATCGGAAAGCTCCAGAAGCATCTGCGCACACCGCTCAAAGAAACGGTTCTGTCCCTGGGGTTCCTCCATTGGAAATTCCCGCTCTGCCATATGTACGCGGAACATAAAGCTGTCCATAGCCTGCTCCAGACGTTTCTCAAACTCTTCCGCTCCAAGTGCCTTGATAAATTCATCCGGATCTTTATGCGGCTTAAGATTTACCACCCTCGAAGAAACACCTGCTTCCCTCAGGATCGGAATGGCACGAAGGGCAGCCCTCACGCCTGCATCATCACTGTCATACAGAAGCAATACCTCCTGAGTATAACGCTTCAGCAGACTTGCATGTCCGGAAGTAAGTGCCGTTCCCAGCGATGCAACCGCATTGGTAAACCCTGCCTGATGCATGGATATCACATCCATATATCCTTCACACAGGATCAGATAATTTTTTCTCGTGGTTCTTGCAACATTCAGCCCGTACAGATTCCGGCTTTTATCAAAGATCGTAGTCTCCGGCGAGTTCAGGTACTTCGGCTTTCCGTCACCCATCACTCTGCCTCCAAATCCGATCACGCGGTTATTCACATCCATGATCGGGAAAATAACCCTGTTCCAGAACTTATCATACATTCCCCTGCGTTCATCCACATTGAACAGGCCGGAATCCCGCAGCAGTTCGTCACTGTAATTCTTTGACTTCAGATATTTGTACAGATCGTCACTGTACTTATCCGAATATCCCAGGCCAAACTTCCTGATCGTCTCCTCACTGAGTCCTCTGCCTGTCAGATATTCATGTGCCTGTCTGCCACTCTCACGACGCAGCTGATAATAGAAATATCCTGCTGCAAGCTTATTGATCTCCAGAAGGGCAGCCCGACGTTCTGCTTTCTTCTTTGCTTCTCCGGAATATTCAATCTTCGGAAGCTGCACCCCTGCCCTGTCTGCCAGATGCTTCAGTGCCTCTCCAAAGGTATAATTCTCATATTCCATCACAAAATTAAATACATTCCCGCCTGCTCCGCATCCGAAGCAGTAATACATCTGCTTCGCCGGTGTTACCGAAAAAGAGGGAGTTTTCTCATTATGAAACGGACAAAGTCCAAAATAGGTACTTCCTCTTTTGTTCAGCTTCACATACTGGGATACAACATCTACAATATCATTCTTCATCCTGACTTCTTCAATGATATCGTCTGAATAACGCATGCTTCGTCCTCCTTCTTGATGATTAATAGACTTCCCATGCTTTTGGTATGTAAATCTCCCGGAATTTCCTTATAGAATACTGGTCTGTCATTCCTGAGAGATAGTCACATACTGCCTGTTCCTTCTTCTCTCCACGCACGATCAGCTCCCTGTATTCTGTTGACATTGCTTCCGGGTATTCGACATAATATTCATATAACTCCGTCAGCATCTTCACTACCTTTTCTTCTTCCTTATGGGCTGCCGGATTCTCATATACATTCTGAAACATGAGAGCCCGCAGATCCATCATTGCCTCGTAGATCTCTGCTGACATCTTTATGGTATCCTGCTCAAGACTGTTCTCTATCACATCATGAACAAATGTATTGAGCCGCTCTCTGGTTGTATAACCGAGCAGCATCCGAAGCGTGACCGGAATATCATCCTCAGAAATAATCCCCGCCCGCTGTGCATCATCCATATCATGATGAATATAGGCGATCTTGTCCGAAAGTCTTACTACCTTTCCTTCGAGAGTAGACGGATTCCCACTGGTTCTGTGATTCAGGATACCATCCCGGACCTCCCATGTGAGATTCAACCCTTCGCCGTTCTTCTCCAGTACCTGTGCAACCCTGACGCTCTGTTTATAGTGGGCAAAGCCATCCGGATTCACTGCATCAAGAGCCCTCTCACCTGCATGTCCAAAGGGAGTATGTCCCAGGTCATGTCCAAGTGCGATCGCTTCTACAAGATCTTCATTCAGTCTCAGTGCCTTCGCTATTGTTCTGGCAATCTGTGATACCTCAAGAGTATGTGTCAGTCTGGTCCTGTAATGATCACCCTGGGGCGCCACAAAAACCTGTGTCTTATCCTTCATCCTGCGAAAAGCTTTACTATGAAGGATCCTGTCCCTGTCTCTCTGATAGACAGTCCGTACATCGCATTCTTCCTCCTGCCGCTCTCTGCCTCTGGAACAAAGACTCAAAGCAGCATAAGGACTGAGCATCTTTTGTTCACGCTGTTCCATGCTTTCTCTGATATTCATAAGCGATACCTCCACAAGCTGACAAAATACCTCTTATTAATTATATTCTACATAAAATTTCAAATTCCTCTTTTTTTCAAAAAAAAATTGAAATTTTTTTATATTTTTTTCAAAAAGGTGTTGACATTAGCTTTTACATTTGATATAGTATCACTTGTCGCGAGGGAGAGCAAAAGAATCCCAGAGAAATGCGATATGCGGAAGTGTCGGAACTGGCAGACGAGCAAGACTAAGGATCTTGTGAGCATTGCGCTCGTGTGGGTTCAAGTCCCATCTTCCGCATTTAAAGAATGAGGAACTATGAGAAGTCATGGTGCCTTATTTTTTTATTCTTTTTTCTACAATAATTCTTTTCTCAGGTAACCATTTTCCGGTCCCCTGCATAATTTATCAGGAAAGCATTATCTACAGGAGCTTGTATGGCTTTTTATCATATGCAGATGCAGCAGGAAAATATAGATACAGGACAATATCAGGTTACCGTATCAGACCGGCTGAACAATCGTCCCATAGAAAACGCACGCGTCAGAATCTCCTACACAGGAGCACCCGACAGTACCATTGAAGAAGTGGCAACAGATTCCTCCGGACGCACTCCTGTCATTGAACTTAAGACTCCACCTCTGGAATACAGTATGGAACCTGTTGAACAACAGCCCTACTCAGAATATACCATTCAGATCGAAGCAGAAGGCTTTGAACCCAAAGAAATCGCAGGAAGCCAGGTATTAGCAGATACTTTATCCAGACAGCCAACAACGCTGAATGTCATGGAATCCGGCGAAACTTTCCAGAGAATTGTAATTCCTCCACATACGTTGTTCTATGAATATCCTCCCAAAATCGAAGAAGCCGAGATAAAACCAATAAATGAAAACGGTGAAATTGTATTAAGCAAAGTCGTTATCCCTGAATATATAGTGGTACACGACGGACCTGTCAACGATTCCGCTGCAGGCAATTATTATGTACGCTACAAAGATTACATCAAAAATGTAGCCAGCAGCGAAATCTATGCCACCTGGCCCGACGACACCATCCGGGCAAATATTCTGGCTATCATGTCTTTTACTCTGAACAGGGTTTATACGGAATGGTACCGGAACAAAGGTTATGACTTTACGATCACTTCCTCCACTGCCTATGATCACAAATGGATCTATGGCAGGAATATCTTTGCCAGCATTGACCGCATTGTAGATGAACTGTTTGAGAATTATCTTTCCAGACCAAATGTACGTCAGCCAATCCTTACCCAGTACTGTGACGGCAAACAGGTACAATGCCGAAACAGAGGCTGGATGACACAATGGGGAAGCAAGGCACTGGGCGATCAGGGATACTCTGCCATTGAAATCCTACGGACTTTTTACGGAAATGATATGTATATCAACGTGGCGGAAGCAATCTCCGGGATTCCCTCCTCCTGGCCGGGATATGATCTGGATATCGGTGCATCCGGAAATAAGGTAAGACAGATTCAGGAACAGTTAAATACAATTGCTGAGGCCTATCCTGCAATCCCAGTTGTTACCGCAGATGGAATTTACGGACCTGAGACCCAAAATTCCGTCAGGATTTTCCAGAGCATTTTCGGCCTGGACCAGACAGGGATCGTAGACTATCCAACCTGGTACAAAATTCAGGAGATCTACGTGGCAGTCAGCAGGATTGCTGAGTTGCGTTAGGGTTGTAGCAAAAATATACGTAAAATGGCTGCCTCACCTACTGATATGTTATCTCACATATTTACCGGATTGGCAGCCGTTTTATTACCCTTACAACAGATATCACCTAAAAAAAGAAGCAAATTCATCTATCGATTCAGCAATATAATAATAGCTATCTTCGCTTGAACTCCAATAATATACTTTTCCATTCTCATTATTTACACAATAATAATTATCTCCCGAAGTCAGTACCACCAGCTCTGCTGGTGGTTTGAGATTGTTTCAATCATGTACCTCGTCCGCAAGAGCATATATCTGTTCCAGCGTCATTTCCGCACCTTTTGTCACGATCAGATGTGTCTCTATTATTTCTTTATACTGCTGCAGTTGTTTCAGCAATTCTATTGTAAGGGGCGCTCCGGAAACCCCACTCATACCGATGATAAGTCTCTTTCTCATTTTTCTTCCTTTCCTGACTCTTCCGTTCATATTAAAGTATGTTTAAAAAATTTTGCAACAATTTGCACAAATTATACCCTTTCGTTTCCTATTTCCTTCGCAATTCTTCTTTTCACATGGATTATTCCAACAAGGAATACGTAAGAAAGAATCCTGTCCAAAAGACTGTTACATCACAGAAACATTGCAGAATAATCTTCTATGATATAAAAAGCTCCCCTCAGTATCACAAATAATAATCACTGAGAGGAGCTGTAATTTCAGAACAGCAGAGCTGTTTTCTTATTAAGATATCTTCTTAGATTAAGAATTTTCTTTCCCAATCTTAACTTTACAATGTTTCCGATAACAGGCAATGCCATAATTTACAATATTCTTCATCCCGTCACTCTTTAACCTTGCAGCATACTGACGTTGTTCAATCTGTTTCAGAGCTTCTGTACAAGCTGCCTCCATTCTGTCTTCCTGAGCATATTTCATCTCGATCACCACTCCGACACGATTCTCCGGAACTTCCAGTAAAATATCACAATAACCTTCACCAGATTCTATATTCGACCAGACAGCCCAGTTCTCCATATGACTTAGCAGCCCCAGCAAAACTCCATGATAAAAATTTTCTTTTCTTCCCTTAACTGCCGTATCTCGAATACTGATTGTATTCCATAAATAGTCGTTAAACAAATCTTCTATCGTTTCTGCATCTCCATCTGGAAAAGCCATGCATAATTTATCAAGCTTCTTTACATCCTCAGATGACTTTTCCTGAAACCATTCCCTGATCTGAAGTTCAAACAATTCTTTAATTTCTCTGTTAGGAATTGCCAGACGTAACTTTCTGCTGTCTATTCTTTCACGTTGTGTTAAATACCCTGTTGTAAAAAGTATACTCCAAAGATTCTCAATGGATTTATCCAGTTCATTATATGTCAGTTCCTGTTTTATTTCTTTTATAACCGTTTCTCCCGAAATCAGGTTTTCGATTTCATCTCTCGTCTGTTTATTCGCTTTATCTATAAAACGACTCACAATGCTGTTGCTGCTGGTATTAGACCAGAAATCTTCTGGTATCGCATCAGGATCTGCACATAAATTTCTGCAATAACTGATCACGTCCCAGGGACAATACACTGCTTTCTTTCCAAACTGATAACCATCATACCATTCCCTGATTGTTTCATGGTAGTCAGAAAGCCCAAAATATTTCAGCATTTCTGCAACCTCATCATCTGTAAATCCAAAGAACTCATCAAACTGTACACTCGTAATCGAAAAAACATTAAAATTGTTTAATCCTGTAAAAATGCTTTCCTTCGCAATTCTCAGGCATCCCGTAAGTACTGCAAAAAACAGGCTCGAATTTGTCTTCAAAACATTTCCAAACATGTTTCTGATCAAAGATACCATCTCGTCATAATATCCATACTGGAACGCTTTATCTAATGGCACATCATACTCATCAATCAAAAGAACCGCTTTTTTTCCATAATGTTTCTCCAGTAATACAGTTAATATAAGTAGCGCCTTCTCCATTGTGGCATCAGACATTTTGAAATCGCCATGATCATCAACGACAGTCAATGCTTTATAAGAGTTTTTTTCTTCCTCTGTAAGGCGGCTGCTCTCTGCCAGAGCACTAAGTCTCCACGCCTCCATTCCCAGAGTATTCTTCAGCGATTTCCGGGCTGACTCAAAATTTAATCCCTCCACATTCTTCAATGTAAGCGAAATTACCGGAAACTTTCCCATATATTCTTCACACAGTTCTTTTTCACGGGATACCTTCAGTCCATTAAACAGCGATTTATCACATCCGATTTCCAGAAATGACTGCAGCATATTCATATTCAGAGATTTTCCAAAACGGCGAGGACGTGTAAACAGATTCACTTCTCCCCAGTTATGAAGAAGTTCTGTTATCATTTCTGTTTTATCCACATAGTAAAAATTATGCCGGATTATTTTTTCAAAACTATCTATTCCAATTGGCAGTTTCTTTCTGTTCCGCATATTTTTCATCCTCCTTCATTACCAGATTTTGCAAGTCAAACGGATATTCGCAATCCGCATTCGGTTAAAAAATTCCCCGAAAAACAGCTTCCCTGATTTTAGATAATGATAACATGAAACATTTGTAACGTAAAGCAGGAGTTACTGCCACTTCGAGCCCGACTAAGCCAGAAATAATAACAGCAATTTTTATTTCAGACAGGAATTATTTATGCTAAAATATACCTAATTATAACAATTCCGACGTAATTTCCTAAGCATAACAAAACAGCAGCCATTGCGGTACTGTTTAGAGTATCTCACAATGGCTGCCTGTCTGATATCACAATTTCATTTGTTATTTCTTATACCAGAATTTCTTACATTTCACCAGTACCTTTCCATCTGGAGCATCTGTCATCATTCCAATTTTGAACCTGTAATTTTTTGTCTTTCCGGCCGGAATATTTACATTGTAGGTTTTGGTCGGTGTTGCAGTTTCATCCAGTGGTATCTCAAAATACATCGTTACCTTTGTAATCGTATAACTGGAAGTGTTCTGCATACGGGCAGTTATATACAGCTCTCCTGTGTTCGGATTGTACTCATATCCCTTGTAGCTGACTTTGAGCTGGTTTAGCTTAGGTGTCGCTGACTTATACCAGAACGATAAGCATTTTACCTTCGGCGCTTTATATGGCTGCTGAGTCATTTTTCCAATATAAACCGTCTTATTCACTGTCTTTCCGGGATTAATCGTTACACTGAAGGTCTGGGTTATGGTTCCATCCTCCATAATAGGTATCTCATATCCCATCTTCACTTTTGTAATCGTGTAACTCGAAGTATTTTTCAGACTCAGCTTCAGATATAACTTTGCTGTATCATTGTCATATTCGAATCCTCTGTAGGTTACTTTAAGCTGTTTGGCAGTTGGCTTGGCAGCAGCCGATGCTACCCTTGGGAAAAATAAAAGTGCCGCAAATGCCGCCAGAAGAAAAAATGCCAGATAGCTTCTACATTTTCCTGCAAATCGATTTTTCATACTCATAAAAATCTCCTCCTCTCTTGATGTGCCATTATAGTTTCAGGCAAATATCAGGAAATACTTTTGATACACCTGATATTTTTTCAGATTTATTATATATTTACAATACAATATCAGGAAGAAATTTTCTATTAACTATTGGTTAGTTTTTTATAAGCACCATTACAGTCATCTATAATTTTGATTGTAATTGACCTAAAAAGAAGCAGATCTCCGTTTCTGAACTCAGAAATGAAATCTGCCAGCTTAACTTATGATACTAACGGCAATATATAATTCACCCAGAACCATGACATAGGCATGATCAGCACCATCGCCGGTATCATGTCCGCAGTCGGAAAGTTCTTCAGTTTTACCATACGAAAACCGGTTGCAAGCATCAGGAAACCTCCGCAGGCTTTAAAGTCATTGATCATGCCCGGCGTAGTCAGCGGAAAAATCGCCGTTGCTGCAAAGAACAGGATCAGGAAAATAATCACCTGCGGAATGGCGATCATACACACTACCATTCCCAGGCTGCAGGCAAAAATAGCTGCTGTAAATAAATCCAGAATAGATTTGGAGATCAGCACTGAATGATCCCCGCTCATTCCGGATACGATAGAGCCATAGATTCCTGTTCCGCTTGCACAGAATAATACGATGATCGTCACCAGTGTATTCATAAACTCATCCTCAGAAAGCTCTGAATTTGAATTCTTGATAAATTTGCCGATCACACGCTGCATAACACCGGCACCGGCATTGATCCTTTCTCCAAGATGAATCGCAAGTCCGATTCCCGTACCGATCACAACAGAAAAAATAACCGCCGGCATATTTTCCATCAGACCGATGGTGCTGATTCCCATTCCCATAGAGCATACCCCGAATACAAGAGTAATATCCTCTTTGAATTTTGGACTTAATTTGTGCCCCACAAAAGCACCCAGGATTCCGCCTATAACTATGGATAATGCATTGATAATTATTCCAATAGGCATATCTTTTTTCTCTCCTCCAGACAAACTCAGACAGATGTCACATTCTCAATACTGCCAAAAAATCAGTATATAACAAACTATAATTTTTCGCAATGTCAAAAATTCTTTACCTTTATTATAAAAGAATCCGACGTTACTGTTCACACACCACTATCCCGCGAGGTGTTTTGGCATGAATATGCCAAAATCCCGAGACATACAAGCCAAAATTCTATTGCCGCAGGCAATCTGGAATGAATTTGGGCTACGTTCATCCGTCAACTATAACAATTCTACAAAAAAGACAGATTTCTCTTTTTTAAAAATCTGTCTTTTTTGCAAATATTTTTACATTATTCACTTTTTTCACGCTCTGCCCGAGCTAACTATCTATAAAAATATTCTGTCTATCATTTATCTCAGATCAGTTTGACAATATCATTGTACATGACAAATACCATCAGCGCCATCAACAGCATCAGCCCTGCGAAATGGATGCCGCCCTCCACCTGTCTGTTAATCGGTTTTCTGCGGATTGCCTCTATGACAAGGAATACCAGCCGTCCACCGTCCAGTGCCGGAAACGGAAGGAGGTTCATAACTCCAAGGTTTGCAGAGAGCAGAACTGCCATATTAAGCATATTCATCCACAGGATCATGGTTCCTTCGCTTTTGCTTTCCTCATACGTAGTTCCGATTGCATCCACAACTCCGACCGGACCACTCAGATCTTTCATTCCAAGCTTTCCGCTGACCAGCTCTTTCAGGCTGAGAATCGTTGTACGTACCATATATTTTACTTCTACGGCACCATATTTGACTACATTCAGCCCTTTTGCTTTTTCAGAATACATATTGTAGGTAAATCCTGATTCTGCCGTACGGTATTCTTTTGGTGTAACCGTAATATCATATTCCTGTCCGTCCCTGGAATAGGTAAGCCTTACAGACTTTTCTGTCAGCGGATTCTCCTGAATATATTTCTGGTAATCTGCTGCATTTGTAATCTTCACTCCATTAATGGATGTGATCACATCTCCCTGCCGAATCCCTGCTTCCTGCAACGGCATTCCATCCATTACAGATTCTACTGTCATGGCAGAAGTATCATCCCCGTTGAAATTGCAGCCCAGAAGGTATCTCACATTTGTATCCGACTTATAGGAAATATCCATCTTCTTTCCGTCACGCTTAACAGTCAGGTTAATGGTATCTCCCTCTTTCAGCTGGTTCAGATAGGAATATACATAGAGATCTTTTCCCAGATCAATGTGATATCCCTGATAACCGGTAATAATATCTCCCTCTTTCAGTCCTGCAGCCTCAGCCGCAGAACCTTCCTTTACGGAAAGAACTCTGGATGGTTCATATCCTACAGCACCTACAATGATCACAGACAATACAAATGCCATGATAAAGTTAAATACCGGTCCTGCGGCAACTACGGAAATCCTTCCCCACACAGACGCACTGTTAAAAGTTCCCGGTTCATTCTCTATGTCCGTATCCTCCCCCAGCATGGCACAGGAGCCACCGATAGGAAGAAGTTTCAGTGAATATCTGGTATCTCCTTTCTCAAAACTGAAAAGTCTTGGTCCCATTCCCAGAGAGAATTCTGTGACCACGATCTTATTCAGCTTTGCAAAAAGAAAATGTCCCAGTTCATGAAAGAGAATGATTGCACTGAATATGACAATTGCAATAATAATTTTCAATCTACCACCTGCTTTCAATCCAACGATAAGTTTCTTTCTCAATCTCCAGAATCTGATCCAGGTCCGGATCCTTTACTGCTGTATGTCTGCTCATAGACTGCCCGATAATCTCGTAAATATCCAGAAAGCTGATTTTTTTCTGAAGGAATTTGCGGACTGCCAACTCATTTGCAGCATTAAAAACGGTTGGCATACTGCCGCCTGCCCTTGCCGCTTCCACCGCCATTGGAAGACCTTTAAAAGTTTTCCTGTCCGGCTCCTCAAAGGTGATCTGCTTCAGCATATGAAAATCCAGTCTGTCGCCTTTTAAAAATCTTCTGTCCGGGTAGCATAATGCATACTGTATCGGAAGTCTCATATCCGGTGTTCCAAGCTGTGCCATCACTGCACCGTCCTCGAATTCCACCATAGAGTGGATAATACTCTGCGGCTGAACCACAACCTGAATATGATCCAGATCTACATCAAAAAGCCATCTGGCTTCCATAACTTCCAGACCTTTATTTACCAGAGTTGCAGAATCCACTGTAATCTTCTGTCCCATTACCCAGTTCGGATGCTTCAGCGTATCCTCCAGAGTCACCTTCTCCAGATCTGCTGTTTTCTTTCCGCGGAAAGGACCGCCGGATGCAGTGATGAGCAGTTTATGTATCTGCTCTCTTTTCTCTCCATGAAGTGCCTGGAAAATAGCACTGTGCTCGCTGTCTACAGGCAGGATCTGCACACCGAACTGCTTTGCCAACGGCATGATCAGATGTCCGGCTGTTACCAGTGTTTCCTTATTTGCCAGAGCAATATCCTTACCTGCAAGGATTGCTTCCATAGTTGGTCTGATTCCTATCATTCCTACGATAGCGGTCACCAGAATGTCTGATTCTTCCATTCTGGCAAGTTCGATAAGACCACCCATCTGGCTTACGATTTTTACATCCAGATCCTGCACACGTACTGCCAGATCTCTGGCTGCCTCTTCTTTCCAGACTGCAACAAGTCTGGGATGAAATTCACGTATCTGCTTCTCCAGCATTTCTACATTGCTGCCTGCTGCAAGACCAACTACTTCCAGGTCATCATTTGCACGTATCACATCCAGTGTCTGTGTTCCGATCGAACCTGTAGAACCTAAGACTGCTACTTTTTTCATATTGTACCTCATTTCAATACTTATACAACAATTTTATAAAATTACTTCTGACCTGACAGTTCTCATATCAGAAAATACTGTAAACATGTATATCAGAAGAATATATGCTCCGTTAGAGCGCGTCTGAAAAAGGCTTTCTGCAAGATGTGCGTCACAATTTGTGGGAATGATTTTTCAGACACGCTCTAGATCTCAATCATCACAAGAGAGAGGAAATAAATAACCGGTGCTGTGAAGATCACACTGTCAAATCTGTCAAGGATTCCTCCATGTCCCGGAATTAATTTTCCATAATCTTTAATCCCCTGATTTCTCTTGATCGCAGATGCAGCCAGATCGCCTACCATGGAGATCAGTGCTCCGATTGCACAGATCACAGCATATTCCAGCATCGGTCCCTGAGTGGCTGCTGCATAGATCACACCAAGAAGTGCAGCTCCTGCCACACCACCCACAGCTCCCTCCACAGATTTCTTAGGGCTGAGGACAGGTGCCATTTTATGTTTACCGATCAGCATTCCCACACAATATGCGCAGGTATCACATCCCCATGAGCACAGAAAGATCAGCCATACGTGGAACTTTCCACCGGGAAGCTCTCTGGTAAGATAAATAAACGACAACATAACTGCCACATACACAATACCAAACAGTGCAGGCATTACCTGCCCTGCCTCATAGGTTGGATAAGTGAACACGTATACAAACATGAGCAGCACAAGTCCGAAAATGATTGCCAGCACTCCATACCTCTCAAAATCAAGCAGTACTGCCAGATAATATAATACTGCGCCTAAATAGCCTGCTGCTGCCAGCAGATTTATCTTCTCATCCTGCACCTTCATTGCTCTGTACAATTCTCTCATTCCAATGAGAGAAACCGCAAGAAGTGTGAAAAACAGCACATAATCACCGCTGATAATAGTGGCAAGCGCAATAATCACAAGCAGGATTCCGCTTAAGAGTCTTGTCTTAAACATTCTTTACTCCTCCTTAACTCCGCCGTATCTTCTGTCTCTCTGATTATATTTCTCAATAGCCTTAATCAGCTCTGCTTTATTAAAATCCGGCCATGCCACATCTGTGAAATAAAATTCTGTATAAGCCATCTGCCATAACAGAAAATTGGAAAGTCTCAATTCACCGCTTGTGCGGATCATCAGATCCGGATCAGGGATTCCTGCCGTATCCAGGTAATTGTCAAAAACATGCTCATCAATTTCTTCCGGCTTTACTTTTCCATCTGCAACATCCTGCGCAAGTTTGCGGATACCTCTTATGATCTCATCTCTGCTGCCGTAGTTTAATGCAATCTGGAAATAGATTTCATCATATTTCTGAGAATATTGTTCCAGACGTGCAATACTTTCCTGAATATCCTGATCAAATGCCGAAACCTCTCCGATCACCCGGACACGCATTTTGTTCTTATCTGCCAGTTTAATACATTTTTTCAGATAACTTCGGAACAGTTTCATCAGACCGTCCACCTCATCTTTGGAACGTTTCCAGTTCTCTGTGGAAAAAGCATATACAGTCACATATTTAACTCCCAGCTCCTTCATATAGTCACAGACTGTTTCCAGATTTGCACAGCCCTTCACATGTCCGTAGCTTCTGGGCATTCCCTTTGCCTTCGCCCAGCGTCCATTACCATCCAGAATAATGGCAATATGATTTGGTACATTCATACTCTTGTTTCCTTTTCTTATCCTGTTATTCCTTTAACCTTACTGTCTCATCATAATGAACCACAGTTTCCGGTCCATTATCTCATTCAGATAAAAAGAGAGCCCGCATTCATGGAGCTCTCCTTTTCGTTTCCCTTATACGGTCATGATTTCTTTGCTCTTTGCATCCACTGCCGCATCAACTTCTTTGATATATTTATCTGTGCTCTTCTGGATTTTCTCCTCAAGTTCTTTGATTTCATCCTCAGATACATCCTGTTTTGCAAGTTTCTTAAATGCATCATTTGCATCACGACGAATGTTGCGGACTGCTACTTTGGCTGCTTCGCCTTTTTTCTTGACATCTTTAACCAGTTCCTTACGGCGTTCCTCTGTAAGTTCCGGGAATACAAGGCGGATTACTTTACCATCGTTGCTTGGATTTAATCCAAGGTCAGAGGTAAGGATTGCTTTCTCAATTCCTTTGATCAGGCTGCTTTCCCATGGCTGGATCTGGATCATACGAGCTTCCGGGACAGTGATATTTGCCACCTGCTGAAGAGGTGTCGGAGCTCCGTAATAATCTACGGCGAGTTTGTCAAGGATATGCGGGTTCGCACGTCCTGCACGAATTGTAACCAGTTCGCTCTCAAGACTTGCCAGTGTCTTTTTCATCTTCTCTTCATATTTCTGAATTCTCTCATCCATTAGGTTCGTCTCCCTCTTTTTATAGTTTTTATATTACACTTTCTCTGTAAACTGACTTATAAGCCTTACTTATACAGTAACCTTAGTTCCGACAAATTTGCCATGTACTGCATTGATGATGCTGTCTTTTTCATCCAGTGCAAATACCAGCATCGGCATCTTCTGTTCCATACACATGATCGATGCTGTCAGATCCATAGCTGCCAGTTTCTTTGCAACTACTTCTTCAATGGAAATTTCATCATATTTTACTGCATTCGGGTTTGTCTTCGGATCACTGTCATAAATTCCGTCAACAGCTTTTGCAAGAAGGATTGCTTCTGCTTCGATCTCTACTGCGCGAAGTACAGTGGCTGTATCTGTGGAGAAGTAAGGATGTCCTGTACCGCCTGCAAAAAATACGATCTTGCCCTGTGCAAAGCTTGCTTCCACTGCATCCTTAGAGTAAAGGCTTGTAAATGCACCGCATACAAATGGTGTAAAGATTTCTGTCTTTAATCCAAGGTATCTGCAGATATCAGATACATAAATACAGTTCATAACTGTTGCAAGCATACCAATCTGATCAGCCTTATTCCTGTCGATAGTCTCACTGGTGCGTCCTCTCCAGAAATTACCTCCGCCGATCACGATGCCGATTTCCAGTCCTTCCTCAGCAATTGTCCTGATCTGCTTTGCAACTTCAATAACAGTCGCCTCGTCAAATCCGGTCTTCTTCTCACCGGCAAGGGCTTCACCGCTTAATTTTAATAATACACGTTTCATAGTAACTGTCTCCTGAAATTAATTTTATCGCAGGTAACAGAGGATCGGAATACCTCCTCTGTTACATTCGTAGTTCTATTCTACCATATTCCGGCAACAATTTCATTACCATTTTCATCAACTGTTGTAGAAACTGTGAAATTGCTGTAATAATGGAATCCTGTTTTACCTGTCTCAGGATCATCCTCATAGCTGCTGCCCTGTGGAGAACCGCATGCGCCTTCCAGTGCATCCAGAGACTGACCGATATACTGTTCTGCTGTGGAAATCATATCGCCGCCATTTCCCGGATCATCGTTACTGCCCGGATTATCATTAGTACCCGGATCGTCTGAGTTTCCTCCATTGCCCGGATCATCTGAATTATCCCCGGTTCCATTGCCACTGTTATTATTCTGATCAGAACTGTTGTTACTATCTGTGGAATCAGAATTATCTGCAGACTTCTTATCACTGTCGTCTGTGGAATCTGATTCTGACTCACTGTCATCTGTAATGCCAAGACGTTCCTTTACCGCATCAAGCGTGGATACTTCTTTTGTTGATGTACCTGTCAGATATTTTGCATATGGGATCGCATCATCATCTGTGCCATCCATACATAACGTAATCTGCGAAATTGTTCCAAGCGGAATATCGCGGAAAAAGCATTCATTCTTGTCCTCATCAGCATATGCAATACGGATATCATAGGAAGCTGTACTCTTGTTGGATGTTGTCTGTGTATCTGATGTCTGTGTATCTGATGTCTGTGTACCTGATGTCTGTGTACCTGATGTCTGTGTACCTGATGTCTGTGTATTTGCAGTCTGCATATAATACAGTGCCTTGTCCTTATCTGTCAGGGTAAACATTCCATTGATGAGATCATCTCCCCATCCTCCATCCTCGTCTGCATCATAATCCTCACTGTCTTCATCCACATGAGTCCGGATATAGAGTGACTGGATGTCATCCCCTGTATTATTTACAAACACAATCTTAGATGCTGTGGAAGTTTTCTCCCCCATTACATTCTTTATGTCTTCATCTGCTGTCTGCTGCATATCCACCATATCGACTGCCTTGGTTACTTCAGGAGTCGGGGTAGCTGTTACCTCTACAGGTGCTGTCTCTGTTGTCTTTTTCTTACCACATCCGGCAGCTGCCACTGTCATTACTAACAGACCTGCCAGTATTAAATAACGTTTCTTCATAATATATTCCCTCCTGCTATATGGATATCTTTTTTCTTTTTAACAATGTCATTTTTTCAATTCCCTATTATTGCAGAGTATCGAAAACTTGTCAACTAAGCCTCTGCCGATTTCATACAATTTTAAGACTTTCAGGTTTTTAAAGTTTCTGCCTGCGGACGCATTCTTATGAAAAAATCACATTTTTCCTACTTCATATTATTGCACAAAAGGAAGCACACACTGTAATCAGCGGATACTCCAACAGAAAGGACTGCCATGTTACTCTGGCAGTCCTTTCTTATCCTTTTGTGGTCATATTTAATATATTTCTATTCTGCAAGCTTCATCAGAAGTTCCACACATTCTTCCTCTGATAAAACCGAAGTATTCAGGCAGATATCATAGTTTTCCATTTTGCCCCATTCATGTCCTGTATAAAAGTTATAATAATCTCTTCTCTGACGATCTTTATATGCAATTCTGTCAAGTGCCTCTCTCTGAGAAATATGCTTATTTTTCTTGATCCGTTTAATACGGTCTTCCATATCAGATGCATAAATATACACACGAAGCAGCTGATTATCATCTTTCAGGATCTGGTCTGCACATCTTCCCACAAAAATACATGGACCTTCCTGTGCCAGGCGCTTCACTGTCTCTTTTTGCGCATGAAACATCTTCTCCGGAATTGTCAGGCGTTTTTTATCCTGCGATTCTTCCGACATCATTACTCCGATTGCATAGAGAAGACTGGTCTTGCCTTTAAATTCATTGATGATTTCCTGGCTGATTCCATGCCTCTCTGCTTCCTTCAGCAAAAGCTTACTGTCGTAACAGGGAACTCCCATTTTTTCTGAAAGCAAAGCTGCAATGTGTCTTCCACCGCTTCCATACTGTCTGCTGATCGTGATTGTTTTCATAGGGCACCACTCCTTTCAGCTCATCTGCCTGAAAAATGAATTGTTATTTTTTTATCTATATGATAGATTATACGAATTTTCGAATATTTTTGCAATATCCATTAATTTTTTCATAACATTTCACAATTTTGAGCCAAAGGATTTGGTAATATTATCAATATAGATTCTTAACCTTAAAGTCACGTTCTGCTTCTCTTCTCTGGTCTTTCTTTGCGATATCCTGTCTCTTGTCATAAAGTTTCTTACCTCGAGCCATTCCGATCTCTACTTTTACCAGACTGTCTTTGAAATAAACTTTCAGAGGTACCAGCGTCAGACCTTTCTCTTTTAGCTTTGCTTCGATTTTGTTGATCTCATACCTGTGAAGCAGCAGCTTACGGATCCTCAGGGGATCTTTATTAAAAATATTGCCTTTTTCATAAGGGCTGATATGCATTCCGTAGATGTAAACCTCTCCGTTTTCCACACGTATAAAGGATTCCTTAATACTACACTTACCCATGCGCAGGGATTTTACCTCTGTTCCTGCAAGGGCAATGCCGGCTTCATAAGTATCTTCTATAAAATAATCATGAAATGCCTTTTTATTATTGGCAATCAGCTTCATTCCTTTTTTCTTTGCCATAATATCCTCCAAGCCATTTTTATTTAACTCTCTTCTTCATCATCAAATACCAGAAGTGTATCCATACATTTTTATTTAATTCTCTTCTTCATCGTCCCGGATATCAGAAACCAGCTCAAAGTCTACAGTCTTGAGCATCTTATCTGCCTCTGCCACGCGGACACGAACCTTATCTCCCAGCTTGTACACTTTCTTTGTCATCTCACCGCGAAGTTCATAGCTCTCCTGGTCAAAAACATAGTAGTCATCACGCAGCGTGTTGACATGAACCAGTCCCTCTACAGTATTCGGAAGTTCCACATAAAGCCCCCATCCGGTAACACCTGAGATAATTCCCTCGAACTCTTCTCCCAGATGGTAGGACATGTATTCTGCTTTCTTCAGCTTGTCTGATTCACGCTCTGCCTCATCTGCGCGGCGTTCGCATACACTGGACTGCCTCGCAACTTCATCAAGGATTTCAGCATAGTGTTCGGTTCTGCCTTCACGCATCAGTCTGCCTCGTAAGTTATCCTTAATGATCCTGTGGATCTGCAGATCAGGATATCTTCTGATCGGAGATGTAAAATGGCAGTAATATTTTGCTGCCAGTCCAAAGTGACCGCTGCATTCTGTTGTATATTTCGCCTGTTTCATGGAACGCAACACCAGACGGCTGATCATTGCTTCATTCGGAAGCCCTTCGATACTTTCGATGATCTGCTGGATTTCTTTTGGCGTGATTTCTTCTTTTGCTTTCTGAATCTTCACACCCTGATTGTGAAGTAATGTCAGAAGACTCTCCACTTTCTCCGGATCCGGGTTATCATGGGTTCTGTATACAAACGGAATCTCTTCTGTGCAGTATTCCTGTGCCACAGTCTCATTTGCCATCAGCATGAAATCTTCAATGATTTTGGTTGCCACATTTGCTTCATATGGCTTAACATCGATTGCTTTTCCTGCTGCATTGAGAATAATCTTGCTCTCCGGAAAATCAAAGTCAATGGAACCTCTGTGATGGCGGCTGTTTCGTAAGATTCCGGACAGTTCTTTCATCATAAAGAACATCGGGATAAGTGCATCATACCGTTTCTTTGCTTCTTCGTCTGTGTCCTCAAGAATGTTCTTTACATCAGTATAGCACATTCTCTCATTTACGTTAATCACTGTTTCCGCGATCTGATGGGAAACTACCTTACCCTTTTCGTTAATGTCCATCAGGCAGCTCAACGCCAGTCTGTCCTCTCCCTGATTCAGAGAACAGATTCCATTGGAAAGACGTTCCGGCAGCATTGGCACAACGCGGTCTGCCAGATAAACACTGGTTCCACGTTTCAGTGCTTCCCTGTCCAGAGCACTGTTATACTGTACATAGTTGCTTACATCTGCGATATGGACTCCCAGATGATAGATATCCCCTTCTTTTGTCAGGGAAATCGCATCATCCAGGTCTTTGGCATCTTCGCCGTCAATAGTGACTGTCTGCAGATGTCTCAGATCCAGCCTTCCATCTCTGTCTGCATCCAGCACATGATCCGGAACACGCTGAGCCTGCTTCATTACTTTCTCAGGAAATTCACTTGGGATTCCGAAGCTCTTGACGATTGCCAGGATATCTGTACCCGGTGTTCGGATATTTCCCAGATTCTCCTTAATTTTTCCTTCAGGATTCTTATTTCCGGAGCCGTAATCTGTGATCACCGCGATTACTTTATCACCATTTTTAATTCCTGCTGCTTCTTTTCTCGGAATGAAGATATCTTTGGAAAATTTCGGATTATCACTGATCACAAAACCGAAATCCCGATTTAACTGGTAAGTTCCTACAATTTCAGGCATACCACGTTCCAGAACCTTCACAACTACACCTTCCTGGCGTTTTCCCTCTTTTTTGTCATCTCTGATGATGATCCTTACTTTATCCTGATGCATGGCTGTTCCTGTATCACTTTCAGGAATAAAGATATCCTCATCCTGTCCTTCGATTTCTACGAAGCCGAAACCTTTGGGATGTCCGATGAATGTTCCCTCAGCCTGGATTCCCTCCGGCTGCTCTTTTTTATTTTTATCTTTCTTCTTTCTACCATACTCTGATCCGTATTCTTCTCTTCGGTCATCGTAATAACGGTCATCTTTTTTCTTTTTCCATTTTCCTTTGACCTTTTCATATCTGCCCTTGCGGTCTACAGATACCTTTCCTTCCTCGCAAAGTTCGTCCAGAACATCATACAGCTCTCTTTTCTCTTCTTTTGAAAGTCTCAGAAGAGAAGAAATCTCGCGGAGTCTCATTGGCTGATAAATAGGATCTCCCATCAGTTCCAGGATAAACTTTTTTCTTCTGTCCATATCTTTTTTACTCATATTACTCCTCACAGCCTCCGCAGAGGACTTTTATCTGATTCAGCTCTTTATGACACAAAAAACACTCTTGCACATAACAAGAGTGTTTCAAATTTCTTTTCTGATTAACCAAGCATATTTAATGCTACAGAAATTACAAAAAATAAAATTCCCATAATAGTGGTTGCCTTAACAAGTCCGCCCTCCATGGAACGACCTTTGTTCTTACCCCAGTATGTTTCTGCTGCTCCGGCGATAGCACCAAGTCCCTGCTGCTTACCTTCCTGCATAAGAACTACTACTGTAAGAGCGATGCAATCTATTATGAAAATGACACTCAGAATGATCTTAATAATCTGCACTTCGTTACACCTCCTAATCAACTGAGTTTCATTGTAACATAGCCGGATTGGGATTTCAACCACAATTCAGAGTTTTTGTCAGGTTTCTTAACAATTTTTTTCATTTTCTTTAAAAGGATTTTCATACACTGCCAGTTCTCCCAAGGCCTCATGGATACGAAGAAGCTGGTTATATTTGGCATTTCGGTCCGAACGGCAGGGTGCACCTGTCTTAATCTGGCCGGCACCTGTGGCAACTGCCAGATCTGCGATAAATGAATCTTCCGATTCTCCTGATCTGTGAGAAATTACTGCCCTGTATCCCGCTTTCTGTGCCATTTCCACTGCGTCCAATGCTTCTGAAAGTGTTCCTATCTGGTTTAATTTTATCAGAATGGCATTTGCCGCTCCCAGTTTGATACCACATGCAAGACGTTTGATATTCGTGACAAACAGATCATCACCTACAAGCTGTATTTTATCTCCCAGTCTTTTTGTCATCTGTTTCCAGCCTTCCCAGTCATCTTCCTCAAGTCCATCTTCAATGGAAACAATCGGGAACTTCTCTGCAAGTTTTTCATAATATTCTATCATCTCGCCGGAATCCCTGAGAACTTCCTCCCCTTTCATTTTTCCTTCTCCGGGGAAAACATAAACGCCTCTTTCTTCATCGTACAGTTCACTTGCCGCAGCATCAATTGCAATGCTGATATCCTTTCCGGGTTCATACCCTGCCTTTTTTACTGCTTCCAGAATCACTTCCAGGACGCTTTCTGAATCGGAAAGATCCGGTGCAAAACCTCCCTCATCCCCGACTGCTGTTGACAGACCTTTTTGTTTCAGGATAATTCTGAGAAACTGGTATACTTCCGCACACATTCGGATCGCCTGCTCCATATTTTCCGCTCCCGTCGGCATGATCATGAATTCCTGTAAATCCACCGTATTGTCAGCGTGACGTCCCCCATTTAAGATATTCATCATCGGTACAGGCATCTGTCTGGTATGGCAGCCGCCAAGATACTGATATAAAGGAATGCGAAGAGCTGCTGCTGCCGCCCTTGCTACTGCCAGGGATACTCCCAGTGCCGCATTTGCTCCTACATTACTTTTATTGTCTGTGCCGTCTGTTTCTATGATTTTTTTATCAATATAGGACTGATCCAGAGCATTTTCTCCAAGAATTGCTTCTGCCAGCTTTGTATTTACATTCTCCACTGCTTTGCGGACACCAAGTCCGGTGTAGCAGCCTTTTTCTCCGTCACGAAGCTCCACTGCCTCGAACTTTCCTGTGGAAGCTCCCGAAGGGACGATTGCCCTTCCCGTATATCCATTTATCCCGATCACACCTTCTCCTACTGTTACTTCTACTTCCACTGTAGGATTTCCTCTGGAATCAAGTACCTGTCTTGCATGAACCCTTCTTACAGGCAGATAACGTAACATATTAGAACCTCCTGATCATTTTAATAAACCGGTAACTGTTCCATATTTTCACAGTTAAACCTCAAGTACAGCGTTTCGTAAATAACTATACCAATCGCGTAGGATGCGGATTCGAGTGTGCTGGTA
>ERZ772877.402-NODE-402-length-39710-cov-61.5033_pt1 | contig 39710 bp, 39 predicted proteins | sample MGYA00580583_ERZ772877 | MGnify/ENA primary metagenome ERZ772877 (study PRJEB29015, sample SAMEA2737661) | human gut metagenome | biome: human gut; feature: human-associated habitat; material: faeces | place: China | collected 2012 ... | reverse complement strand
CCTTTTTTTAGAACCGGAGTTAGTCTTCATCTTTGGCATCTTACTTGTTTTTAAAATTATTAAATATATAATGGTGACGCACTATACCTGCGCGCCACGCATTCATTCTTTTTTATTCTTCCTCGCCCGCTTCCGGCTTTTCAGCCTTCTGTCCCTGAGTTACCGGTTTGGGAGCCGCCGGCTTTTTAGGCATTTCCTTTTTCTTCGGAGAAAGCTGGATTGTCATACGCTTACCTTCAAGTACCGGCATCTGATCCACCTTTGCAAAATCTTCAAGATCGTTGGCAAAACGAAGCAATAACACTTCACCTTGTTCCTTGAAAAGGATGGAACGCCCCTTAAAGAATACATATGCCTTCACTTTATCCCCGTCTTCCAGGAATCCTCTGGCATGTTTCAGCTTAAAGTTGTAATCATGATCGTCAGTCTGCGGTCCGAAACGAATTTCCTTTACGTTCACTTTTACCTGCTTCGCTTTCTGCTCCTTCTGGCGTTTCTTTAATTGATAAAGAAATTTAGAGTAATCAATAATACGACAAACAGGAGGTTGAGCATTGGGGGAAATTTCAACTAGATCCAGCTCTTTCTCTTCAGCCATTTTCAAGGCCTGAAAGATAGGATATACTTTCGGTTCAATCTCGTCGCCCACGATGCGGACTTCTTTGGCACGAATCTGTTCATTGATTCTATATTGCCCTTTTAAAGTGTCATTCTTCATTAAAAACGTTTACTTCCTAGTTTGATTTTTTTATTGTTCTACTAAATATTTATCATGAAACGGCTGCAAAGTTACCATTTATTTATCATATTCTGAACTTCTTCGTTCAAAATTTTAGCAAATTCTTCATATTTCATGGTTCCTTTGTCGCCTTCCCCTTGTCTGCGAACAGAAACTTCACCATTTTCAGCTTCTTTTTCACCCACAATCAACATATAAGGAATGCGTTTCATTTCATTATCACGGATCTTGCGGCCGATCTTTTCATTACGATCATCCACAATAGCACGGATTTCATGCATTTTCAGATACATCTTCACTTGCTCTGCATACTCATTGAACTTTTCACTGATCGGCAGGATAGCTACCTGATCCGGAGTCAGCCACAACGGGAACTTACCGGCAGTGTGTTCGATCAATACAGCCACAAAACGCTCCATTGATCCGAATGGTGCACGGTGAATCATCACCGGACGGTGCTTCTGGTTGTCAGAGCCCATATATTCCAGTTCAAAACGTTCCGGCAAGTTATAGTCTACCTGAATGGTTCCCAACTGCCAACGGCGACCGATGGCATCTTTCACCATAAAGTCGAGCTTGGGACCATAGAAAGCAGCTTCACCGTACTCAATCTTAGCCGGCAGGCCTTTTTCCTCACAAGCCTCGATAATCGCCTGTTCAGCTTTCTCCCAGTTGTCATCGCTACCGATGTATTTTTCACGGTTCACTTTATCACGGAGTGATATCTGAGCCTCGAAGTTCTGGAAATTCATCGAACGGAACACGATAGAAATGATATCCATCACACGGAGGAACTCATCTTTCACCTGATCCGGACGACAGAAAATATGTGCGTCATCCTGAGTAAAGCTGCGTACACGAGTTAAACCGTGAAGCTCACCACTTTGTTCATAACGGCAAACCGTACCGAATTCTGCAATACGCAACGGAAGGTCCTTGTATGAACGCGGAAAATTCTTATATATCTCGCAGTGATGCGGACAGTTCATCGGTTTCAAGAAATACTCCTCTCCTTCTTCCGGAGTATGGATCGGCTGGAACGCATCCTTACCGTATTTTGCATAGTGACCGGAAGTCACATACAGCAACTTATTACCGATAGGCGGAGTAATTACTTCCTGATAGTCATAGCGGGTCTGGATACGACGCAAGAACTCTTGCAGACGCAAACGCAGTGCAGTACCTTTCGGCAACCACATCGGAAGTCCCTTACCTACTGTTTCAGAGAACATGAACAACTGCATTTCCTTACCGATCTTACGGTGGTCACGTTTCTTGGCTTCTTCCAGCAACACCAGATATTCATCCAGCATTTTCTTTTTCGGGAATGTGATACCATAGATACGGGTCAGCATCTTACGGTCTTCGTGACCGCGCCAGTAAGCACCGGCAACAGTTGTCAGCTTGACAGCCTTGATCGGCGCAGTCGTCATCAAGTGAGGACCACGGCAAAGGTCAGTAAACGCACCCTGGGTGTAGGTAGTAATATGTCCGTCTTCCAGTTCTGAGATCAATTCACATTTATACGTTTCGCCACGGTCGCCAAACATTTTCAGAGCGTCCGTCTTCGAAATACTTTCTCTGACTACCGCTTCTTTCTTTGCCGACAATTCAAGCATCTTTGCTTCGATGGCAGGCAGGTCACTTTCTTTAATCACAGCTTCTCCCGGATCCACATCATAGTAGAAACCGTTTTCGATAGCCGGTCCGATACCAAACTGGATACCCGGATAAAGTTCCTGCAAAGCTTCAGCCAGCAAGTGGGCGCTTGTGTGCCAAAATGCATGTTTGCCTTCTTCATCGTCCCATTTGTAAAGTACGAAATCAGCATCTTCATTAATAGGACGTCCTAAATCATAAGTCTCACCGTTCACGCCACATGCAAGTACATCCTGTGCCAAGCGCGAACTGATACTTTCTGCAATCTGTAAACCGTTCACTCCTTCGTTATACTCACGAACGGAGCCATCGGGAAATGTTATCTTTATCATAATATGATGATGTTATATTTTCATAATGAGAACGCAAAAGTAACGAAATCTTTTGAGTTTTCTATTTTTTATCAAAAAAATGTTATTCTGTCTGATCCGTGAAACGCTTGATCACGTTGTAAGCAGAAACAACTCCTAGTTCACCGGCCTTGCTCAAATCTGAGATTCCCGCCTTATTATTACCCAGGAAAATATGCGTAAGTCCCCGGTTGAAATAAGCGTCAGCAAAGTCCGGAGACAGCTGAATCGCCTTATCGTAATCGACAATCGCAGCCCTGTAATCTTTCAGCATAGCCGCCACATTGGCACGGTTATAATAAGCGTAAACGAAATCCGGAGCCAGAGTTATCACCTTATCCAGGTCCTTTCTGACAACTTCATAATCCACCGCACTCACTTCCTTGGCAGCAGCGCCACTCGGCATATCCGCTTCGGCAGCCTGTTCAGCCTTCTGATATTCCAGTTGTTTACAACGAATCAGTGCACGCATGAAATAGGCCGGGAAGAAATCTCCGTCCAGCAATATCGCCTGAGTCAGGTCGGCAACCGCACTGGAGAAATCCTGTACCAGATAAAAGTCAATGGCACGGGCAAAACGCTTCGGAGCACTCTTGTCATCGTCCACAATAGCCGATGTATGCGCATCAATCAGGGCAAAATGGAATTTCACCTGTTCTTCCGTCAGCGGGGCCTCCATATTTGTAATACGGATACGCTTCGGAAGTACATTCGCCAGATTCAGGTCTTCAATAAACTTATGGAAATTCACCGAACGCTTCACTTCGCTCGACTTTTCATAATAAGTCAAGGCAAACATCGGTTCCAGTTTTATGTTCACATTCTTATCCTGTACGCGTCCGCGATAATCACTTGTATAGCGTTGATCCGCTTCAGAATCATCGGCAATCACAATTTTGCGATAGTTGTTCATGTTCTTGTCAGACTTCTTACGAGTTTTTCCTTCCTCGCTTTCGTCACCGTTCTCGCCGCTCTGGTTTTCTTTATCCTTATTCTGATTCTGGGCAACGTCTTTGTTCGTCCCTCCATTCTGCTTGTCAAGCTGAGCCTTCAACAGTTTGAAGTCATCCTGTTCGGCCCCCTTCTTGTCGCCGATCTTCTTGCGGGCTTCCGCACGATGATAATATCCTGCGAGGAAGTTCGGATACTGGTCGATAACTGTCGTATAGTCTTTGATAGCACCCCGGTAATCTCCCGTCTGAGCACGAAGCAACGCACGGTTAAAGATAGCCATCATATTATCAGGTTCCATCTGAATCACAAAATCGAAGTCCTCGATAGCACGGTTGTCATCCCCGACACGGGCACGAAGCAAACCACGGTTATAATGCCCGATAAAGTTATTGGGATCAATATCCAAAGCCAAATCATAATCGCTCATAGCACCCCTCAGATTATTCTGATGGAATCTGGCCAAAGCACGGTTTATATAATTACCCGCGTTCTTCGCGCTCAGATGAATCGCACGGTCCAGATCCGATTCCGCTTCTGCATAGTTGGACTGCTGCAAGCGAACAATAGCCCTTGCCGACCATGCGTCCGGATCATACTTATCCAGTTCGAGAGCCGTATTAAAGTCCTTCAGCGCCGCAACCGTATCCTTCTGCTGCAAAGAAACCTCTCCCCTCATCAGATAAGCACGTGTATAGCGCGGAGAAACTTTCAGCAAGCTCTCCAAATCCTCCTTGGCTGCGTCATAATCCTTTTTCTGAATATGAGACAAGGTCAGATTGTGCCACAAGGTGATGTTTTCCGGATCATAATGCAATGCTTTCTGATAATCCTCAATCGCCCCGTCGAATTTACTCTGACGAATCCGTGCCAGTCCACGAACCTGATATGCACCTACTACAAACGGATTCCGTTTGATAGCCTCGTCACAATCCGCTTCCGCTCCTTGATAATCCTCCAGGTTCACCTTTGCCAGCGCCCTGAAAAAATAAGGCTCATACAAATATGGCTTCGCATTAATTACCTGGTTGAAATACTGAATAGAAAGCACGTAGTCCTCAAAATACAGCGCATTGCGGGCAATAGTCATCACCCGCTCCGTATTAATCTGAGCACAAACCAGTGTGGGGAACAGCAATAAAACTGTTAGTATTCTTTTAATCATTGATATTTTATGCTTGTAAACGAAACAAAAATAATGCTTTTCGCTTACTTAACAGGGATATAAACGTTTTTTATCTTTATTTCACCTGTTTCATCTTATATGAACTACGCGCTTTTCCTTTCAGCATCGTATTTAATTTTCCTCTTATCATTTGTTTGCGCAACGGCGAAAGGTGGTCGATAAACATCTTTCCGTCCAGATGGTCGAACTCATGCTGCATCACCCTTGCCAGATAGCCTTCCACCACTTCATCATGCTCTACAAAGTTCTCGTCCATGTATTTCACACGGATCTTATTTCCTCTTTTCACAGACTCATGAATGCCGGGCAGACTCAGACAACCTTCTTCCATACTGACTTCCTCTCCACCCACTTCGATGATATGAGGATTGATATAAGCTTTATTAAAATCCTTAAATTCCGGATAGTCTTCCGAAAGCGGGTCTAATGTAATCGTAACGACACGGATAGGCAAGCCGATCTGTGGAGCAGCCAGTCCCACGCCATCGGCGTGCACCATTGTTTCAAACATATTCGCGATCAGCTCTTTCAGGTTCGGATACTCCGGGGTTATGTCCTCTGCCACCTTTCTCAAAACAGGCTGGCCATATACATAAATTGGTAAAATCATACTTTATACTCTACTAAAAAATTAAATTATTCTCTGTCTTATTATTAAAAACGTTTACTCTCCAAATATGTTTGCAGAATAATAGTGGCACTTATCTCATCCACCAATGCTTTGTTTTGCCGGTCTTTCTTTTTCAGTCCGGCTTCCAGCATCGTACGGTGTGCGAGAACAGATGTGAAACGTTCGTCCACATATTCTACAGGAAGTTCCGGGAAACGTTTCTTCAATGAACGAACAAAGGGTTCGATGTTCTTCATATTTTCCGAAGCTTCATTATTCATCTGCTTGGGCAATCCTATAATAATCCGCTCTACCGGTTCTTTTGCCACATACCCACCGATAAAGTTCAGAAGTTCATGCGTGGGTACAGTTGTCAACCCGTTTGCAATCAGTTGCAACGTATCGCTCACAGCTATCCCTGTGCGCTTCCTTCCATAATCTATAGCTACTATTCTGCTCATATGGGGTACAAAAATACAAAAAAGACGCTTCCCGCGAAAGGAAACGTCTCTTTTATTCTATTATTTCAACTGTGGATTATTCTTCCACGATAGCAACACGGCTCAACTTAGCGTCATCGTAGAACATATTGCCTACACCACCCTTGTAATCAACCTTCAGTTGAGAAGCAGGTACACCGAATTCGTTCACCATCAGGTCACGTACAGCTTCAGCTCTCTTCTTACTTAACTTCATGTTGTACTCAGCAGAACCAGTACCCTTGTCAGCATATCCTGTAACAGTAAATGTCTTTTCCGGATTAGCTTTGATACCCTTAGCCATTGCTTCGATGTTCATGTACTCTCTCTTGCTGATGTTGCTCTTACCAATGTTGAATACAACAACCAGACGTGGAACGAATCCGCCTTCTTTCTTAACGATTACTTCCGGCTTCTTGTTGCGTGCTTCAACCAAGTCACGTTTCAGAGATTCGTTTTCACCCTTCAGAGAGTTCAGTCTGTTTCTCATGTCGTCCAACTGGCTTTCCGGTACCATCGGTACAGTAGGAACAGCGTTGAATCCGCGTTTTTTGAACTTGTAAGTTACACCTACAGTTACACCGGCCATACCTTCTTTAGAAGTTCCGCCGAATGCATCCTTCATCAAAAGGCCACGCAATTCAAGGTTGATATCCCAAGCATCCGATACACGGAAGCGGTTGATCAAACCGGCATTGATACCTAAGTTTTGTTGATGAGGTTCTGACCAAGAAAGAGCCACACCTGCACCTACGTAAGGAATGAATGAATAAAGACGATCCTCGTTGTAACCGCAGAACATGTTAGAAAGGTTGAAGAGAACATCACCATGGAAGTTAGCCATGTTCCATTTCTGCTTGTAGTAACCGTTAGAATACTTGCCACCTTTTGTATACAAGTCATTAGCACTAGGAGCAGCTCCCTTAGCTTGAAGACCGTTGTATGCGACACGCAATCCGATACCCGGAGTAAACCATTTACCTACGGCAATATCAAGTGCCGGAGCAATGCGTTTTCCGAAATCCGCTTTACCGTCGTTGTCGCCAAAGTACATTTGACCACCAACGCCACCACTAATGAACCAATTGGCCCCAAAACGATTAGTCTCTACAGTGTAGGCTTTACCTTCTGTTTTTCCTTTTTCCTGAGCAGACAGGCACACAGAAGCCCCTACCATTAAAATAAACAATAAACCCTTTTTCATCTCAATTTATTTTAGTAAATAATATAATGCAGTTTGTGTTACGCTATAACCACAACTCTACAGGCTCTAAATCTTAAACAAAGAGATATAAATCTCTACCCTTTTTCTTTAAATTTAGTGCAAATATAGATATTTATTGTAATACACACAAAAAAACTCGTAAAAAAACATTTCTTCGTGATATTTATATGGGATGATAAAAGTGTTGGATAGCCTACAAAGGGTATAGCCAACATTTTTGAAAGAAAAATAAAAGCAAAAAAATAACCAATGATAATCTATATCATTGGTTATCCCTTATTTTTTCCGCTACCTTAATTAATATACCAGTTTTACATTATCAATCCACAATGAATTTCCGGGTGAACCGACGTAAGCTCCGCCATGACTGGATGTGAACTGGAGATACAGATGAGTCGGCTCATCATTTTCATCCCCCCATGCCACTTCGTGGATAGGCACGCTTTCACCTTTGCTGTTGACTGTATAGTTCTCAGTCACCTGCAGACGCATCATGTGAGGTTTATATTCGGGACGGCTGGTAATGTCTCCATACATAATTTCATACGTGGCATTATTCTTCCAGTCGGTAGAGTGATAGTAATAAGTCACCAACGTTCCGATACGCTTGGCATAAACATTTCCGTTGGCATCCTCCCAGCGTTTCTGCAAAAATAAAATAGCAGCCGGATAATCCTTGCCTGCTACATCTGTAATTTTACTGAAACCGGTAGCACGTATACGTTTTTCCCTGTCGGACATCTTCACTTTATAGTCAAACTGAAGGGCAACCGGCTTCTTGGTAAACGGAATCCCCGTCTGAAGCATCTTCTGCGGGTTTTTGGTACCCTTGATCGGTTCGTGCACAGATCCCGTAAAGATAGAGCCGGCAGCCAATACGGTTATATTGACAAGCCCCAGTACCTTCACACTTTCCATACGCGTATCCAGGCGTGCACAGTAACCGTCTCCCCGTTTCTCCGGAAAAACCGACGTATTTGTCTTGGTAATACCTGCCACTTTCGCCATCACATTCGAAGTCGCCCACGGTGAGCCACCCATATTCTTATACACCTGATCTCCCTTAATCACAGTCGTCGGACCAATCTCATACACATTCTTCGTATTCCCTCCGATAATCCCCGACTCTTTTATCTGGCGGTCCACCCATTGGTCCATATCCCCGAAGGGGACCATCTCCACTTTATGCTGCGCCATCAAAGACAAGGAAGAAAAAAATGCAACGAAGCCTGTCAGAAACAGGCGATGAACCATTTTCTTAATCATCAATACTTATCCTTTCTTTTATAAATTATAGTTCCATTGTTTCAAAGCAAAATCCCAGTTTTCCTCTACCAATCGAATCGTCCGGTCATCATATTTATACTTATTCTTCTTATATCCCTTCTTGCCGCCGACATATTTTTCGATATCTCCTTGTGCTTCGGCGAAGCCGGGGATAGAAAGTGACTTATAAATATTCTCCGTCATTCCCATCGCATCCGCTTCAAAGTCTTCAAACTTCACTTCGATCAGATTGCCTTCCGGAATGAATTTCTTATCCGATTCATACTTATGATACAGCTTTGCATAAATAGAAAGGATATTCTCCTCCAATTGTTCATTGCTGACATCCTCCAGTTTCAGAGGCTGGATTGTATTGGTAAAGAAACTGCGTGTAGATTCAAATACCGTATACGGATTACGCATCAGGTAGATAAACTTGGCGTTCGGGAACATTTTCACCAATTCTTTCACCCTGCCCGTATGAGGAGGGTTCTTGCTGAGGAATTGCGTACCCTTGGTGTTCCACAAAGAAATCTTGATCAATTTCGTGAATACCTCTTCAAACACTTTCAGTTCTTTGTCCGTGATATCATCAAACAGCAGATACTTGTCCGCATATTCCTGTTGATATTTCGGCAGGAACCAGAAATTATAATAGGTATACGGCATCATGTTCGACAATGCAAACTCTTCCTCCTGCGGAAGATCCACTGCCAGCTCCATATTATCCGTCGGACGCTTGTCCGGCATCAGCCAGCTCATATTCTTCTTGAAGAAAGGCTGTCCCCACATCATCAGATGCGGGAATACGGTCTGATAAGTTGTGTTATACCCAAAATGCTTGTCGCAGGAGAACACGTTATGTACAAAAGTAGTTCCACTCCGCCAGTGTCCCAGAATGAATACCGGATCATGTTCCAGCGGCTGATTGGCCAACAACTTTTCGTAGCGTTTATCCTGCAATGCAGCCAACGGAGAAAGCAGGCGGCACACCGCTTTCGTCAACCGGTACTTGCCTTTATAAGCAGCATCAATATCACGGCCGGCAGTGATTGCCTTAAACGTTTTCCAGTCGGCACCTACCAACGTATTAATCGGAAGTTTATTAAATTCAAGTAATCCCATCGTTCTACATTTTATTTAATCACTTTTATGGAGAGTCCCTGGCGTTCCAGTTCCTTCACAGCTTTTTCTATGGCGGCGTGATGTTCCGGAGCGATGTCCAGTTTCGACAAATCCAGTACGGGGATATCGTCTGTGGCAGCCATATCTTTCATCTCCACCCGGTCGATAATCATACCTACGGCAGAGGTATTGTTCGTAATCGGGTCGATCAGGATAAAGGAACCGCAAGATTTGTTTTTCTTATAAGGGTCAAAGAAAAGTTCCTTAGCAGTAGTCAGCACTACACGGGCGATCTGATTGAGCTGCAACGGCAAATTGTCCTTGGTCAGTTGTCCATTGTCAATGGAAAGATGTTCCATCGTGTTGACATCCACTTTATATTTGATCGCATCGATGCGGGTACGGCTCAAGTTGCTAGTCTGCTTGATAAAGAACGATTTATTGATGTCCATCGGTTCTTCATCCATCCATACCATCATTGCTTCGAAGTTGCGGTCAACGATCGGCAAGTTGTCCGGATGCACCAGCATTTCACCACGGGATACGTCGATTTCGTCTTCCAGCGTCAGTGTAACCGACTGCGGCGGGAAAGCGTAATCCAGTTCGCCGTCGTATGTCACGATGCTCTTCACTTTGGAAGTCTTTCCGGAAGGCAATGCCATCACTGTATCCCCCTTGCGGACAATACCCGATGCCACTTTACCGCAAAAACCACGGAAGTCAAGGTTCGGGCGCAGCACATACTGCACAGGGAAACGGAAATCCGTGAAGTTATGGTCATTGTCGATATGAACCGTTTCGAGGAAGTCCAGCAAAGAGATTCCTTTATACCACGGAGTGCGTTCAGACTTATCCACAACGTTGTCACCGTCCAAAGCAGAAAGAGGAATACAGTTCACATCCGGAATACCCAGCGGTTCTACGAATTTCTTGTATTCCGATACAATCTCGTCGAACCGTTCCTCGGAGAAGTCCACCAGGTCCATCTTATTGACCGCCAGCACCACGTGCTTGATGCCCAACAGAGATACCAGAAAAGTATGACGACGGGTCTGGGTAATCACACCCGTACGGGCGTCTACCAAGATAATTGCCAGATTGGCCGTAGAGCCACCGGTAATCATATTACGTGTATACTGTTCGTGTCCCGGAGTATCCGCAATGATAAACTTACGGCCGTTGGTAGAGAAGTAGCGGTAAGCCACGTCAATCGTAATCCCCTGCTCACGCTCCGCTTTCAAGCCGTCGAGCAATAAAGCATAGTCTATATGTTCGCCTGCATTACCCAGACGCTTACTGTCACGTTCCAATGCATCCAGCTGATCTTCGTACAGTTTCTTACTGTCAAACAACAGACGTCCGATCAAAGTCGATTTTCCGTCATCCACCGAACCGGCAGTCAACAGTCTCAGCAAGTCTTTCTGTTCATCTTTATCCAGAAAGGCCTTTATATCTAGCTTATTATCCATTTCCAACTTTTAGTTTTTTAATCATTCATTTTTAATTGCTTAAAAATACCCTTCACGTTTCTTCTGTTCCATGCTGCCTTCCTGGTCAAAGTCGATCACACGGGTAGTACGTTCGCTCTTGGTAGTCGTCATCATCTCTTCCACGATCTCTTCGATGGTAGCCGCACCGCTCTCTACTGCGCCCGTCAACGGCCAGCAGCCCAGAGTACGGAAACGCACCATCTTCATTTCGATCTGATCACGATATTTTTCCGGCAGACGGTCGTCATCCGCCATGATGATATTACCATCCAGATTGATCACAGGACGTTCCTTGGCATAATACAGCGGAACGATCGGAATATTCTCCAGACGGATATACTGCCAGATATCCAACTCCGTCCAGTTGCTGATCGGGAACACACGGATACTCTCACCTTTGTGTACACGGGCGTTGTAGATATCCCACAATTCAGGACGCTGGTTCTTCGGGTCCCACTGGTGGAATTTATCACGGAAAGAGAAGATACGCTCCTTGGCACGTGACTTTTCTTCATCCCGGCGCGCGCCGCCGAATGCAGCGTCAAATTTATATTTATCCAGCGCATGCAGCAATGCCTGAGTCTTCATCAGGTCCGTATGTACCTTGCTTCCATGCGTGAAAGGTCCTACCCCTGCATGAAACGCTTCCATATTACTTTCCACAATCAGGTTCCAGCCATGTTTCTTGGCATATTCGTCGCGGAACTGGATCATTTCCTTAAACTTCCACTTCGAATCGATATGCATCAACGGGAAGGGAACTTTTCCCGGATAAAACGCTTTTTCAGCCAAGCGCACCATCACCGAAGAATCTTTTCCGATGCTGTACAGCATCACCGGATTCTCAAATTCCGCCGCCACCTCGCGGATGATATGAATTGACTCGGCTTCGAGTTCTTTCAAATGGCTCAGTTTATATTCTTCCATCTTTTTTGAAATTTCTTCATTTATTTCTTTTCTATTTTCGGCAACACCATCTCCAGCAGGCGGTTGACCGATTCTTCCAGACTCAGCTTCGAAGTATCCAATGCCAGGGCCGGATGTTCGGGCACCTCAAACGGTGCGGAAATTCCGGTGAAATTCTGAATTTCTCCCTTGCGCGCTTTGGCGTACAGTCCTTTCACATCCCGCTTTTCACACTCTTCCAGCGGGGTGCTTACGAAAACTTCCAGGAAATCATCTTTTCCGATAATATTCGCTGCCATTTCACGGATATCATTATTGGGACTGATAAATGCCGCAATCGTAATGATGCCGCTGTCCAGAAACAACTTGGATACTTCGGCGATACGACGGATATTCTCTACACGGTCAGTTTCGGAGAAGCCCAGATTATTGTTGATACCGCTGCGGATATTGTCTCCATCCAGAATACGGCACAGCAGTCCGCGCTTATGGAGTTCACGTTCCAATGCAATCGCAATCGTACTTTTACCTGATCCGCTCAGACCTGTAAACCAGATCATCACGCTATGCTGTCCCAGAAGTTCTTCTTTGTCCTCCCGCGTCATCATGCGGTCAAAAATCGGATATATATGATTTTTTTCTTCCATTTATAGAATATGTTTATTAAAAGTTCCAGATCAACGGGATCAGGATCACAGAGATTAAGAAAGTGATGATATTGAGCGGCAGACCGATACGGACAAAATCCGTAAACTTATAGTTGCCGATACCTTGCACAATCAAATTAGTCTGATAACCGATCGGTGTGGAAAAGCTGGCAGACGCAGCCATACAGATCACGACAAAGAAAGGTGTCGGACTTACGCCCAACTGCGCCGAGATGGACAGTGCCAACGGGAATGCCAGAGCCGCAGCCGCATTGTTCGTGATCAGTTCCGTAAACAAATTCGTGATGACAAACAATATAGCAAGTAATACATGCGGTCCGTAATCGTCACTCAAACCGATGATAAATCCTGCCACACAATCGGCCACACCGGAGTTCACCATAGCCTTGCTGATGGCAAATGCGCAGGCAATCGTAATCAGAATATCCCACGAAATATATTTGGTATACTTACGGGCGGGGAAAATATTGGTCCACGCCATGATAATAGTAGTAATGCAGACAAAGAAAAACATATCCAGCTTGATATCGGGAAACATCTCTTTGGTTGCCGGCAGTTCGCCCACCGTAGCACCGACAATCATCAGTACCAGCAAGATTAGCGCCAACCAGCGCTTCTTCTTTCCCGAAGTATCCGGATCATTGCCGTTGGTAAGCAGCACGAATACCGAAGATTCTCCCCAAGTCGGGATAAACGTATCATCCGCCATCACCACAAGCGTATCACCCTCACGGAGCACTACATCCTCCAGATGATCGACATAGCGCTGACCGTTACGTGTTTTGATCTCTTTCACTTCCGCACCATAGTGACGCTGGAAATTGAAATCACTCAGTTTCTTGTTGATACCGGGGAAACGGGCTCCCAATACAGCTTCTACACGATGCAACTTCTCTCCTTCCTCCACTTCTTCATCGGGCACAGCCGTATCCGGACGTGCATCGGGCAAGAGCCGTTTGGAGAAAATGAAAAGATATATGATACCGGCAATGGCAATAAAGATGCCGACCTTTCCCAGTTCGAACATGGTGAAGCCTTCATAGCCGGCTTCCAGAATCATACCATGCACTACCAGATTGGTAGAAGTGCCGATCAGCGTACAGATACCGCCAAGGATAGTCACATAAGAAAGGGGAATCAGGAACTTGGTGGCCGGAAGTTTTACCGATTTCGCCCAATGCTTGATGATCGGGGCAAAGATGACTACCACCGGAGTATTATTCAGAAAGGCAGAAATGAATGCAACAGACGGCAGGATACGCAGCTGCGCTTTAAACACCGTCGTCTTCCCCTGCGGAAGCAGTTTCTTGATCACTTGCCCTAATGTACCCGACTGACGGATACCTTCACTAACCAGGAATAACAAGGCGACGGTAATCATTCCTTTATTACTGAAACCTTCAAGCATTTCCTTCGGAGTCAGAATGCCGACGCACAGAAATAAAACCACTACCGAAAAGAGCACCATGCCCGGCCGCATCTTATCCGCGATCAGGGCAGCCATCATTCCTAATAAGGATAATAGTACAAATACAATTTCAAATGTCATATAAACATTAATTAGCGTTCTCTTTTTGCTTCAACGATAAACCACGGATTCAGCAGATCCTCTTTGTTATATCGCAAAGGTTCCTCCTTCCCTGCCTGATATACTTCCATCCCTGCGGCACGGGCTATCGCATGTCCGGCAGCCGTATCCCATTCCATCGTCGGAGCAAAACGCGGATAGACATCCGCCATTCCTTCGGCAACCAGACAGATTTTAATAGAACTTCCGCTTGATATCAGTTCCACATTGCCGTGTTTCTTTTTTAAGTCTGCAATATATGTTTCAGTTTCAGGCGTCAGGTGTGAACGGGAAGCGACAGCAATAAAATGGTCGCGCGCATCCGCCAATGGCATCCGTTTCGATTTCTCAATCATCTGCTGTAAGGTCACTCCCTCGTCTTCCAGACCGACAATGCCGGAACACTTATAGGCACCTGTCCCCTCCACTGCAAAATAAAGTTCTTTTTTTACAGGCACGTAAATAACACCCATTACAGGTACAGCGTTCTGCACCAAAGCTATATTTACCGTAAATTCTCCGTTACGCTTGATGAACTCCTTCGTTCCGTCCAGCGGGTCTACAATCCATAAAGTATCCCAGCCTCGCCGCACTGCATAGTCCATATGCTTTCCTTCTTCACTAAGAACCGGAAAAGGAGTTTCATTCAAAATGGCCACAATCGCCTCATGGGCTTTCCTGTCTGCTATCGTTAAGGGAGAGTTATCCGCCTTCTTCTCTATTTCAAAATCCGACTTCGGATCTTCATAGATAGAAAGGATTTTTTCACCCGCTTTCAACGCTGCATCGATAGCAGCCATTACATATTTCTGTTTCATAATGACAAAAGTAAAAACTTTATTTACGAAAAAAGTTTCCCACCTGCTATTTATAACTTCTTTTAGTAGAATGATAAAAATTTCTAAAAAACGAATTTACAATGTGTAACAAAAAAGCAGTAACTTCCCAGTTACCGCCTTCTTATTTCGGGAAAATAGGTTATCCATCCCGATATATATTACCAAAAAGAAATCAATAAATGCGATACAGCAACCAGGCTCCCTGGAAGTCTGTACGACTCGGGTATTTAGCCTTGAATGCGTCACGTGCATCGACAGCAGCCGCTTTGTCAGCGAATGAGCTTACAATCACACGGTACATTGCTTTTTCTGCATTGAATGCGATTGTTGCGTTGTAACCTTGTCCGTCCAACCAGTCTTTCAAGCCTTCAGCATTCGCTTTCACACCGAAGCTGCCTACTACTACGCTGTAATCCTTCAATCCGTCGGTACCGGAAACGACTGTCACCTTTTCCTGACGAACGCCGGTTGTATCTGTAGCCTTAGGTGTTGTCACAGGAGCTGCAACTACCGGAGTCACTTCTACCGGAGCTTCCACCTGCGGTTCTGCCAATTCTTGCTGTTTTGCTTTTTCGTAAGCTTTTTTATAGGCGCTTTCACTGGATTTACAAGATGCAAACGCAAGCACCATGCATACTCCCATTCCTAATACGACCAATTTTTTCATATCCAATATTCTGTATTTAATTAATAATTCAATAATCTTGTTCGTTCACATTTAGTTTTCGGGCAACAAAATAATAGAAATTTTATCATCCGGCAAAGAAAATGAGCGAAAAAACGTCTATTCTGCCTTCTTCTTATAAGAAATAGTGCCCGTTGCCTGATAAGTCGGCATCAAAAGCACCTCTGCAATCTGAATATGCGCAGGAGCCGAGGCAGCATAATATACCGTTTCGGCAATATCGTCTCCGGTCAGCGGGCAGATTCCCTTGTAAAAATTATCAGCCGCCTGCTTGTCACCACGGTAACGGACCACTGTAAAGTTTGTTTCCACCATGCCCGGTTTGATATTCGTCACCCGCAGCGGCGTATCCACCAAGTCTATCCGAAGTCCATCCGAAAGTGCCTTCACAGCAGCTTTGGTGGCGCAGTAAACACTGCCTCCGGGATAGGCGGCATCTCCGGCGATAGAACCTATATTAATAATGTGTCCGCATCCCCGTTCCACCATGCCCGGAACTACCAGACGTGTCATGGCGAGCAAACCTCTTATATTCGTATCGATCATGATATCCCACTCGTCCAGACTACCTTCGAACTCTTTGTCCACTCCGATCACCAGTCCGGCATTGTTAATCAATACATCAATCGATTTCCATTCTTCCGGCAACGCTTCCAGTGCGGCGGCAGCCTGTTTCCGGTCGCGAACATCAAAAGGCAACACATAGACCTGTATTCCATACTCTTTTTCCAGTTCAGCCTTCAGTTCTTCCAGCTTCGACACTGTACGGGCATTCAAAATCAGGTTCCATCCTTCCTTAGCAAATTTACGGGCGCATCCTTCGCCGATTCCGCTGCTCGCTCCGGTTATAAAAACAATCTTCGCTTTCATTATGTTTTGAATTACAATATTGAATGACAAAAGTACGCCTTAAGTCTCATTTGTTAGTCCAAAAGTCTAGTTAAATAAGATTAAACCATAAAAGAAATCAAGAATGATAAAAAGGAAGTACTTTTTTTCTGTTTTTGCGAACAACCTTTGGAGAAAAATGTTATATTTGTTGTATCATAATCATTTTAAACAGTATAAATTATGAAAGGATTAAATGTATTAGCAGCTTTTCTGGGTGGTGCAGCCGTAGGTGCAGCCCTTGGTATTTTGTTTGCTCCTGAAAAGGGAGAAGATACCCGTAATAAGATCGCAGAAATTCTTCGTAAAAAAGGAATCAAGCTGAACCGCAACGAAATGGAAAATCTCGTTGACGAAATCGCAGCTGAAATTAAAGGAGAAATAGGAGAATAAGTAAGTAAAGGACTAAAACAGAGCGACCATGTTTGCAGACGATAAAAGTATTGAGAACTTTCAACAGTTGTTTTTTGAGTTCAAAAAGTATCTGGAACTTCAAAAAGAATACACCAAGTTAGAGTTGACGGAGAAGCTGACCATACTTCTTTCAACGTTAATCATGATTGTAATACTTATCATCCTTGGCATGGTAGCTCTGTTTTATCTGTTATTTGCCTTGGCTTATGTATTGGAACCTCTGGTAGGCGGACTTATGGCAAGCTTCGCTATCATTGCCGGCATCAATATACTGATTATGGCTTTAGTCATTATTTTCCGCAAACAGCTTATCATCTCCCCGATGGTAAACTTCCTCGCTAACTTGTTTTTAACCGATTCAAAATAAATGAAGTTATGAGTGCGCAAACACCTGCCAAAATTACATTAGAAGAGATCACCCAACGCAAAAAGAAGCTCTTGAATGAAATTCAGGCTCAAAAACGAGCTATGACGGCCACCACCCGCGAAATATTCTCGCCTCTTGCACCCGCCGCCAACAAAGCGGATTCGCTCATGCGTTCGTTCAATACCGGCATGGCCATCTTTGACGGAGTAGTTTTGGGTATCAAGATCATGAAAAAAATGCGGACGTACTTTAGAAGACTAAGATAGCAATCCGGGTATGACAAGAAGGATCAGACCCCTACCCCGTCCCATCTCATCACTACCACCCATTCTGCCGGCTGTCCGTTTCCGTAAAGCCGATGTGGAATCGTACCGATCACTAAATCACAATGGGCTGCAAATACATTCTTCAATTCCTTCAGCAGTGCATTCAACAGAATTTCCAGATGTATCTCATCCATGATACAGCTGACGACACGCACGTACTGATAAACGTGTAAATCCTTCCCCTGCCGCATGGCACTCACATCCCTTCCGGAGATATGCAACTCATCTTCCAGAAAAGAATACGAAATCGATTTGTCGATATTCATCAGGTTCACTACCATACTTCCCAAAAATTCATAAGGTCCATGATTTTCTTTTGTCATGTTTACTCTTTGTTTAAAATTTAATAAAAAATAGATATATATTTGGTTATTCAATCTGTTTCAACCTATGAAACAAGCTCTAAATCCACATCCTTTACCTTTGCACCCGCTATCCCGATAGTGGGACAGACAATCATAAAACTTCAAAATCAAATGAAAGTACTCGAAGAAATTAAAGTTTCCGTTTACGAAAATGTGTATTCCAAAAAGCCTAAAATCATGCCTTTCCTCGAAGTCATCTTTATGTGTATTCATCCGGTTTATGCTTCCATCATCCAATCCATCCGGCGATATCATCAGGAAGGCGATCATGAAGCCGCCCAAAAACTAAAAAGCCAGCTCCCCTGCTTCACTCCTGCCGGCACTTTCGACGGAGCGCATGCCATCCGAAATTTCCAGTTGCCCAGTCACATTATCGGACTCGACTACGACCACGTTCCCAATCGGCTGGAGATCATCCGTCTTTGCGCTGCCGACCCTCATACCGTAGCTGCTCTGGAAAGCCCTACGGACGGCGTGAAAATCTTCGCCTATGTGGAAGGCATCGAAGGCCGTCACCGGGAAGGGCAGCTACTGGTCAGCCGTTACTACGACCAGCTGACCGGCCTCACCAGCGATCCCGCCTGTAAAGACGAAAGCCGCCTGTGTTATTTCACCTATTCACCGGACGGATACGTAGCCAGTCTCTATCAATCATTCGTCCTGGAAGCGGCTGTGGAAACACAACCGTTCCAGCCGACAGCAGCAAACCTCCCCTCTCCTCCGCTACCTGCGAAAGCAAGCGAAACCTCCGAGAACTTCTCGGAAGAGGAAGTCAGCTTGTTCCTTTCGTCCTACATTTTCTTAAATCCATTGACCGCCGGGCAACGACACACCAATCTGTTTAAACTCGCTTGCGAAGCTTGCCGGAGAAGGTATTCGCAAGAAAGCATATTACGCGGGATTACGGTTTATTTTGAGCGCTCCGACTTTCCCGCTCAGGAAATCAGGAGCATCCTACAATCTGGTTACCAAAAAGTTACCTCTACTCCATCCGTCTCCGCCTCTCCGCTTTGCTCTTCTCTTCATAAGGACAAAATGACAAAAGCGACATATAGCCCATCCGAAAACGCCTATGAAGCAGACGAAGCGTATTGGCAAGGCGAAGAATTCAGAAAAGAAACGCCCTGTTTTCCCCAAAGCGTGTACAAATATCTGCCCGATCTGCTGAACGAATGTATCCTCGAAGAGGAAGGTGATCGTGAACAGGATCTTTCCTTTCTCTCCAACCTCACCGCATTGAGTTCCGTACTGCCCGCCACATTCGGCATCTATAATCACAAAAAGTATTCTCCCCATTTCTACAGTTTCGGCATTGCCCCCGCCGGGAGCAACAAGAGCATTGCGCAAACAGGACGTTATCTGCTGGAAGAGGTCCACGACTGGATACTTTCCAATAGCGAACTTCAGCAGAAAATTTATAACCATAAGTACACCCAATGGAAACTGGACTGTACTTATAAGAAAAAGGCGCGTGAAGAGTGTCCCGAAGAGCCGGAAAAACCGGCTTACAAAATGCTTTTTCTCCCTGCCACTACCAGCTATAGCCGTATGCAGATCCAGATGCGGGACAACGGTCCGCAAGGAAGCATCATATTCGATACCGAGGCGCAGACGCTGGCTACAGCCAATCATCTGGATTGCGGTAACTTTGACGATATGCTCCGCAAGGCATTCGAGCATGAGAATATCGATTCCGCTTTCAAGATCAATGGTTTAACCCCCATTTATATCCGTTTTCCCATGCTTGCCATGTTCCTCACCGGCACCCCGAGTCAGATGGCTTCACTGATAGAGACTTCGGAAAAAGGACTTCCGAGCCGTATCATGCTCTACACTTTCCGCAGCATTCCGAAGTGGAAGCCCATGGGAGATGACAGTATCTCGCTTGAAGAGTCTTTCAAGCCGCTGGCACATCGTGTCTTCGAGCTTTATCATTTCTGCAAGAATCATCCTGTATTGTTTCACTTCAGCCGTTCTCAATGGGATTATCTGAATCATACGTTTTCTAAGCTGCTTGCCGAAGTGGTTCTGGAAGGCAACGATGACCTTCAGGCCGTTGTCAAGCGGTATGCCTGTCTTGTGATGCGCATCAGCATGATCCAGGCACGTATCCGCCAGTTCGAGGCGAATGATGGCGCACCGGATATCTATTGTGAGGATGTAGATTTCGATCGTTCTCTCCAGATCGTTCTCTGCTGTTATGAGCATAGCAGGCTATTATTGTCTTCCATGCCGTCTTCCCAGCTCCATCCATTGAAAGATCCGAACAGTACACGGAAGTTCATCGGCGAGTTGCCGGAAACATTCACTACCGAAGATGCAATGCAGATCGGCGTAAAATACGATTTCAGCCGCCGCAAGATCAGCAGGCTGATAAAATCGCTCATTGGCGTCAAAATCAATAAGATATCTCACGGGAAGTATCAGAAGATCTCATAAAATAGTCCTATCTGTCATTTTTGACCTTTTGTCCTTTTGAAGACTCTCTGAAAACATTGGGAAGTTTGAAAAAACCTTCTCAATGATCGGATGCAAACATTGGGAAGATTCAATACAATCTTCTCAATGTTTTTTCCTTTTATCAGTGCGTCTGTGTGCGTCACTGCACATCACGGGCACTTGCCCATGTAGTATCTTTGTTGTGTAATCGGTTACAGGTAATAAGTATTAAGTAATAAGTATTAAGTATTAAGTATTAAGTATTAAAAATTATGGCACAGAATTATGTTGTTATGGCTCGCAAGAACCTGTTGAAACCTAGTGAAGCTCCCAAGTATTATGCAGTGGCACGTAGCGGACGGAAAGTGACCGTCAAGGAGGTCTGCAAACGTATTACCGAACGTTCGTCTTATTCAAAAGGCGAGTTGGAAGGTTGTATCGGAGAGTTTCTGCTCGAAATCGTCAATGTACTGGATGAAGGGAATATCGTTCAGATGGGCGATCTGGGGAATTTCCGCATGAGTCTTAAGACGGCAACGGCTACCGCAACGGAGAAGGAATTCAAGGCATCGTGTATCGAGAAAGGCAAAGTGCTTTTCTATCCGGGAAGCGATCTCCGCAAGTTGTGTAAAACGCTGGACTTTGCACTGTATAAAAGTGACGGTAAGCCCGATTCGGGAGACGAACCGTTGCCGGACGATGGTAAGGGCGATCAGCCCGGCGGTGGTTCAGGTGACGATGGCGATGAAGCTCCGGACCCGACTGTTTAATCAATCATTATTTACTATTAAAAATTAAAATTGTATGAAAAAGCAAGTTTGGAAGAATATTCTTCAGTTCATTGTGACAATTGCAACGTCTATCATTTCTGCTATCGGGGTAACATCCTGTACGGCTCATCTGTAATACATCCGCATGGAAAGTTCTAAAGATGAGTATCTCTCGAGAGAGATTAAGTTGTTGGTGATTCATTGCAGCGCTACGCGCTGCAATGTTTCCTTCCCTGTAGAACGGCTTCGAGAATGTCATTTGCAACGGGGTTTTCGTGATATTGGCTATCATTTTTATATCACCCGTGACGGAGTTCTTCATCATTGTCGTCCCGTCTCCGAAATCGGTGCCCATGTGCGTGGATTTAACAGGCATAGTATCGGGATTTGTTATGAAGGCGGGCTGGATGAAAATGGCAGACCGGCGGATACGAGAACTACGGCACAACGCTTTGCTCTGCTCGATCTGTTGACGATTCTCAAGCATCAGTATCCGGAGGCGCAAATCCTTGGACATTATCAGCTAAGTGCTACGATCCACAAGGCATGTCCTTGCTACGATCCGAGAAAGGAATATTTAGGATTATAAAAAAACTACGGGAGATGGCGAAAGTGCTGCCTCCCGTAGTTTTTTGTTGAATGAATAAAAAAGATTTGGGGTTACAAATCTCCCGGCTTACCCAAATAGTAGGTGATTAACCTTACTTCCCGCACAGAAAAAGCTTTCGTTTTCGGATGAAAATCCGTAGAAAGTATCTCATCCATTAATGGTTGACACCTACGCATCCAGCGACGAAGTTTATTTACTGAAGCGCGAACAGTTATATCAGGAAAATACATTTGGGCTAAGTCTTGTTTATTGTAGCATTTCACTACAAAATCCGGTTGATTCATTGTCTCTTTATACTTGGTTTATAAGCAATAAAGATACAAAATAATTCACCCATTTCCTACGTTTTTTTCATATTTTATTTCAAATTTACTAGTCTTTTCTTTCACTTTTGGTCTGACCATATCCATAGCCGTATCCATAACGTTTGCCGTAGCCGTAGTGTTTGCCATACTTACCGTAGCCGTAGTAATAACCGTATTTTCTCTTCTTCAGGTCTACACCGTTAATGACAGTACAAAGATTAGGCAGCTTCTTCTCAAAAGACAGTTCATTGATCAATGTATATTCCGCCTTATGAGTGTAGTCAGCACGGCATACGTAAACTGACAAGTCTGCTACACGACCTATTAATAAGGTATCCGTCACCATGCCGATAGGAGCAGTATCAAGGATGATATAGTCAAAGTGCTTCTTCAAGGTTTCTATTGCTCTGTCCAGACCGTTACGGGCTAACAATTCTGTCGGATTAGGAGGAACAGTACCACCCGGAAGAATAAACAGATTCTTATTTACATCAGAAGGCTGAACAAGTTCCATCAAATCCGTTTCAGGATTGGAAAGATACTGAGTAATACCTCTCTCCTTATTAGAGAGCTGGAATACTTTATTCAACCCCGGCTTACGAATATCGAGTCCGACAATCACCACCTTCTTTCCCAAAAGAGAAAGACTGATAGCCAAATTCGACGAAACAAACGATTTTCCTTCACCACTGACAGTTGAGGTCACAAGGATCACCTTCTGATCATTATCGAGCATAAACTGAAGATTGGTTCGGATATTACGGAAGGTTTCACTCATCAGATTATTCTTGTTCTCGAAGACAGCGATAGAGCCATTCTTATCATTTTTTTCATCAGTTAATGGAATATCACCGACAACAGGGACACTCGTCAGTTTCTCTACATCAGCACGACCTTCGATTTTGAATTTCGTCAGTTCAATCAAGTAGATGATACCAACCGGAATTCCAATACCAAGTACCAATGCGATCAAATAGATCATAGAGCGTTTAGGGGATACCGGAATATCGTCAGCTATCGCTTCATCAATAATTTTCGCATTATTGGCAGTGGCAGCAAGCGCAATCGCATTCTCTTCACGTTTCTGTAACAACATCAGATACAATCCGGCCTTGATCTCCTGCTGACGGGCAATACTTACATAAGCCCGTTCCTGACCCGGAGCGTTGCTGATACGACGGGAATAGCGGCTCGCCTCACGGTCAAGGTTTGATTTAGTGATCATCAATCCCTGCAAGGTTCCCTCAAGGGTAGCTTGCACATTGGCTTTCATTGCACGGATGCTCGTATCCAGATTCACAATAGCAGGGTTATTCTCAGTTGATGTACGTAACAGGCGTTTACGTTCCACCAACATTTCATTATAGCGTTCAATCGCACCAATCAAGGCAGCATCCTGTAAACCCACATTACTCGGCAATACTTCGTATTCATTACCTCTTAAGTACTTACGCAAGTCATTCACCAGGCTGATTTGAGTACGGTTCTCCACACTCTTCTTTTCATATTCAGCATTACCGGCCAAAGCGATCTGAGCTTCGCTCGTCAAATCCGTGATACCCGCATCACGCTTGAAAGTCTCTAAATCCGCTTCTGTACTTCCCAATTCTTTTGAAATAATACTAATACGTTCATCAATAAACTCTGCTGTTTTCTGAGCAATTTCGTTTTTATCATTATTCGTATTGCGATTATACATCTCCAGTAATTGGTTGATAAAATCCTGCCCACGTTGCAAACTAGAATTTTTTAACGAAATCACGGCCACAGAAGTAGTTTTAGAAGTCGGAGCAATAGACAGGCTGTTACAATAGCCTTTTGCCACTCTCATCGGTTTGTTGATAGTAGCAGTTATATGACGTACATTCTTCTCCATCCGAGGAATCTTTGTTCCATCCTGCAGAGTTACTGAATCAACTTCCTGAAAGAAAGCCAATGTTCCCTCATCAGTCGGGAAGATAGCAGGCAGTTTCTCAAAATGTTTCTGATATCCTTTCTCACCTACAGTCACGTTCACATCCATACTACCTTTAGGCTGTAGTGTCATTTCCACTACCATCGGAGAGCTTAGTTTCTCAGCCTCCTGAGGTGTCAAACTTACTTGTACCGGAGACGTCTTATACAAACTTTTAGCAGGAAATTCATCCTCATCTGCATAAGTTATATACAGCCCCAATTGATTAACCACCTCTTTAACGAGCGTTTTCGAACGCAAAACTTCCAACTCATTATCAATATTCTTAGAAGAAGTCATCAGACCGCTTAAGCCCATATCCTCCAATTCCGAAGAAAGCCCTGCACCTCCACCCTTCTTCTCATCTTTCATAAGAACGGTGGCTGAAATATTATAAATAGGCGTAGCCCAATGCAGATAAAACCATGCACCAACAAGGCATAACAACACAGCTCCTACAAACCAGGGCCAACGAATAATATATTTAAAAAACAATGCTCGAAAATCAATCTGTTCCTCAACCGTTTGACGTTCTTTACTGTTTTGATTTGCTTCTTTCATAACTCTTTCTTTTATTTCAGGATATTAAATAACAAACTGGCAATAGAAACAAGAATCGAAGTAGCAGAGAACCACAAGCTTGTACTATTTCCCACGTCTGAATTTCGGGCTTTTGCCTTATTGGGAGTCACATAGATAATATCATTCTGTTGCAAATAATAATAAGGAGAAAGAATAGTCTCCGCTTTGTTCAGATCCAAAGGAATAATTTCCTGCTTGCCGTTAGCATTCTCCCGTATCAGTTTAACATCATCACGCAGACCATATACGGTCATATCACCTGCCATAGCCAGAGCTTCCAAAATGTTCACTTTTTCATTGGAAATCGTGAATGTACCGGGACGGGCAACCTCACCAATCACGGAAATCTTATAATTCACCATACGTACCGTTACAATAGGCGTTTCCTTAATATAAGGTTTCAACTTTTCCACAATCATCTGCTCAGTTGCCTTCTTTGTCAATCCACCCACATGAAGTTCACCCAATACCGGAAAGTTGATATTACCTTCGTTATCCACTAGGTATTGTTGCAAAACAGGCTGAGTAGTTGTATAATTCAAAACAGCATTATTCTGCGTAGCTACCGTCAAATTGAAAGGTGCTGCCAATTCAGGACTAGTACACGATACCACAATGGTTAACAAATCCTTTGGCATAATCTTTGCATCATACAATTGTGCATCCTGAGTACTATACAATACCACTTCAGCATCCTGTAGGTAAGGTACTTTTTTGTAAGACTGGCAGGCTGTTAACAGAAAAGCTGCCAATACATAATAGCCTAGTTGTTTCATTCTCTTCATATAGTTTTTTCTATTGTTATTAAAACTCAATCATTCTTTATCTGTTGTATTTCTAGATTCATTATATGCTCCGTCTTTTGCTTCAAAAATAACAGAAGGCTCTATAACATTTATTGTATGCCACGCCCCTGCAGGTATTTGGATACCGTATTTACCTTCTGCAGGAGATAGTATTTGACGTGAAACTTCTTTAAAACTTTTTTTTTTATCACATCATCACAACAGGAAGTTGTCTCATGAACGTATTCATTCACTTCTTCATAGATAATTTCTTCTAATTTACCGACAAGACATATTACAGTTTCCGCTGTCTTTTCATGTCGATGAATAGGTACTTCTGTTTGTGGTTGCAAAGCGTTAAGCATACGCTGGCTGGTATCGGCAGATGAAGTGCGCAAGTCGAAGTTCTGACGCAAACGTGGATTCTCCATAGCCTGTTCCAATAATTTTCCAAAAAATTCTTTATCAAATTCCATAATTGTTATTTTTCAATGATACGAGATATTCCTCATGTAAATGGTAGTATTTTTTCATAAACAAGATGTAAGTAATAGCCAATACAACCAATGTGCCAATCAAATACAGCCAATGAGCAAACATTGTATTAGGACAGAAATAGATAAATCCAAAAGAAATCACTAACTGCATAACCATATACAGTGACGTCACTTTTACATGCCCAATTTTTAATTCATTAGCCATAATCTGATAAGCATGCTTACGATGCGCCTCGCCCAAGTCCTCGTGCAACATAATACGATGTACAATAGTTAGGCAACCATCCACACCATATACTAATAAGAATATCAGCCAAGTAATATCCCCTGTCTTAATTATCACATTCCCCAACAGAAACAACATGATAAAGGCAATACCAATAGAGCCGACATCCCCAGCAAAACATTTGGCCTTACCTTTCGGACGGAAATTAAAAGTACAAAACACCAATAAAGCGAGAATCGTTGATATAATCAAACTCTGTTTTATAAAAGCACCATTCATATTCACCAATGCCAACGGAATCAATACAGCCAAAGAGTATCCTGCCGTAATGCCATTAATTCCATCCATAAAGTTTATTACATTCGTTGCACCGACATATACTATTAGTGCCAATAGTATAATCCACCACATTGACCAATGTAATATACCAAGTTGGTAGAATGCCATTGCCGCAGCTGTAAATTGAGCGACCAATCTTACAGAGTCCGGTAATGAATGGATATCATCTACAAAGCTAACGCCTGCCACTAATGTCAGACCTACTAGAAACCAAGGATATTGAAACCCAAAAAAGGCACTCCAAACCCATACACCAATCAAAAAGATTATACCTCCACCACGTAATACAATCGTAGAGTGTGATGAACGTTCGTTGGGCTTGTCAATGATGTTACATTGGTCCGCAATCTTAAAGTAGACCATTTCTAAGGCCAAAAGGATCACTAAAATAATTCCGTAAGTTAGGTACGCATTCATAGATCACTTTTATTTCTGACTAAAACTCCTAATTGTATACATCAATCCTTCTTTCGCTCGTATCGGCATCCTGTCTATACCGAGAGCAGTTTTTATCTTCGCATTGCTCACTACATAGTTTTCCGTAAGTTTCTTCATTCGAAAAGGGTTAAGTGGAAGATGTAACCAGCCCCCCACTTTTGCCACTCCATTCATCAGACCTTTCGGTATATGCCAGATATGTGCTTTCTTTCCGAGAGCCTCACATATCACTTGAATCAATTCATTAGTCGAGAGAGCTTCATCATCCCCAATGTGGTAGATACCGGAAGGTACATCCTTAATTAAGAGTCCTTCAACTACTACACAGAGATTTCCTATGCTGGTGAATGACCGGTGATTTTGAAATGATCCAAGAGGCCATGGAATACCTTTGTCTACCACACCATAAAGGAGATTGAGATTGCCCTTGTTCCCAGGACCGTGAATCATACAAGGCCTCATAATATACACCTGCTTATCTTTTATAATGGAATCACTATCGTTAAAATTGTGATACGGACGTTTAAGAGCCTCAGGAGCGAAATGTTCGATAATATAATCTTCCGCTTTTATCTTGCTCTCTCCATAAGGACCTACAGGAGTAGGAACGCATTCTTCCGTAAGGAACTCGCCTTCGACCCTATCCGCAGCACTCTTTACTGTAGAGAAGAATATAAACTTCTTTGCAGACTTACTAGTAAGAAACCAGTCAAAGATACGCTGAGTAAGCCCTGTGTTTACTTTGAAGTACACATCTGCTGCGCTCTTATTACGGGTGTCGTGAGCCTTACCAGCCAAGTGAATAATAGCATCAATTTTTTGAAAATCAAGAAGTTGACTCTGTCCCAAACTTGTAGATGGAAGATCCTCCCAAAAGAAAGTTTTCTTCACCCCCTCCTTCTTCGGAGCCACAATGTCCAAACCAAAAATCGTATGCTCAGGTACCAAAGCCTTCACCAAATTTGAGCCTACGAATCCGTGTACACCAGTAATCAATATATTCATGACCTTTCTTTTATTCTAGGATTAATTATATCTGCTGCCTTATACATTAACTCTCGAATAAGCGATGGCATGCAAGCCCGCACCAATGGATAACAAACACCAACATATGCAATAGGTGAACATTTGCATCGCCATGCTCCTTTTAAGCCTACCTTAGCTCTCCACCAACCTACCTTCACGGTATTTCTCAAAATACTATCTTTGAAGAAACGATAATACAATAAAGGCTCTTCTATATTTTTGCACTTAATAAGATTTTCAACACACCTAAACCAAAGTTCATAGTCATCCTGTCGAGGACCTGAATTAGGGTTATAACTGCCAACTCGCAATAGTGCTGATTTCTTAAACGAAACTGTAGGATGAATAAACGGACACGTCCACACTTGCCTATAAATCTCGCTTTGATTTACAGGAACTGTCATCGCTTTTATCTCCACACCTTCTTCATCCATCATAGTGGCATATGAACCTACTAATTCTAAATCTGAATTTCTCGAATATTCTTCCAAAGTTCTCTCAAAACGATTCTTATAGCAGAGATCATCGGTATCCATGCGAAATACAATTTCGTTACGACATTTCTCAAGACCAATATTAAGGGCTGTACTCAAACCTTGATTATTATCTTGAGGATATACATCGAGAGATGGGTATATTTTCCTGAATCTTTCAACAACAGCCAACAGTTGCTTTCCCACAGGGCCGTCAAGAACGAGAACAACCTGATCCGGTGAAATTGTTTGCTCGAACACACTCTTAAGTGCAAGGTTTAAATATAGTGGATTTTCTTTGCAATACAAAGACATCAATACTGAGAATTTCTCCATATTAATCAACAATTGGTTACAAATTATATTGTTTGATTATTTTACGCTTTCATAGCAATAATTTCAACTTATAGTAAGGATTTATAGAATACACCCACTGGATTTTATTTAATTAGACGTATCTTTCGTTTGCCTGTAAGCGTCCAATTCTGACGCATCGTATAGGTAAAGCCTCTTTTCCAGATTTCCTCTTAAATAAATCAAAAATTGGGGCTGTTTTTAAATATTATTAGTATTGATTCCGACTCTCATCGACAACAGGTTCTCATAATACCTGCTACCGTTAACAACTTCACGGAAAAAATTCTTCAAATATTCCAAAGCTGACAAACCGTTCATACGACAAGTCGATATCAGCATTTGATAGGCTGCCAATAGATTTGCCATACGGCTACCGACAAAGAAAAGTGAGTTCATGCAAAGATATCACCTTAATTTTGCAACACATCAATTAACTATAGCCTTGCGTAACCTATATGCTTACTTATAAAATTTCTGTACTTCACAAACAGCAATGCCAACGAGAGTTTTTTCTGTGTCAGCAGATATACCTTTTTCCATTTTTTTATCAGAAATTCGAGACAACTCTTGTTTATCACCAATTGCCGCCTAAGATATTTTGTAAAATAAATTATTATTAATCCTGTATGCATATAATGTATTCCTACTCATTATCTCTTTGGTATGTAAATGACTGTCCTCCAAATTTCACGTAAAGTGAACGAAAAGTATAAAACAAACACTTGGGAATATGTTCCTGTACAAAAGTCTTACACCATAACTTTATCTCATACAATAATGACTGAATCTCGCGGTCTCCCTCGTATATTCCAGGATGTTTTTTGAAATATCGAACGGCCTTATGCAATATTTTTCCCTTACGAACTACATCCAAAATTTTATAGTTTTCTTCATAACTTACCAAACAATTAGCACCATACTCAACTGCACTCTCATGAAGAGTAACCTCAAACATCCAAGCAGTTCTAGATTCCCTTACGCAAAATTCAAAGAACTTCTTTGACCAAAATCCAGAATACAAGTTCACACTATAGTTTGCTTCATTAATAATATGATATAATTTGGTCTCTCCATCAAGCTTTTCCCCAGTTGCATTCGTCGGTTTTTTAAACAAACGTATGTAGTCATACCCACCAGACACCATCAAATCAACAAGGTGTTCCATTCTGTTGTTATCCACTTTCTTAATTAGAAAATAATCATCTAGAGTAACGAAAACATAATCCGTTTTGACATACTGAAGTGCATATTTCAGTCTATCGCTCCATTCTAGATCTGATCCTGCCGCAATAATCTGCACATCAGAAAAAGTATACTCGGTAGGCTTGTCTGTTACTATGAACGTTTCAAAATCTCTTTCCGGCCAATTCTCACGGAAAAGCTTAAGGTTTGCATCCCATAAATCACTGAACTTATCACACGAAAAGATCAGACATGTTATAGTATCTTTCAGCATATTTTATATTATTTACTTATTGCTCTATTAACAACAGTCATAAACATCTCACAACTCCTATCTACATTGTGATGCTTGTGAGTCATTACAATCTGTTGCTCATAATATTCTTTCTGCTTTTTGGGTGTCGAAAGCATTTCTCTGATAACTGCTTCCAAACCTTTCTTGTCTGTACATACATACGAAGCCATAGTGCTCTGCATGTACTCAACAATTCCGCATTCTTGTGAACCATAGGTTAATATTGTGACTCCACTCGCCAATGCATCTGCCGCCTTGGTAGAAAGTGAATATCTTGACTCATCAATATCTTTTGGTAAAAAGCCTTCTACAATAACCGTCACATCACTATTCTGCATCTTCTCTTGAACTTGTTCATAAGGAATCATTCCACCATAATATACATTTGGATTATCCTTGAACACTCCGTACTCTAATGGGTTCCTTGATCCAGAATAAACCTCTAATATATATTTTGGATTGATACGGCCCAAAGCATATCCGATGTCGTTCAAAGAATGGTTGCGTCCCATACCAATATTGCCAAAATAAGTAATAGAAGGATTATCTGTATTAACTGGGGCAAACAGTTTGCGTTTTACAGTTGAATTCAGATAAATAGTCTCACCATCCAAGCCCATATCACCATTGTACTTATCACGGATTTTATCACTTATGTATATGGCACTCCCCTTATGTGCAAGCACCTTGCGAATGAGTTTTTTATAGGTTAGTTTGTATAACCAATACAAAGGGTTTAATGAGAAACGAGTATTGAAGTAATAATCATCCAAAATAGAGTTTACAATAGGTATATCATATCGTTCAGCCACATATAATGCAATCTGAGGTATAAAATAGTCATCCGAAAAACTCAGAAAAACACACTCTGGCTTAAACTCATCAAGCCATTTATTCAAAGCTTCTGTACACCAGAATCTCTTTCTCCAAAGCAGGCCTCTCAGGAGATGTGTAAGCGGACTATGCCTTAAACCGAACTGGTATGCACGAGGCGCAGATAATGTCTCATCAGTTCTTTGGTTTGATTCGCTCGAATCCGGCAATTCATCATAGTTATACACTTTACCCGTCTTAATGCGTTTTCCTTTCCAACGTTGAAGCATACGATAGTCTGTAATTTGAAACAGAGTACCACAATGCCCTTTTACTGGTGATTGAGGCTTACAGAATATCTGCGCTATATTTTCCTTTTCCCAATAGTGGAAAAATGCATCAAACGACCGTGATTGATCTTTGGTGCTATATGGAGTTGTTCCCACTATCAACAATCTTGGATGTGTCATATATTTTATCTTCAAAAAAGAATTTTGTTCAACAAGTTATTCGTTTCAGGTTTCTTAATGCAAAAGCCACTCAATGCAACTATTACGATAAAATTAGCAAACAAAATAATACATCCGATAGCAGACAATGCTAACGGTGCTATAAACAACTTCAGTATACACAATGAGAAGTCATGAATAAGATAGATTTCAAGAGAGTGTTTACCTACCCAATTTAGAAATTTGAGAGGGTTCGTTTTGCATACAGTAAGTAATTTAGTATGTTGTTCCTTTGTAGAATCTTGATTATTAAACAAACCATTCCTATTGTAAGCAGGTAATTGACAGCTAGCAATCTCATCCCCTCCAATGTTCCGAATTGTGGAGTTACTGTCATTTGAATCATATTGAGAACCAGATAATGCGTCAAGTAGATCTCCAAAGAATAAACTCCTGTCCAATGAACTAATTGCAAAAGTTTGTTTCCACTACTGTATATCCCTATAAACAATCCAATTATAGATATGCAGCCAAATAATGATGTAATGAAACGAAGCACAATAATCAAAGCGTCTCCATTATCATCATGAAAGTTAAAACGAAGAATCATTGTCAACCATATTACCAACGAAATTGTAATAACTCCGTTGACTAAGCTTGACGATTTCTTAAGCGCAAGAAACTTGTCCTGCAATTGACCATATAAATAGCCCAACAAGTAGATTGGGATATAATACAATGTCAATTTTATGCAGAAGAATGACAAACCTGCAATATAACCAATAACACCAAGAACAATCATACCCACTCCACATAACGTTAGATGAATCAACATATTCCAAGTTGTGGACTTAGAGATTTTGTTACTAGCATAATCAGCAAGTCCATAGATCATATTGATTGTCCAAATCGTTGCAAGGAACCAATAGCCCGAATCCATATGCCATAAGAGCCACTTAATATCGAGATAATTAGTCTGTTGGAAAATCAGTCCTCTAATGACGAATGACCAAACTGCCCATGGCAATATATACGCAAGAGTACGTTTCTTAACAAATACCCATAGTTTGTCACGTGTCGTCAAAGGTTTACTGTATTTAGTAACATAGCCACTAATAATAATAAATAGTGGCATTTGCAACGTCCAAATAACTTGAAATAAGAAAGTATCATTAAAATTCGCAGTGCTTCCAGACAAGGTATGTCCTAACACAACTAACAACATGGCGAAGCCACGAATAATATCAACAATTTTATTTCTCATCATGAATATTATCAATTTAAATTAGAGATCTGAACCTAATTTGTAAGGAACAATATCAAACTGACTAGGCAATAAAACAGTAAAATAGAAAATTGCAATCATCAAAGCAATAAACACGACCTTTATTATTTTACGATTATCGGTACTTAGTCTACTAAATAATTCCGGTATTAGAATTAAAAATACTAACTCATAATATGTTGCTGCCCTCATTAAGATGGATCCTGAAAATGCAACAAGAAATAAAATAGAAATGGCAAGTATATTTGCATAATTTTTTATTGATAGGGTTATAAACTCATCTTTTGCCTTAAACGTATTACGAATTCCTGTATACCCATTTCTGTCATTCTTAGAAACTACAATAGAAATAACGAGAAAAACTAATAGCATTACAAAACTTGAACCAATAGTAAGCGAAGAGTTGAATTCGTAATTTGTTATTTCATTATTCTGCAGATTTCTTAATATAGAACCACTTTGCATAAAAGCCCCAATGCCTATAATAGTATATAGAAATCCCCACCACAGATTAATAGGAATTCTCATAATTAAATAAGCTGCAAAAAATACCATGGCAGACCTATGAATTAATGATGCAACTGCTACCAACATTAAAAATTCTAGGAAAGGCTTGATTCCATTCTTTTGCGCAGTAAGAAATGCGGATAAGCATAATGACATCGCCATGGATTGCCTTAATCCTGACATATGAAATACAAAAAACTGAAAGCACACATAAATAACAAGGGAAAGTGCTACATCCTTAGAATATTTGTATATATATTGAGCTAGAGGAAACAGAATAATAAAATTGCAGAAAAACAAAAACTGTCTAAATGTCATTCCAAGCTCATTTCCCAATTTCATCAAAAACACATATCCAGGTTCCATCCATACCCAAGATGCATCAAACCACTTATTTCCTGCGGTCATTTCATATACATCCGAATAGCCCTGTAAATCTCTACCAACAGAATAGTCACGTAATGAAAATATCAGAAACAGCATACTGAAAAAAACGACCGTTGAATATTTGCGTTTTTTGGGGTTGTTTTTATCAGATCCAATATAGACAGAAATAAATGCTATCAAAATCAACAGGAATATATATACACTCATAACTAGAAAATAGAGTTATACAAATTAATATAATGAATAAAGCACTTTTTGCTATCAAAATGCTCAATAGCATACTGAGTGCAATTGGACGACAAACAAGTGGTAGAGTTAATAACTTTTAGTATAGATTCTACCATAGCCGACTTGTCGCCTTTTTCTACGACCCATCCTGTAACCCCTTCCATAACCAGTTCAGGACTTCCCCCTGTCCTATATGTTATGACAGGAGTTCCACATGCCAAAGATTCCATGTTAACTGTAGGACATGTATCAGTATATGTAGTATTGACCAAAGCTATTGCGGAAGAATAGAAAGCAGCCAAATCTGAAGCACTATTTGTACGCTCAACACCAATTATGCCATCTGGAAGATCTATAATTTCTTCTTTAGTCAATCCTACCAATACAATTTTAATATCAGAGGGTAATTGTTTACGAATTACATAAAAGTCGGATAGACCTTTGTAAGCCCCCCATGGAGAAGCTACTCCTAATACATACTTAGAAGATTCCAATCCTAGAGTTCGCATCTGACTAGATATTGGAGTAGGTTTAAACACACTCATATCTATTCCATTGTATATAACTTGGCTGTTGACATTCCTCAAATAGGATTGTTTGAGTAGTCCTTCAAGCCAATGTGAAACAGGAACCATAGTCATTTTTTCTGCCACAGACAAGAATAAACCACGCTTTCTTATCCATCCTTGAGCACTTCTATCAACGTATGTTGCAGGATAAGATTTCAAATATTTGCATCCCCCACATCCAGTCATCCATTTATTACATTTAACAAGATCAAAATGAGCGCACCTACCTGTGAATGACCAACAGTCATGTAACGTCCAAACCACCCTAATACCTTGTCTTTCAATATAATGAAACAGCATAGGATAATTTACAAAGTGCCCATGAATATTATGAATATGCACAATATCAGGATTCACTCTGTTCATAAAGTGCAGCAAACGTCTTGTGGCTATAATAGAAGCTAATCCCTCTGCATCTATAAGGCGAGATAATACATTATGAACATAATAATTCACCTTGCCTGCAATTTTAAAAGCCCCAGAATAGTCGCTTTCACCATGACCAAAAGCAATATAAGCTTCATGTCCTTGTGATTTCAGAATATCAGCAATATTGGTACAGATACGACCGGTACTTCCACTACCACAACGCCCATTGATAAAAAGAACTTTCATTAGAATTTATTTTTTCACAAAACTCGCAAGTAATTGTCTTTCTTCTTTATCTAAACCGATAAGAACTATAACAGTAACCAAGAATATCTCAGAAAGAACTATACCCAAAATATGCCCCCATATTGGGAATAACGCAGGATTGTATAAGATATAGAAAACGAGAAGAGGAACTGATATAAATCCTATTTTTATGAAAGAAATTTCAATAAATTGACGAATATCAAAATCAAAAATTCTTTTTAAAAGATAGAGTCTTATGAAAGCAAGAAGGAAACTGATACAACAGAAAACATTTAATATTGCGAATGGGGTTGCTCCAAGCTTATAGCAGACAAAGGAAATAGGTAATCCCAATAAAGTGAAAGAATGAATAATAATCTGATAGTTCTTGATATTGCCAGTTGCATTTACTAATGCTGGAATCCCCTCTCCAAGGCAACCCAGAAGAGCCCCCAAAATCATCAAACGACAAAATGTTGCGGAACCTTCAGGTACTTCTTTAAGCCAAATACTCAGTAAAAACTCCATTTCAAGTAGGACTGGGAATGCTACAAAACACATCAAGATAAAAGTGTACTTAGAGATATAGCTAGTAAGCTTGATTGAGCGTCCGGAATTACCACCACTAAAATTCTTAGTAATTTGAGGAACAGCTGCACTATTAAGACTTCGAGCAAATACCAATACAAAGCTTTCAATTTGTATTGCAACAGCAAATGCAGCATTTACCACAGTACCAAAGAAAAAATTAATGACAACAGCACTACCTTGAGACTTACCAACTGACGCCATAGCTCCAAACATAGTCCAAAAAGCATACTGAAGCATCTCTTTTATAAGTTTCGCATCTTTATAAACTGTAGGTTTAATCACACTCCAATAATGCATTACACAATAACCAGCATATAAAACACATGACAAGAGTGTATATGAAAGCATTATCATACTATACAGTCGCAAACGATTTGTATCGGAATATATAAGCAGTATTATTACACCAAGTTTAATGGACTGTGAGATAATATCGATGACAGCATTAATAGTAAATTTTTCATACGCTACCTGTAATCCTTGGAAAGGCACAAATAAAGTAGATAGAGCTGCAGTAAAAATGGAAATATGGAAAACAAATATAGCATCCGATATCTTATCGGGGACGATATTAAGGTAATTATATATATACCAATCTCCCACAGCTATACCAATCGCAATTAATCCTATAGCAAAAACAGCATGAATTAATAAGCTCGTATTAAATATCTTATTAGGATTTCCACCTCCTTTTTTCCCAATCTCAAAAGCTAGATACCTATATGTAGTTGCCAACATTGCCGTATTGACAACATTCAAAAGTGTTACAATACCACCTACAACATTATAAAGACCAAAATCTGATGCACCCAATGCGTCCAAAACGACTCTGGATGCTATAATATTGACCATACTCACAACGCATAGTCGCAAAAAAATTACAACACTATTTATTGCAATTCTCTTATTATCATTCATATTGTGAAATCTGTTTCTTTATTAAATCCCAATCTAAATCAAACACAAGCATGTGATGCTTCTGATCATGTGCAGAATCCACAACTACAGTCATTCCATCTCGACTCAACTTTGGGTGTAAATCACATGATGCAGGGTTCTTATCGTAGTAGGCATTAAAGGCTCCTAACAACAGATATTTACTAGTTTGCAAATCATACACATATAGCCGCTGACAATGGTACTTATCAGGATATGTATCTGTAATCATGTAGCGACCATCAGGTGTGAATGAAGGATGACCATCGGTCAAAAAGGGATCCACGTCGAACACCCGCTCTAAACAGTATTTCTTATTCTGTGTATAGTATTGATAGGTTGTAATTCCGCCCTTCATCTTTAACAATGTGCGAGTTGGAAGTACATTCCTTGCAACCATCTTTGCGAATAGAGCCATGGAGAATTTTGGTTTAGATCTCAATTGGAGAGGAACAGATTTAATCTTATCATCTGGTTCAAAATCTTTCTCGTTTACCTTTCCTCTGGTAGGGTAAGCATAGATTACAAAATCATTGCCATTCCACCCAAAATGCGACCATTGCGTATTTTCCCATCCATCAATACTTTGCATATCCAAAGTGGATGCATCAATTATAATAAGTCGAGTCTTATAAGAATAGACATTCGCCACTGAAGAAAATCTGTGTAAAACACAAAATTTTGTTCCATCTTGATTTATCATTATATGCTCCAACCAATGTTTCGCTTTTGTAAAATAAGGTTTGGGATCTAATGATAAGATGTCTTGAATTGAAATAATTCGCCTTCTTGTATTGCTGACTAAATCTATTTCGAAGATGCCATCACCTTCAAAAATGAAGCCATCCTTGCTTTTATCTTTCACAGATTGATAATGATACGCACGACACCAATGCGCACGCTCCATATCCAATGTTATCGACTTCTTACCACCTGGCATAATGCCATATACTGCCCAATCTATTTTGCGATCATTCCCAGTTTTTGTATTATGGATAATAGCAATATGATGATTGTTTTCTGAAGTATTGTAGATAATCTCATCATCGCTCAACCATTGAGCCATACACCCTTGCTGCCAATTCCAAGAATCAGAGAATCCGACATGATGCCATTCACCAGATGGTATTTCATAATATCCAACTTCAACTTTCAAGTCAGCCCTAGGAGGTACACCATCTTCAGTAATACGGTTACATAATAATTTCCTATGATTGCTTGTCAAAGTATCATAGTTATAATAGCCAAACCATTCTGAAAATCTATCAGATGGGGTCTCAAATACCTTCTTTATATATTTTGATATTCTATAATCATTCATTATATTGACTTTGGAGTATATTTTGTCATATCGTGCTTGTTCTCATCATATTTTCCTTTTTGAACATCTTCCACAATCGTATCATAGAACATCGAATTGAGATGCTTTACTTCGAAACAATCATGAGTTCGCTTGTACATCTTCAAACCTATTGCAGAGGCTTTTTCTTTATGATTTAGAACCCACTCAATTTTGTTATGAAGAGCCTCAACGTTACCCTCTGGAACAATCATGTCATCGAATCCTATCTGATAAGGAACTGACCCAGAATCATCACCTATGACAGGCTTCCTTGTTATCTGCGGCTGGATAGCCGCAAGCGAGAATGTTTCAACCCATTCTAGTGTTGTCAAAGGTACATGAATTGCACAATCTACAGCATTCCAATATTTTGCCATTTCAAACCAGTCCACAAAACCTGTTTCTATAACTTTTTCACTGAGGTTTCGCTCTTTAATGATGGCACGCAAACGTTTGAGATCTTCTTCAGAACCTGTACCCATCATAAGGTATTTCCAATCACCGTCAGCAGGAAGAGCTTTGAGTATCACATCAATCCCCTTATCTGCAGAAAAACGGCTTGCAGAACCAAATACATACGTAGAATCGCTAATATCATACTTCTTGCGGATTTCATGTCGTGCTTCTACATCTTCATGAAACCATTCTTCGTTTACCCCCACCTGAGTCTGCATATATAGAGGTCCCTCATAACCTTCGAGGCGGAAACAGGCAACAGCATCCGGATAGTGGCAGAATATGGCATCAAAGTTCTTGCGCACATAATTCCATGTTTGTTTGAGTAGAATATATCTGAAACGACGTTTCAACCATTCTTTGGGTCCGCATTTCGACTTATCTAGCTTCAGATTACTGGCAGGTCCTCTCATGCTAAATAAAGCTAATTTAGCTTTAGGACATACTCGATGACTTACCATTGCTACCTGAATAAGAGATAACATTCGATGTGTTCCCACATGGTAAATTAAATCAGGCTGGATTTCCTTGAATAATTTTTTATAATCAGTAGAGAACCAACTCCAACCGAAGAAATTCAGTCGGAACAGACGAATATGAAAATTTTCTTCATCAATTACTTTTCCGTATACAGTCTCTGCTCCAGAAAATGTGTACTCTTTTGTAGCATACCAATCAGCCTTTACTGGTGTGAGAAGATATACTTCCACATTTTTATAATTTTGGGCAAATAGTTGCCAACGTCTATAATAGTACTCTTTTTGAAAGGAGTGATTAATCAGAACTATTCTTAACTTATTTCCCATGTCTGTATAATTTATTTACAAGCGATCATTCTAGAACCGTTAAACCCAATATAAATAAAACCTTTATTATTTTTAAGAATAAGAAATTCTGTTTATACTCAAGGCCGACTGAAGCAGATTGCCATTTGTACTCAAGCAAGTTTACTAACTTGCCCTTTGTCGTCTTTTTAATCTGACGGAAGAGATCACTAAAGGTATTATTCTGTCGGATCAAGATTATACTTGCGGATGTTGGCGAAGGAGAGATCAAGCAGGCAAAACGAACACCCGATTCCAGACTGCCTACAGAATAACTGTTTTCGCAGTATTGGCTATTCTTCTTAATCTAGCGTTCAGATACATT
>ERZ772877.388-NODE-388-length-41302-cov-4.62283_pt1 | contig 41302 bp, 32 predicted proteins | sample MGYA00580583_ERZ772877 | MGnify/ENA primary metagenome ERZ772877 (study PRJEB29015, sample SAMEA2737661) | human gut metagenome | biome: human gut; feature: human-associated habitat; material: faeces | place: China | collected 2012 ... | reverse complement strand
TAATAATTTACATAAAAATTTCTTTAAAACTTTTTATTTTGAATTTTAAAATATTTTATAAAATAAATACTTGACTTTTGATTAAATATAATATATAATTCATTTAATCCTTTCTTTTAAAGTATTTTAATTTACTTAAACTAACAATTAATATAAAAGCTGTCAGTGTTATAAAAATCTGACAGCTTTTATATTTTTATTAAAAACTTTATTTCCAAATTCTAAAAAATCTTTTAACCATCAAAGGAAAATCTCATTCTAAGCTCAAAAATTTAAAAAATGAATTTTTTCATTTATATGATTGTTACTAAAAAAGTTGAGTACTGGATTTACTCAACTTTTTATTCCTATCTTATCATTAGAAAGTATAACTTATTCCTGTATAAAAAGTTCTACTATCTGCTGGTATTACAACTGCATAACTTCCTGGAGTAGAATACGAATAATACTTCTCATTAAAAATATTATTAATTCCACCATAAATACTTAATCCATTTGGATGATTATATTTTAATGATAAATCTACAACAGTATTCGATTTAACTAGACTATCTTCATCTTTGTCAGCTTCATTATAAAAATTATTATATTTTCCTGTATATTTCCAAGCAATTCCAGTACTTAGATTATCTGTCATTTCATAATCAACTTTTAGTGTCAACATATGTTTAGGAACTTTTTGTAATCCACTATTTGACCAATCAATCTTATTTCCATCTTCTATAGCTTGATTTCCTTTATCATTATACTTACTCTTTCCCTTTAAATACGAATAACTTTCTTCAAAAGAAAACTTTCCTAAACTTTGATTTGCACTAAATTCAATTCCATATCTATCTGTTGCTAAATAGTTTACTGTTCTAGATTCACTTATTCCATTTACATATACTCTATTCATCTGATTATCTGTAGTATTATAGAAAAGAGTTAGATTAAAAGCTGAACCCCAAATATAATCTCTCCATCCTATTTCATATATATCAAATATTTCATCTTCAGCTTCTGTTTTTACATATATTTTGTTTCCTTCAGAATCTAAAACTCTATCAGAAATTTGTTGCCCATCAGGTCCAGTAAAACCTCTTTCATATCTTGCATATACTTTACCAGTATCTCTGTAATTATATCCAATTGACAATTCATAGTTTTGATTTTTTCTCACACTAGTATCATTTCCAGGTCCATCTGAAGCTTTTTTATCAAAACTCCAATCTGTAATATCATATCTCATTCCTTGAGTAAACTCAAATTTTCCTCTTTCATATATATTCATAAAATATATAGCTTTTACAAATCTTTCATAGTCAAATTTAAGTGGAACTTCTTTATAAGTATATTTTCCATCATATTTTATATAATTTCCATCTACAGTTTGACCAGGCATAACTTTATCTCCATTTGATATTTTCCTCATCTTATAATCACTGTAATGTAGGCTAGCATTTTGTTTAAAATAATCTATTCCAAATAAAATACTACTTTTTTCCCCATATTCAATATTTAATTTTGCTTTTGTTCCTATGGTCTCTTGATACATTTTAGTATCATCATCATCGTTATTGGTAAAATACCCATCACTTTTAAAAGCATCTACTGAAGCAGTTATTGATTCATTTACTGCATAGTTATAACTCAGTTTAAAACTATCATCTTCTCTATCACTGCTTAAATAACTTCTTTTCTTTTCTACTATTTTTAGACCATTTTTATCTACACCAACTGTTACATTTTGATATTTAGGTCTATAATCTTTACCATATTTTTCTAAATTACTTTTAGTTATTGCTTTTATAAATTGCCCCTCTTCCTCTAAATGACTATACTTAAAAGAAAAATTTTGTCTATCTGAAATTCTATAATTAAATCCTCCAGAAAAATATTGAGAATTATTATAAGTATCTACAAAATACCAATCTTTATCACTTTTAGAATAATTAAGTTGAACTGTTAAATCATCATTAATTTTTGTTCCTGCATTCACATAATATTTTTTTTCTTTATCTTGAGAATACTCATATCCAACTTTATTAATTGGTTTACTCATAGCTTTTAAATTAGTAGTAATATTAATTACTCCTCCTACAGTACCATTTCCATATAAAACACTACCACCTCCAGGGATTACTTCTATCTTTTCAATCTGTTCCACAGGAACAACATCATAGTTTGTTCCATAAGGATGACTTACTAAAGTAGTAATAGGAGCTCCATCTATCATAACTTGAATATTTCTAGAAGCTTGATCTCCTTGTCCTCTAATATCAATCTCTCCCCATTGTGTAGTTCCTACTGTTATTCCTGGGACATCATTTAAAACTTGGGAAACTGATGTGTACCCCTTTTCATCAATTTGATTTTTATCAATCACAATTACATTTTTAGTTGATTTTAATTTTTCAATTTCAATATAATCAGGATTAATAAAAGTAGCTCCCAATTTAATATCTTCTGAAAAGGCTAAATTCTTAACTTGAACGATTGCTAATAGTAATAGTAATAATTTTTCTTTTTTCATTTAAATATTCTCCCTTCTATTTTTAATAATATTAATTCTATATAAAAATATTTTGAATGTCAATATTTTTATATTGAATTAATTTGACTTTTTTAATTTTTTGATATATCATTTTACTAAAATAATGAGGTGATATTAATGAAAAAAATTTTTTTGCTATCTTTAGGAACTATCTCTTTAGTTCTAGGGTGTCTTGGAATTTTTCTTCCACTACTTCCTACCACGCCATTTTTACTTTTAAGTGCTTTTTGCTTCAGTAAATCTTCTGAAAAATTTCATAAAGCTCTTTTAGAAAATAAAATTTTTGGACAATATATAAGAGATTATCAAGAGAAAAAAGGAGTTACTTTAAAGAATAAAATTATTGCTATTAGTATTCTTGTAATTAGCATAACTTTTTCTCTTACTAAAATCTCAAGCTTTCATTTAAAATTATTTCTAATCTTAGTTTTATTTGGAGTTTCTTGCCATATTTTAAGACTAAAAACTCTAAAGTAATTTAATTTGATATTAAAAATATTTTATTCTTTAATTTTTTACTTGACTTTTATCTAACTATACTATATAATTCAATTAATCCTTTCTTTTAAAGTATTTTAATTTACTTAATTAACAACTAATATAAAAGCTGTCAGTGCATATAAAAATCTGACAGCTTTTATATTTTTTGAAAAATATTTTATACCTAACTTTATTTTTATAAAAAAAAGAGAAGCAATTTTTGCCTCTCTCTCTATGAAACTATAAATTTATAATTAAATTCTTAAAATAATTATATGCATTTTCTAAATCATTTTCATCTGGATGCTTACTTGCATCTTTCCATCTTTTTATTCTTTCAGGGTTTGGTCCATGAGGATGATCTGGTCCAAATTTTGTTTTCATCATCTCTATAAGTTTTGGATCAATAGCTCCTTGACAGTGATAGTGTCCTACTACTTCATTTTCATTACATTCAAATAATTTTTTTATTCTCTCTATACAATCTATAGCATGTTGTGAATCTGGATAAGCTCCTAATGTAAATATGAAAGCTGTTTTCTTTTTCTTTATTGTTTCGATAAATTTAAGAGCCTTTGTATCAGCAGTCCCTTTATCTATCCAAGTCCCTACAACTATTAAATCATAATCTAAAGTTGTTACTTCACTGATATCTTTTACTTCTATCTCTGGGAAAGCTTTTGCTGCTGCCTCACAAACTTTTTTAGTATTCCCTGTTAGTGTTGAATAAGCAATTAATATTCTCATCATATCCCTCCTAGTTTTTGTTACTAAATTTTATATCATATTTTAATTATAATGTCAAATTATTGTAAAATATTTATTTTTTATTGACTTTAAATCAAAAAAATATTATTATATTTATGCATAAATTATTTTGTATATAAAAATATAATTAGATATAAACAATTGATTAAATATGTATACTTTAGAGGAGGATTTAGATGATTAACAATTTATTATTATTTGATAAAAGGTATAAATCTCATCATGATAGTACTGGACTTATTAGCAAATATGTTCCTAGTGAAAAAGCTGATAAATCAAGTTTTGAAGCTGTGCTTGAGATAAAACCAGATGATAGAAAAAAAGCTATCTATGTACATACACCATATTGTGATAAAATATGTTCATTTTGTAATTTAAATAGAAAACAACTAGATGGTAGCCTAGATTCCTACGCTGAATATATAGCTAGTGAATTTGATAAATATGGTCAAACAACATATTTTAAAGAAAGTACTTTTGATGTTATTTTCTTTGGTGGAGGAACTCCTACTGTTTATAAACCTAAACAACTTGAAATCATACTTCAAAGTATTCAAAGAAATGTAAAACTCGGAGAGAACTATGAGTTTACTTTTGAAACAACTCTTCATAATCTTACTGAAGAAAAATTAGAAGTAATGATGAAATATGGAGTAAATAGACTCAGTGTAGGGATTCAAACTTTCTCAGAAAGAGGAAGAATTTTCTACAATAGAACTTATAGTAAAAATGAAGTTATTGAAAGACTTAAAAAACTAAAAAACTTCTTCAAAGGAGAGGTATGCGTAGACATTATCTATAATTTCCCTGACCAAACTATTGAAGAGGTTATAGAAGATGCTAGAATTGTGAAAAAATTAGAACTTGGAAGTGCTAGTTTCTATTCTCTTATGGTTCATGAAGGATCTAAGCTTTCTAAAGATATTGAAACTGAGAAAGTGATAATGGAAGAGGATATGAAAAAAGATTATCTTCTTTACTCTCATTTTGTTGATGAAATGTTAAGAGAGAATAAATACCACATTTTAGAACTTACTAAGATAGCTAAAAATGGTGGGGATACTTACCAATACATTCAAGTTAGAAACAGTGGTGGCGATACTTTCCCTATTGGAGTAGGTGCTGGAGGTAGTGTTCAAGGAATTGGAGTATTTAGGATGAATAAAGAGATGAGTTTTTACTCTAAGCAGACTGAATACCATGCTAAATTTGCTAAACTTTCTGGAATAATGCAGTTTCCTATCATCTCTAAAGAAAGTATTAAAGCTATTTTAAATGAGGAAGAGTATAAGTACTTCTGTGAGAAAATGAAAACTTATGAAGAGGAGAAACTTGTTATTGAAAAAGAAAACTCCTTTAATTTTACTAAAGACGGAGTTTTCTGGGGAAATAATCTTTCAATAGACATTATCGGATATATTTTAGATAAAGTTTTTAATAAATAAATTTATATAATTTTATTTTATTAGTCTAATAATTAATTTAATGTAAAGGAGAGATATACATATGAATAAGAAAAAAGCTACATTGCTTTGGGCTCTACTTGCTGTATGTGCCTATGGAGAAACAAACAGTATTGATTTAGGGAAGAGTGTTATTTACTCTACTACAGGATTTGCTACTGAAACTAGAAAGATAAGTGCAAGTCCTACAATTGTAACAGCTGAGGAAATTAAAGAAAAAAATTATAAATCTGTAAAAGAAGCTTTACAAGATATACCATCTGTAAATATTATAAATAATACTTTTGGTTCTATGATTGACCTTAGAGGACAAGGAGGATTAGATGGAAACTCTGCTGGAGCTAAAGCTAATGTACAAATTCTTTTAGATGGAGTAGCTATAAATTCTCTTGAAACTTCAATGGTTAGTTCACCTATCAATACTATCTCAATAGACAATGTAGAGAGAATAGAAGTTATTCCTGGTGGGGGAAGTGTTATCTATGGAAGTGGTACTTCTGGTGGAGTAATCAATATCATTACTAAAAAAGGAACAGGAACTAGAGCAAATGCTGGTTATAGTTATACAAGTTTCAATGGTAAGAAATATGATGTATCTGCTGGACACACAATAGGAAAATTTGATATTGATTTATCATATAGTAATAATGAAGCTAAGGGATATAGAGATGATTCTAAAGATGATTCTGAATACTTCCAAGGTAAAGTAAGATATGATATCAATGATAATCACAATGTTGAATTTAAATATAATAATTATAATGCTGGTGCGAATATATTGGATTCTCTTACTAAGGAGCAATTAGAACAAAATAGAAAAATGGGAGATACTGATGGTTTTATCACTAAGATGGATACTGATAAAGATGACTATACTTTAACTTATAACGGAAAACTATCTTCTAATTTAGATATTAATACTATTGCTTTTTATAGTAAAACAGATATGTTAATGGATATGCCTGGTGCTGGAGTAGAAAATATGATGGGAATACAAATTCCATATACTTCAGATGTAAAATGGAACTTTAGAGATGAGAAAAAAGGAGTTAAAACTAAATTAAAATATAGCTATGGAAATGATAGTTCATTAATTTGGGGTATTGATTACATTAATAATGATGGTGGAAGATATGGAAAAATAAACAATACTCTTGATATGGGAATGATGGGAAAAAAACCTATGAATGTTAAAACTGATATGGATTTAAATAAAGATACTATAGCTACTTTTATTATGAATGCATATAAGTATAATGATTTTGAATTTACTCAAGGAATCAGATATGAAAAGTCTGATTATGAAGTTACTAGAGCCCAAAATGTAACTCCACCAATGGGTAAACCTACTTCATCATATCAATCATTTGAAAAAGATGAGGATAATTATGCTTGGGAATTATCAGGAAGCTATAACTATTCTGATACTGGTAGAACTTATTTAAGATATGAAAGAGGATTTACTTCTCCTGGTCCATCATTATTAACTAATAAATATGGTGGTAGTTATTACTTAAATAATCTTGATTCACAAACATATAATAGTTTTGAAATTGGTATGAGTGATTATAAAGGATTTACTGCTATTAATTTATCCCTTTTCTACTCATTAACTGATAAAGAAATCTATACTTATATGAGTTCTGGAATGACTAATAGTAATATTTTAAACTATAATCTTGATAAAACTGAAAGATATGGCTTTGAAATTAAATTAGAACAATATATTGATAAATTAACTTTAAGTCAAACTTACCAATATATTAATGCTGAAATTAAAAAAGGAAAAGAAAAGTTATTTGATGGTAACGGTAATGTAATTACTGGAGAAAATCTTTCTGGTAACAAAATTGCCGGTGTTCCAGAACATAGATTTACTTTAGGGGCTAAATATGACTTCACAAATAACTTCAATATTAATGGAGAAGTAGTTTATAATGGTAACTCTTATATCAACAATAACAATAAATATGGAAAGCAAGATAACTACGTTGTAACAAATATTAGAGCAAACTACAATATGGATAATGGATTATCACTATTTGCTGGAATCAATAATCTATTTGATGAAGAGTACTGTACTTCTGTATCATATAGTCAATCAGAAGGTTACACTTATGACCCAGCAGCTGAAAGAAACTACTATGTAGGATTTAGATATAGTTTATAAGATAAGAAGAAATTAAAATGTGAGGAATTATATGAAGAAAATTTTACCTATCGTGCTTACAATAGGAATTATCATAACAGGGATACTTGCCATACCTATGGGGAGTGTCCCTATTCCTCTGGAGTATATATTTTCTCCAGGAAAAGCACCTGATTATATAAGAACAATAATTTTTAACCTAAGATTACCTAGAATAATTATGTCACTATTAATTGGAATGATGTTAGCATCTAGTGGAGCAGTGGTACAAACAGTATTTCAAAATCCTCTTGCCGATCCTTATATTATTGGAATTGCAGCAAGTGCTACTTTTGGAGCTGTAATTGCCTTTGTGCTAAATCTTCCAGATTTTATGTATGGTGTCTTAGCTTTTATAACTTGTTTAGCTAGTACTCTTCTTATTTTTAAAATGGCTAAAAAGGGAAACAAAGTAAATGTTGCCACTCTTTTAATAGTTGGAATTGCCGTTTCATCTTTCTTAGGAGCATTTACATCTTTTGCTATGTATCTAATTGGAGAAGATTCCTTTAAAATAACAATGTGGATGATGGGGTATCTTGGAAATGCTACTTGGAAAAGAGTTATCTTTATCTTAATTCCACTTGTTCTATCACTGATATATTTCTATTCCAAAAGACATGAGTTAGATGCTCTATTATCTGGTGATGAAGAAGCCCACTCATTAGGAGTTGATGTAAATAGATTAAAAGTGAGAACACTTACTGTGTCTGCTCTTATTGTAGCTTTTTCAGTGGCTTTTTCTGGAATGATTGGTTTTGTAGGGCTCATTGTACCACATACTATTAGAATGATTGTGGGTCCATCTAATACTAAGATGCTACCTAGCACAATTTTAGCTGGTGGATTTTTTCTACTCATATGTGATACCTTTGGAAGAATTGTTCTTGCTCCAGTAGAGATTCCTATTGGTGTAATTACTGCATTTTTTGGAGCTCCATTCTTCCTATACTTAGCATTAAAAAATAAAAGGAGAGATTTCTAATGGAAGCTATAAAAATTGAAAACTTAAATTTCTCCTACGGGAATAGAAAAATACTTCAAGGTATTAATTTAGAATTAAAAAGAAATAAATTAACAGGAATTTTAGGTCCAAATGGTTGTGGAAAATCAACTCTTTTAAAAAATATTTTAGGATATTTAAAAAGTGAAAGTGGGAATATTTATATAGATAAGATTCTAAGTAAAAATATATCTCAAAAAGAGAAAGCTAAACTTCTTTCTCTGGTTCCCCAAAAATCTCAACTTGTATCTGCTATGGATGTAGAAGAGTTTGTACTTATGGGAAGACTTCCCCATTTAAAAAATAGTTGGGATGGGTATTCAAAGAAAGATGTTGAAATTGCTCAACATCATATTAAAGAGCTAGACTTAGAAAAATTTTTACATAGAAAAGCTGTTAGTCTTTCTGGTGGAGAGTTTCAAAGAGTTCTTTTAGCAAGAGCTCTCACTCAAGAAACAAAAATTATTTTATTAGATGAGCCTACATCTGCTTTAGACTTAAACCATGCTTTGGATTTAATGAAAAAAGTAAAGGATAGTATCATTGATAAAGAGCTTACTGCAGTAGCAGTACTCCACGATCTGAATCTTGCTGCCATGTTTTGTGATGAAATTGTCATGTTAAAAGATGGAAAGGTATTTTGCCAAGGAACTCCTAAGGAAACTTTAACTAAAGAGAATTTAAAAGCTGTCTACGATTTAGAATCTCAAGTTTGTTATACAGAAGAGGGAATTCCTTATATCATTCCTAAATTAAAAGGAGGAAAATAAATTGAAAAAAATAATTTTTTCTTTTATGTTTATACTATACTCTCTATCTTTTTCTGCTCTAAAAGTAGAAAATAATCAAGTTATAGATAGTTATAATAATAAGATTGAACTTAAAGAGTATAAAAAAATAGTTGTTTTAGATCCTGCAGTAATAGAAACTCTATATTTAATTGGGGCTAAAAACCATATTGCTGCTATTGGAACTATAGCAAGAAGTAAAATTTATCCTGAAGAGAAGGTAAAATTACTACCAAATGTAGGACATATTAATAATAGTAGTGTTGAAAAAATACTTTCTTTCTCTCCTGACTTAGTTTTAATAAATGCTATGTCTCCAAAACTAGGTGATACATTAAAACCTTTCAACATTCCTTATATAGTTGTTGAAGCTAATAGTTTTAATGATATTTTAAATAATATAAAACTTTATGGTAAGCTTACTGGAAATGAAAAAAATGCTGATTTGCTTTACAATAAATCTATTGAAAAATTAAATAATATAAAATCTAAAATTACTGCTCAGCCACTTAATATGAAAGGAACAGTGCTATATTCAACTTCTCCTATGATGGCTTTTAACTCTAAATCTCTTCCTGGACAGATATTATCTCTTCTAGGAATTGAAAATCTAGCAGATAATTTAGTTGGAGATAAACCTATTATATCCCCTGAGTTTTTATTACAACAAAACCCAGATTTTTTAGCTGGAGCAATGAGTATTTCTAAACCTGAAGATATTTTAAATAGTAATATAATAGTTAAGGAAACAACTGCTGGAAAAAACAATAATCTTTTTATTGTAGATTCTACAAAAATTCTTAGAGGTTCTCCAAGAATTTTTGAGGCAGTTGAAGAATTATATAAAGAGTTAGAAAATTTAAAAAATAATTAAAGAGATGGAACTTTACAGTTCCTATTTCTTTATAAAATTATTTTGATAATCAAAAATTTAGTTTTTTAGAAAGGTTATAATACTATGAAAAAAATTACAATTTTACTTTTTACTATACTTTCTTTTTTCTCTTTTGCTGAAGAAAAAATAAAAATTGGAGTTACTCTACAACCTTACTATAGTTTTGTAGCTAATATTGTTAAAGACAGAGCAGAGATTATCACGCCTGTTAGATTAGATATTTATAATTCACATAACTATAGTCCTACAGTTGAAGATATGAAAAAAATATCTTCCCTTGATACTATAGTTATAAATGGACTGGGTCATGATAGTTTTATCTATAAGCTGCTTAAAATGAGTGGAAAAAATATCCCAATTATTGAAGCTAACAAAAATATAAAATTAATACATACAGAAGGAATATGTACCCACGAACATAATCATGATGTGCATGAAGAAGAACATCATCTTGAACATTCACATAATGAGGAAGTAAATTCCCATACCTATATCTCTATAACTGAGTCTATTGAGCAAATAGAGTATATTGCAGATCAATTAGGAAAATTAGATCCTAAAAACAGAGAATTCTACTTAAAGAATGCAAAGGAATATACTGATCGTTTAGCTAAACTAAAAAAAGATGCTCTTAATGAAATCAAAGATATAGATATCTCTAACTTTAAAGTTGTTACTTTTTATGCAGGTTATGACTATCTTTTTAAAGAATTTGGAAAAAAAGTCGATATAGTTATTGAACCAGCACATGGAGTAGAACCTAGTATAGCACACTTACAACAGATTATAAAAAAATTAAAAGTTGAAAATATTAAAGTTATTTTTGGTGAAAAACAATTAAAAAATAAATATATGGAAATTTTAAAAAAAGAAGCTGGAACAGATATTAAAGAACTTTATCATATGACTGGTGGTTCTTATTCTGCTGAAAGTTTTGAAGAGATGATTTCTCAAGACTTAAATGAAATTGTCTCTGCTCTAAAAAAAGAAAAATAAAAGGATAAAAAATGGAAAAATATGAACTAGAAATTAAAAATTTAAACCTTTCTATTGGTAATAATTCTATCTTAGAAAATATTAATCTCAAGATTAAGAAAGGGGAAATTCATTGCTTAATTGGACCTAATGGCGGGGGTAAAAGTTCTCTTATAAAATGTATTTTAAAAGAACTTAACTTTCAAGGGGATATTACCTTCCAAAATAATCATAAAAATATCATTGGATATCTCCCTCAACATATCAATCTTAATAATTCTATCCCCTTGACTGTTAATGAATTTATATCTATTAATTCTCAAACGTCCCCCTGCTTTTTAGGTTTTGATTTTAAAAAGCAAAGGCAGGTTGATAATCTTTTAAAAAAATTTAAACTATATGATAAAAGAAATTCAATTTTTACAACTTTATCTGGTGGAGAAAGGCAAAGAGTATTATTATTACAATCTCTTCTCCCTACACCAAATTTTTTAATTTTAGATGAACCTTTAACTGGTATGGATAAATATGGAGAAGATTTCTTTATTTCACTTATAAAAGAACTTAAAGAACAAGGAATTACAATACTATGGATAGAACATAATTTATATAAAGTAAAAAAATTTGCTGATACTGTTACTTGTATAAATAAAACAAATATAGCTTGTAATCTTTTAGATAGTAATTTTTTTGAAAAAGAAATCTCAAATATTTTTTGTAGGTGATTTTATGTTGGAAATACTTAATTATTCTTTTATCACAAATGCTCTTATTTCAGCTTTATTTATAGGACCACTGTTAGGAATTATTGGAACACTTGTTGTAAGCAAAAAAATGGCTTTCTATTCTGAAGCCATAGGGCACGCTGCAATGACAGGAATAGCTATAGGAATAATATTAGGAGAAAATTATTCGACTCCTTACTTCTCTACCTTTGGTTATTCTATCTTATTTGGAATTTTGATTATATATACAAAAACTAAAACTGATATAGCCTCAGATACTCTAATTGGAATTTTTTTAGCAGTCTCTATTTCCATTGGGGCTTCTCTTTTAACTTATACAGCTGGAACAATTAATCCACATATAATTGAAAATATTCTTTTTGGCTCAATACTAACTATTGAGAAAGTAGATATATATATCCTAATAACTATAACTGTTTTAGTTTTTATTATTTTATATCCTTGTTACAATAAATTTTTATTAATCAGTATAAACCCTAGTATTGCCTTAGCTAGAAAAATAAATATAAAATTTTATGAGTATCTTTTTATCATTCTGCTAAGTATCACTACAATAGGAGCTATAAAAATAGTTGGTTCTATTTTAGGTGAAGCATTACTTTTAATTCCAACTGCTTCAGCTAAAAATATATCTCATTCAATGAGAGCCTTTATTGGATATAGTATTTTATTCTCAACCCTCAGCTGCATATTAGGAATAATTCTTCCTGCTTATCTTACTCTTTCAATTCCTTCAGGGGCAGCTGTAATTCTATCTTCTACAATTATTTTTATAATAAGTATAATTATTAAGAAATTTAATTTTAACGTATAATATAAAGGAGGAATTTTATGAAAAAAATTATTTTATTTTATCTCATTGTCAGTGCTTTAAGTATAGCTGACGATGTTAACATTGATTTAGGGGATTCTGTTATCAGGAAAAACTATTCAGAACGGGAATTTTTTGTTGCTCCAAGAGAGATTAAAAACACCTATGTTGTTACTCAAGAACAAATTCAGGAAAAAAACTATAAAAATGTTGAGGATGTTCTTAGAGACTCACCTGGAGTTGTAGTTAATAATACTGCTTTTGGACCAAGAGTAGATATGAGAGGTAGTGGAGAAAAATCTCTTAGTAGAGTTAAAATTCTAGTTGATGGGGTAAGTATCAACCCTACTGAAGAAACTATGGCTAGCCTTCCTATAAATTCAATACCCATAGAAACCATTAAAAAAATTGAGGTTATTCCTGGAGGGGGAGCTACTTTATATGGAAGTGGTTCTGTTGGAGGGGTAATTAATATTGTTACTAATTCAAATGTCACTAAAGATAACTTTTTTATGGATCTAAAATACGCTTCTTTTGATTCTAGAAATTTTGGATTTGCTGGTGGAAAAAATATAAATGAAAAGCTCTATCTTAACTATGGTTTTAACTATGTTAATAGTGAAGGATATCGTAAAGCTGAAGAAAATGAAAACATTATATTCTTAGGAGGATTTGATTATAAATTTAATGATAGAAATAAAATTCGTTTTCAAGTAAGAAATTCAAGAGAGAATCAGAATGGAACTAACCAAGTTTCAAAGAAAATTTTAGAGCAAGATAGAACTGCTCCAGGATTAAATTTAGATTTAGATACTGAAAATAGTAGCTATACTTTTGATTATGAAAATAGATTTAATGACAGTTTGACTTTCTCTTCTACCTTCTATTATCAAGAACAAGAAAGAGACATCACTACTGAAAGTATTGATGATATTATAATTATTGCAAGTGATAGAAATCATACCCATGTACAAAATCATTATAATTTCTATGATGTAAAATCTATTATGAATGCAAAATTTTCTGAAAAAAAATATGGAATAAAATTAAAAAGTAATTATGAATATGACCATGGAAACCTTATCTTAGGTTATGATTTCTATAGTTCAAATAATAAAAGAAACTCTTTTGTTAAATCTGAAACTTTAAAAACATATAGTGATGGAAATTCATATATAAATCTTAACCCTAAAGATAGAAAACCTGTAATTAATAGTGTAGATATTGATTTAACTAAAGAATCACATGGACTTTACGCTTTTAATAAATATGAACTCACTGATAATATAGATATTACTAGTGGAATACGTGGAGAATATACAAGTTACAATGGAAGTAGAAAAAATGGTCCTAACTCTATGCCTTTTCTAGCCGCAAAAACACAAGAAATAGAAACAGATAGAAGTTTAACTAACTATGCAGCAGAATTAGGAGCTCTTTATAAATATAGAGATACTGGTAACCTTTTCTTAAGGTATGAAAGAGGATTTGTTACTCCTTTTGCTACTCAATTAACAGATAAAATTCATGATAATCAGCTAAAAAATCCTGACACAGGAATTATAACTCCTCCTATTGTTAATGTTGCTTCTATATATGTAGCTAATGATTTAAATTCTGAAATAACTGATACTATTGAATTAGGTATCAATGATTATATCTTTAACTCTCTATTTTCTCTTTCATTCTTTGTAACAGATACAGAAGATGAAATCACTCTAATTGAATCAGGAGTTACAAATCCAGCTATTAAAAGATGGAAATATAGAAACATTGGAAAAACAAGAAGAATGGGACTTGAATTACAAACAGAACAATACTTTGATAAGCTAAGTCTTAATCAATCACTCTCTTTGGTTAATGCTAAAGTTTTAAAAGGAGATAGTAGTATCAATATCAATAAGAATGATAAAATTCCAATGGTTCCTGAAATGAAAATAACCCTAGGAGCAAAATATAGCCTAACTGATAGACTATCTCTATTAGCTAATTACACTTATATTAGTGAAAAAGAGGTTAGAGAGTTAGATGATAAAGATAATATTAAAAAATTTACTATTGATAGCTATGGAACAATTGATTTAAGTACTATGTACCAAATAGATGAATATTCAAACTTAAAACTTGGAGTTAAAAACTTAACCTCTACTAAATATAATCTTAGAGAAACAAGTATTGAAGCTTTTCCAGCACCTGAAAGAAATTATTTTATTGAGTTAAGCGTAAAATTCTAAAAATATTAAAAGGAGACCAACTATGAAAAAACAACTAATTATGTTAATGTTAATTATTGCTGCTCAAAACAGTTATTCTGAGACTGATATCTACAGTAAAGATGGAAATTTTAGAATCTCAGTTGATTCTGAATTTATAACAACTTTTGAAAAAGGATCATATGAAGACTTATTAAGAATGGTAGATGAAATAAATAGACAAAATGGAATAAATTCTGATTATCTAGATAAAGGAACTACTGTTGGAGAGGGATATAATGATGTTGATATTGTTCCAATAGCTCAATTTACAACTAACAATGAATTTATTGAAGAGTTTACTTCAATAAAAGGAATAAATACATCAGATTCATATTTTAATGTTTCAGATTTAATTAATAACAATTTATCTAAAAATGAATTAGATAAGTTACAATATAAAAGAATAGGGAATCAAAAGAGAGTTTATCTTGGAAATGGTAATATTGTAAAAGATTTAAAAATTGTCAATTCTTCAGATTTTGAAAATGAAGTAGAAAATAGTAATAAAAATAGTAATACCAAATACCTATTAGAAGGGACATATAAAAGTATCGATTCAGGAGTAAGAAATCAATTAAATATTTCTATGGATGATTATTATTCTAAAATTCAAGGAAAAAGTAAAGAAGAAGTAGTAAAATATCTACAAAAAAAATTAAAAGAAGTTAAAAATATTGAAACTGTATATAAAAACGGAGAGCTATATACAGTTTGTAATGGAAAAGAATGGAAAGTTCTTTGGGAATTAGAAGCAGTATCTGTGCATCAACCTGGTGAAACTGATGAAAATAAACAATTTAAAGATGAAGTTTTTACAAAAATCTATATCTATGACTCTTTTAATAGAACAAATGATAGTTCTGGAAAAGTCTTATATAAGACTGATGGTAGTATAGTTATTGAAGATAAATTCGATTATAACAAAGCATATACTCAAATATCATCTGGGTATAGCTCCAAAAAATATTTAGAAAAAGTTATTGAAGAAGCTAAAAACAATCAAAATTCCAATAATGAAATTTTAAATCAATATTTTAAAGATAAAAATGAACTTTCAAATGAAGAGTTTGAAAAAAAATGGATAAAACCATTTGAAAAGGGTGGAGAATTTGATACAGCTCTAAATAACATGAAAAGTGAAATAGCCCAAAAAAGAAAGGATTTAACTCCTCTTAAAGAACAAAATTCAACAGCAAAAAAAGAATTAGAAAAAATTATAAATGATTCTAGATTACCTGATGACCATTATAAATTCACTGGAAGCTGGTATTCAAAAGAAGAGGCTAAAAAATATTATGATAAACAAACTAAAGAAGTTCAAGAATTACTTGATAATTATGTTAAATATAACAAAATTAAAGATGAAACTGATGATAAAATATTAAAAATAGAATTAGATATACAAATGGAAATTCCTAAAAAGTATGGTTTCTATAAGCGGGGAACAAAAAATGAAAGTAAGTGGACAAGTTTTGTTATAGGTGCTAAAGACCTTGTTGATGGTATCCTAGGTAAAAATATCGAACTTAGAGGAAAAGGGAGAATAGATGGAATTATAGATTTAGGAGAAGGTAACAATCAACTTACTATCACTGAACAATTCACAGGAAAATATGGTACTAATGTTATTTTAGGAGCTTATTCTCAATTAAAAAATATAGATGTGGTTAAAGTTGGGGGAAAAATTGGAACTGATTCTTCTGCCTCTCTTTCTGGAAGAACTTCTCTTTCAATGGATATTGACCCTACAGTAAAAAATAAAGAAGGACATCTAATACAACATGCTTTTAAAGATTCAGATAAAGATATTATTTTTAAAAGTTTACACTCTATTTTAAATAATAAGTATAGGAATGATTTTGCTATTGAATTAATGGTTAGTAGAATTAGTGAAGACTCTGTTATTAACATGGGTAGAAAATTAGAATATGAAGCTTTTGATAGAGAAAGTGGAAAAATATTAGATTATAAAATATCTATGATTTCAGATTCAATTGCACATACCTTAGATAAGTTAGAAAAAACTGATTTTGAGGGAAATACTCTTTTAAAAGTTAATATCAAAGATTCTTTAAAAATGTTAAATGATAAAGAAAATGAAGTTTATGCAAGTATTAAAAATTCAGGACATCTATCATCTCTTTTTGCTACTTTGACAACTACAAATAAAAGAACTAACTTTACAGCTGAAGAAGATGAAAAAGAACTAAAAAAAGATATTACACTTGCTAAATATCTTAGAGAAAAAAATGCTGAAGAGATTATAAAAGATTTAGGTCAATTTAATTTTTCTAAACTTGAAGAAGACAAAATAAAAGAAAATATTAGTAATCTTAAAAATAATACTGTTATTACTATTGGACAAAAAAGACATGAACAATTAGCTAAAGTTAAAGAATTAAATCTATCTGAAACATCGCAAAAAATATCTGATTTAAATTTACAAAATGATATAAATAATTTAGACAATCTAACAGAAAATGAAATAACTGAAAAATATAATAACTTAAAAAAGTTTTATAGTAATGCACTTGAAACTTTAAAATCTCATTTAGATGAAGAAAATCAAAAGATAGATAGTGTTAAAAGTTTAAACAGTAAATTATCTTCTTTAGATAGTGCTATTAGATGGTTTGATAAGTATGGAGATAAAAAAAATAATTTAAAAGAGATTATGAGATATGCTCTTGAAATTCCACAACTTATTTCTAAAGTTCTACTTGAAAATGAAGAATCATTAGATAAAGCACTTTTAAAAGATTTAAAAGATCTTGAAAATAAAAAAGATATATTTGATTATAAAGAATTACACTCTATTCTTTACTATACTCAAAGACAGGAAGAAGTACTAAAAGAATTACAAACTCTTATAAATCAAGTTCAAAATAAAAATATTTATTCTAGACTAAATAAAGTAGCAAAAGATGAAATCTCTACTTTTACTTCTATCCCATTTGATATAAATAACGACTTTTCAGTTAACAAAAATTATGTACATGGTGGAAGTATTTTAACTAAAAACTCTTATGATTCTTTTAAAGGAAATATCTATAGTGGTTATGGTATATATGAGACTGAAATCAATAATATGAACTTTGGATTTATTGTAGGAGGAGCTACTTCTAATCATAATGAAATAAAAAATGATACCCTTAAAGAGGTTACTACAGAATCTAAAATTAAAGGTGTTAGTGCGTATTTAGGTGGATATAATAGAAACTTCTTAACTCCTAAATTACAATGGCTAAATGGATTTGGATTACAGTATGGAGAGTATGAAGTAAATAGAGAGTTTAAAAATAATTATCAAGAAAACAATTTCACTTCCAATACAAATGTATATGGAATAAATTTATACTCAGGATTAAATTATCAATATTCTTTAAAAGATGACTTAGCACTTAATTTTAGAGGGCTAGTATCTTATTCATTTATCTCACAAGAAGATATTAAAGAAAAAAATGCTCCTTTAGCCTTAAATATTAAAGCTCAAAATTATAATTATTTAGATAGTGAATTAGGAGTAAGCTTAAATAAAACTATCTTTAACCCTAACTCTAAAAATACTCTATCTGGAGGTATTTTTGGAAAATTTGGTATATTGGGATATGACAATAAAAATCTAAATGGTAAATTTAATGATTCTACTAGTTCAATGGAAATCCAAGGAAACAAATTTGAAAAAAATTCTATAAAATTAGTTTTAAACTATGATGTTTCTTTAAATTCAGGAATCAACTATGGATTAGAAGGAACTTATACTACAAATGATGAATATAATAATATTACCTTTGGGCTAAAAGCTGGATATCGTTTTTAATCTAATTAAAAAGAAGCTGTAATAACATAACAGCTTCTTTTTTTTATTAACACTTTTATATCAAAGAGTAAAAACAATCTAAATACTCTTTAATTAATTCTTTCTTATCATCTCTTGGAACATATATAGCAAATATCTCTTTCTCATATTCCCCATAGAATCTTATTGAACAACTTTTTCTTTCAAACATATTATCCTCTACTAAGAAAATCTCTTTTATTTTATCAACACTTAAATGTCCTCCTATTGAAGATTCTGGGTCATGGAAATTTAAATATCCATGAGCATAAAATCCCTTTGGAAACTTATCTTTTATTTCTAAAACAAAGTTAGGAGTTACTACTAATAGAAAAACTTTTTCCCATCCTCTTAATATTTCAAAAAGTTCTTCTCTTTTCTCAAGAGGATATTTTCTTACTGTTGGAGCTTCTCTTAATACCTCTATAAGAGATATTCCTAACTCTTTAGCTATTTTTTCTAAAGATATTTTCTTATTTTCTTTTAATAATTTCTCAATTCTATTTTTCATCTCTTTACTCCTTTTGTATTCTTATCCTTAAAAATATTTTGTTATAAATTTAATTTTATAATAAAATTATATTATAATTTAAATTATTTGTCAATATTATCTCTCATATTGAAAATAATAAAAAAGAGTATTATAACTTTTAATTACAATACTCTTAATTTTATTATATTATTCTAAAGAATAATATAATATTTTTTTATTTAATATCTACTACTGGAAATCTATTTGGTAACTTTACTCCAGCTCTATCTAAAACTTTTTTACTTTGTTTTTTAACTTTTTCTAAAAGTTCTTTCTCATCTAAGAATAAAATTTTCTTCTCTTTCATTAACCATTTTCCATTACACATTGTAGATTCTACATTTTCACTACTCATAGCATATACTATATTAGCTATTGGGTCTACTAATGGTAGAGCATGAATAGTATCAGGATTTAAAACTATTAAGTCAGCTTTTTTACCAACTTCTAAGCTTCCTATCTCCTTCTCTTGTAAAGCACATTTAGCTCCATTTATTGTTGCCATCTCTAAAACTTCCTCAGCAGAAACACTCTTAGGGTCTAATGTTCTTCCTTTATGTAATAGTGATGTTAAATACATATCTCTCATCATATCCATTCTATTATTAGATGGTGCTCCATCTGTTCCTATTCCAACAGTAATACCTTTCTCCATCATCTCAGGGATTCTAGCAAAACCTAAAACTACTTTCATAGCAGCTGCTGGATTATGAGATGCTTTTACATCATAAAGTCTAAATAAATCTATCTCTCTTTCTGTCAACCATACTACATGGGCAGCTACTAAATTAGGTCCTAAAGCTCCTAATCTATATAGGTGCTCCACTGTTGTTTCTCCTCTAGTAGCTCTTGTATAATCCATCTCCTCTTTTACTTCTAACACATGCATATGTATTCCAGTGTTATACTTATCTGCTAATTTTTTTGTTCCTACTATTAAATCATCTGAGTTATTAAATATAGTTCTTAATCCAAACCAAATTTTTATTCTTCCGTCTGCTGCATTATTATATTTTTTAAATAATTCTTCTTGCTCTCTTAACTCCTCTTCAGTAGTTTTTTGCCAAGGTTTTGGAAGCCCCTCTCCTTCGTCCATAGTGGACTTACAAAGGCAAGCTCTAAGCCCACATTTCTCTACTGCCTCTACCATAGCATCTACATATTGTCCCCCAGCCTCTAAGAAAGTTGTAGTACCTGATTTTATCATCTCTACACAGCAAGCTATTGATGAAATTAAGGAATCCTCATAATCAAAGCTACTCTCATATGGCCAAATTCTCTCTCTTAACCAAGTAAGTAACACTACATCATCTGCTATTCCTCTTCCTAATTGCTGTGAAAGATGTACATGAGTATTTACAAGCCCAGGAAGAATAATTTTTCCTTGTGCATCATAAATCTCTACATCGCTATTTAATAATTTTTCATCTATTTTTCCTATGGCTTTTATTCTATCATCTTCAATAAGAATAGAACCGCCATTAAAAACCTCTCTTTTTTCATTCATTGAAACTATATATCCATTTTTAATTAAAAGTTTTCCCATTATTTCCTCCTATCTCCAAATTAAGTTTACTAAAGAAAGAGCTCCTATTATCCATAAAACTGTATTTATTTTATTCCACTCTTTAGCTACAGCATGCATTATAATATAGCTAACAAATCCAAAACTTAATCCAATACTTATACTATAAGTAAGTGGCATAAATATTATTGTAACAAAAGCTGGAACTGCTATCTTTATATCAGATAAATCTAAGTCTCTTACACTTTTAAACATAAATACTCCTACCATTACAAGTGATGGAGCAGCAGCAAACATTGGTACTATTCCAACTAATGGAGTAACAAGTAAAGCTAATAAAAATAAAATAGCTGTAACAAATGAAGCTAATCCTGTTTTTGCTCCTGCTGCTATTCCTGCTGCAGATTCTCCAAATGTAGTAACTGTACTAGTACCTAAACAAGCTCCTATTATTGTAGATGAAACGTCAGCAAACATCATTCTTCCTAAACCTTTATATTTTCCTTTTTCATCTACTAGACCTATCTCTCTAAAACAAGCTATTAAAAATCCTAATGAATCAAATAAGTCTATAAACATAAAAGAGAATATTGAACCAAATAATGAGATTTTAAAGGCCCCAAAAATATTTAATTTAAAAGCTATTGGTTCTATACTTGGTGGCATAGATATTATAGCTTTAGGTAACTCTACTAATCCTAATATCATTCCTAGTACTGTTATAATTACAATACTTATCAGTATTCCACCTCTAACTTTTTTTAATTCAAAAATTGCCATTAAAACTAAACCGAGTATAGATAGTGTAACAGGTAAGTCAAATTTTCCTAATGCTACTAATGTAGCAGGATCTGCTACTATTATTCCCATATTTTTTAAACCTATAAAAGCTATAAATAATCCTATCCCTGCTGTAGAAGCAATAGTAATCGGTGTAGGTATAGCTGAAGCTAACTTTTCTCTAAGCCCTGAAGCTGCTAATATAAAAAAGAAAACTCCTGATATAAAAACTACTCCTAAAGCATCTTGCCAAGGTACACCTTTTCCCATAACAAGTGTAAAAGTAAAAAAGGCATTAAGTCCCATTCCAGGTGCCATTGCTATAGGTACATTTCCTATAAAGGCAGCTAAAAATGTTCCTATTGCTGTAGCTAGACATGTTACTGTAATTAAAGCTCCTTTATCCATTCCAGCTAAAGATAAAATTGCAGGATTTACAAATATTATATATGCCATTGCTAAAAATGTTGTAACTCCTCCAATTACCTCTGTTTTTACACTACTTTTTCTCTCTTCAATTTTAAATACTTTTTCTAACAAAGTGTTAGTCATCATTTCCCTCCTACTATAAATGTCTACTTCCATTTTATTAGAAAATGTGATTTTTGTCAAACTTTTTTGTTTGAATTTGAGAATATTATATTTTTTTCATATTAACATAAAATAACAAAATATTTTAAATAAAAAAGAAGAATATTTTACTCATTATTATCTACTCTTCTAAAGAATTTTTTAGTAAAATATTCCTCTTTCTATTTTATTTTTCTAATTTATTCAATTCCTCTTCTAAAATATCAAGTAATCTATCGAACTCTACAGCTACAGCATGGAAGCTTTCAACTTTTTCTAAATCTACTCCTGCCTTTTTAAGTTGATTCATAGGATGGTCATTTCCACCAGATTTTAAAAGTGTTAAGTAATCTTCTTTCGCTTTAGTTCTTTCCTCTTCGCTATACTTAGTATTAGTTATTCTATCATATAGATTTGCTGATGAAGCAAAGCTAGTAGCATATTGATATACATAATAAGGAGAGTTAAAGAAGTGTGGTATTCTTGCCCAGATTATTTTTTGTAACTCATCCATAGTGATGCTATCTCCAAAATACTCTTTAAATAGATTATCCATTATTCCGCTAAGAACATCAGGAGTTACAGCTTTTCCCTCCTCTATTAACTTATGAGCTTGATACTCATAGTTAGCAAATAGAGTTTGGATATAGAAAGTTCCTACAATATTTCCAAGAGCTTGCTCTATCAATGCTATCTTCTCAATAGGGTCATTTGAATTTTTAATCATATAATCTAGTAGTAATCTCTCATTAAAAGTAGAAGCTACTTCAGCTACAAATATTGTATAATCATGTGTAGCATATGGTTGGTTTTCATTTGATAACATTGTATGTAGTGTATGTCCCAATTCATGGGCTAATGTAAACACATCATCTAAAGTTGATTGATAGTTTAATAACATATATGGATGTACATCATAAATTCCTATTGAATAAGCTCCACTTCTTTTGTTTTCAGTTTCAAATACATCTATCCAACCTTCACTTATAGCTCTATTCATCTTAGCAGAATAATCTTCTCCAAGAGGTGCTACAGAATTATATACCATCTCTTTTGCCACATCATAATCAAAAGTTTTATCATATTCTACTATATTTATACTATTATCATAGTAGTGATACTCTTTTAAACCTAAAGCTTTTTTTCTTAAATTTACATATCTTTGTAGCGGAGCATTATTATCTATTGCTGATTTTAATAAAGTTGTATAAACTTCAGTTGGAACATTTTTAGGCTCAAGTGCTTTTTCTAAACTAGAGTTATAGTTTCTTCCTTTAGATGAAGCCACATCTCTTTGAAGAAGTGCTCTATATATTGCTCCATAGGTATTTTTATTATTATCAAAAGCTCCATATAGTGCTTCAAAAGCTTTTTTTCTATCCTCTTGATTTCTATTAGTTGCTAAAACTTTTGAATATACTCCATTTGTAACAGGTCCTTCATATCCATCAGAAAGTTTTACCTCATTCCATTTCATATCAGAGATAGATAATTCTGCATATATATCATGAGGAGCTCCCATATATTGCCCATAGTAAGAAAGTAATTTTTCTTTTCCTTCATCTAGTACATGCCCTTGTAATCTATATATTTCCATAAGTCCAAATCTATTATCTTTTAGTTCTGGATTTTCATCTATCCATCTTTCCATAGTCTCTTTAGGAATTTGTAAAATCTCTGGTGTTATCCAAGCTGCACTTACTGAATACTCTGTATATATAGCCTGAATCTCTTGAAGTTTTACAGAAGATACCTCATCTTTAGAATCTAAATCTTTTAACATATATACATATACATAAAGCTTATCTAGTAATCTTCCCATTTTTTCTTCTAATTTGATAAGCTCTACAAATTTTTTAGAGTCATCTTTTATTTGCCCTTTGTATTGTGGAATCTCTTTCATCATAGATTTTAAAGTTTCTAACTCTTTATCCCACTCTGCCCAGTCAGGATAAAAATCTGTCATATTCCACTTATACTTATTATCAATCTCACTTCTTTTTAACAATTTTGTTTCCTCCTTTTGTGGTTTTACAATCTCACTCTTTACAACTTCACTTTTCTCCTTTTTTTCATTAGTTAAATAAAGTCCAGCTAATGCTGCAATAAAGCCTACAATTATGAGATTTTTCATATTACCACCTCTCTAGTCCAATTTTTTTAGTTTTATCTCTCTATCTTTTGGAAGAATCTTATTTAAAACAACACCTGAAAAAGCTGCTAAAGCTAATCCTGATACAGAAACTGTTTGCCATATACTTATATTATCTACTGCTATTCCAAGAACAAATATTATAGAAGAGATTATTAGATTTCTTGAATTACCAAAATCAAGTTGTGCATCTACAACAGTTCTTACTCCTACTGAAGCTATCATTCCAAATAGAATTACAGAAACTCCTCCCATTACTGGTAATGGAATAGTTTGTAAAAGTATTCCAAATTTTCCTATAAATCCTAATATAATAGCATAACAAGCTGCTATCCTTAAAATAGCTGGGTCATATACTCCTGTTACTGCTAACACTCCTGTATTCTCTCCATAAGTTGTATTAGCTGGTCCTCCTAAAAATCCTGCTGCTATCGTAGCAAGTCCATCTCCTAAAAGTGTTCTGTGGATTCCAGGATCTTTGAAGAAATCTTTTCCTACAACAGCACCATTAGTTGTAATATCTCCTATATGCTCAATAAATACTACTAAAGCTATTGGAGCTATGGCTATTATCCCTGTCAAAGACATAGATGGCATTGTAAACAGATCACTTGCTGCTTCAGTAGAAAGTCCTATCCACTTAGCTTGAGATACTACACTAAAATCTACCATTCCTAAAATAGTAGCTACAATATATCCTACTATTACAGCAGCTAATATTGGTATAAGTCTTAAGAATGATTTCTTCATCATTGTGATAGATACCATTGTTAAAATTACAGAAAAAGCTACTATTAAGCTTTTAGTATCAAATTTTCCATTAGCATATCCAGCCATATTTAAAGCTGTTGGACTCATTCTAAGTCCTATAAGCATAATAATAGGTCCTGTTACTATTGGTGGGAAAAATGATTTTATTTTCTCCACTCCAAAAGTTTTTACCAAGAAAGACATTATTACATATATAAGCCCTGCAGCTATTACTCCACCTTTTATAGCTCCTATTCCTTCATTTTTTAAAACTAATGTCAATGCTCCTATAAAAGCAAAAGATGAACCTAAGAAAACTGGTACAATTCTTTTTGTACAAAGATGAAATATCAATGTTCCTACCCCAGCAGATATTAAAGCTATTGATGGATTTAATCCTGTTAAGAAAGGAACTAAAACAGTAGCTCCAAACATTGCAAGTACATGCTGTATTCCCAGTATAAATTTAGCATTTCCTACTACCTTTTCAGTATTTTTCATTTTTTAAACTTCCTCCAAATATATTATCTTATTTTTTTAATTTTGCTAAAAATTTCTCTTCATTAACTATAAATCTACTATGTTCTCCCTCTCCTACTAAAGTTTCTCCATGGAAAACCTTAACAGAGAAATCTAATTTTTTCCCATCTATTTTATCTAAAGTAGCTGTACAAGTTAATTCATCTCCTATAAGATTAGCTTTTAAATGTTTAATATTTACAGAGATTCCTACTGTTGTATCCCCTTCTCCTAACTCTTTTTGAGCTAAAGTAAAAGCTGTACTCTCCATAAAAGCTATAAGCATAGGTGTAGAGAAAACTTCTAAAGCTCCTGATGCAACTTTAGCTGCTGTTTCACTCTCTTTAACTACTTTGTTTTGTGTAAAATTCATACCTTCTTTTAACATAATATTCCTCCTATATAAATTATTTTATAACAATACCTATTAATTTCCCCTTATCAAAGGATACAACACAGATATCCTCCTGTGCTATATTACTCATACAAATGCTCTCCCCTTGATGAAGAGTATAATTAGTAAGTGGGTATTTAAATCCCTTTAATGTCAAGTTTTCTACCTTCTCAGAAAATGGAACAAAGGATATAGTTTTTCCCTTCTCTCCTACAAACTCTCTGTAGTTTTCTATTGCAAAGATATCCTCTGTTTCACTTACAAAAATTAGATTTTTAAATTTAAACATCAGATTAAGGTTTGTTAATTCATGGTCTTTTCTACCACCTAACCCACCAATTACAATAATCTTATCATATTTTTTTTCACTTATATATTTTAAAATTAACTCTCCATCTGTAAAATCCTTATCTTTAGGAAATCTCTTTATAATTACTCCTGACTTTTCATATTTTTCTAAAATATTTTCAGGTACAGAGTCAAAATCTCCCCATATCTCCATTGGAACTACTCCCAATTTTTCCAAAAGATTTGCACCACCATCAGCACAATAGATATCCCCCTTATTTTTTTTCATAAGGTTTAAATAATACTCTTTACTTCCTAAAAGTTCTCCATTAAAAAAAACATATGCTACTCTCATTCTTCCCTCTAATCATCATCAAATTCTGTATCTACTATAATAAATATTGGTAGATGGTCTGATATTTTATCTTTCATCATTCTGTACTGTTTCTTTGTAAAATCTATTGCTCCACTCTTTCCTTCAAATTCCTGAGTATAAATTTTTGATAGAAACATATTATCATAGGAACTAGCTAATTTATCCTTCCCAATAGTTGTTTTTATTCTTGGATTGAGTACATGTACTACCTCATCACTGTGATTCAATAGATTTTCAAATGCTTCATCATCAGCACTGAGATTAAAATCTCCAGCTATAATTATATCATTCTCTTCACTATCTAAGTTTTGAAAATAATCATAGACTCTATCCATAGTAAAAGCTTCAGCCCTTCTTTCAGATTCTCTCTTTCCAAAGATAGAGTGTACTAATACAAAGGTAAAATCAAAATTTCCTATTTTAAAATCTGCTCCATAGGGAGCTCTTTCAAATTTTTTCTCATCATCAGGATAAAATCCTCTATCTCCTAAAAATTCTGCTCTTTCACTTTTCCAAATATATGCAAAATACTCTTTATAACTTGTACTTCCTACTGGATATGGAGAAATATGGTACTCCCATCTCACTCCACTCTCTTTTTCCAACTCCTTTATAAGTTTTTCTACTCCTATTGGATTCATTACTTCAATAAGTCCAACTACATCAAAACCTTCTAAAACTTTACTCATAAGTTTAAAATCCTTTTGAGCTTTTCCTATTCTTAAGGTATTAAAAGAAGCTATATATCCCTCTTGAGCTAAAAGAGTCAAAGTCATTAAAATATATAAAATCAAAATTTTTAATTTTCTCATCTTTCCACCTCTTTTTATTCTTTACATATTATATCATTAATTGTAAAAATTCTCTATCAGATTATTAAGCTATAACTTTATTTTTTCAAAAAATAAAAAGTATTATAAACTCTTTTATTAGAATAGTACTTTTTTACTTTTTATATATATTCTTATACTGTTTTTTCATTTTTTATACTTTTTTATCTTATTTTGTTCATAAAAATGAAAAAATATAATTTTTGTACTCTCTCAAAGTATCTAAAACAGCTCCTTCCAAGCATCTCTTCTTAAAGAGGTTTTTATAAGCTTATAGAGGTATATTTTTTAGTCATACTTTTAATCAAAAGAATAAAATAACAGGTGTTAAAATCGATTTTATAGCTTCAACTTTTCCCTATTAAATTTGACTTTTTGCCTATAATTTGATATAATTCAATTGTACTATAGTACCCCAATGGGTAGTTAAGTTGTGTTTAATCAAGGTCAGAATATCAGCCCTAATAATTTTTTATTGGGGCTTTTATTCTGTCTTTGACCGAGACAGAAAACACAACTCAACTTAGGAGGAATGCTCTATGAATATTTTTATTCAAAACATCCACTTTGATGGTGGACTAGTTCTTTTACTAGTAGTTATCATCATTGTAATGTTGTACAGAAAGTAGCATTACCTCCAACCCTGCGGGGTATTTTTTATATAGATATCTCAATTAATTTTATAAAGTTATCTTTTTAAACTGTTTTAGTATAATAAGAAATCAAGATAATATTTGACTTTTTTTGATTTTTCAACTATAATTTTTCTAATATAGATATATTTTTTGAAGGAGGGTATAATTATGATTGCAGCGTTTTTTGATATTGATGGTACTATTTTTAGAAACTCTCTTTTGACTGAGCATTTTAAAAAATTAATAAAATATGATTTATTAGATTTTAGCGAATATGATAGAAGAGTCAAAGAGGCATTTAAGCTTTGGGACGAGAGAGTTGGAAATTATGATAACTACTTAGGGGATTTGACAGGAACATATGTAGATGCTATAAAAGGCCTACCTACTAAATACAATGATTTTGTTGCTGATAAAGTAGTTGAGTTAAAAGGAAACAAGGTATATGCTTACACTAGAAAAATGATAAAGTGGCATAAAGCTCAAGGGCATCTTGTTATTTTTATATCTGGTAGTCCAGACTTTTTAGTTTCAAGAATGGCTAAAAAATGGAATGCTGATGATTTTTGTGGTTCTACTTATCACACTGATAAGAGTGGAATTTTAACTGGAGAGATTTCTCCTATGTGGGATTCTAAAAATAAATTAAAATCAATACATAAATTTTGTGAAAAATATCAAATTGATTTGGATAAAAGTTATGCTTATGGAGATACTCACGGAGATATTACTATGCTACAATTAGTGGGAAATCCTAAAGCTATAAATCCTAGCTTAGAGTTATTAAATAGTATAAAAAATGATGAGGAGTTAGCAAGTAAAACTGAGATAATTATAGAGAGAAAAGATGTAATTTACTCTGTTGATGCTAATGTAAAAACTATAGACTCTACTTTCTAAAGTTTGTAAAAATTTTTATATAGATTGAGGAGGAAAGAGAAATGATAAAAAGAGTATTTTACTTTATCATTTCATGTTTACTTCTGTTTTTTAGTTCAAGTATCAATCCTAAAATGGAGTTTGATGGCTTTTACGACAAAAATCAAGCTATCTATATGATACATAGTAACGATGAAACAGAAAGTTATAGTTTTATCGAGCTTAATAAGGTACAAATTTTTGCTAGAAATATTATTAGAGCTGGAACACCTAAAAATTCTGTTGAGATAAAACCTATAATTGAAAGATTTATTGAATATGAAGAGTATTCTCCTATTCTTTATGAGGGAGGATATTACACCATTTTGACTCGTTATGAGTCCCGCATACTACGAATTTAAAAAACTCTTTAATTTTTACCAAAATATTTTAAAAAGTAAATTTTAAGGAGTAATACTATGAAAGAATTTTTTATTGGAACAGATGTTGGTTCAACAACAGTTAAAATCGTCTGCTTAGATGAGGAAAAAAATATTGTTTATTCTATCTATCAAAGACATCTATCAAATGTAAGAGAGACTACAAAATCTATGTTTGATGATTTCTTTAAATTTATGAAAGAAAAATATGGAGAAGATATCAGCTTTAAAATAAATATCACAGGTTCAAGTGGTATGGGTATTGCAAGTTGGATAGGAATAGAGTTTGTACAAGAAGTAATCGCTTGTATAAAAGCTATCGAGGTAATTATCCCTGAAACTGACGTTGCCATAGAATTAGGGGGAGAAGATGCTAAAATCACTTTCCTTAAAAATGATATGGACCAAAGAATGAATGGTAGCTGTGCTGGTGGAACTGGAGCTTTTATTGACCAGATTGCTGCTCTACTTAATACTGATGCTACAGGATTAAATGAATTAGCTAAGGAGTATGACACTATCTATCCTATTGCTGCTAGATGTGGAGTATTTGCCAAAACTGATATACAACCTCTTGTAAATGAGGGAGTAAAAAAAGGGAATATTGCTGTATCTGTTTTCCAAGCAGTAGTAAATCAAACTATCACTGGACTTGCTTGTGGTAAAAAGATAACTGGTAAAGTAGCTTTTTTAGGAGGGCCTCTTTTCTTTTTAAGTGAGCTTAGAAAAAGATTTATTGAAACTTTAAATCTTGCACCTGAAGATGTAATCTTCCCTAAAAATTCACAAATTTTTGTAGCTCAAGGAGCTGGTTTTCTTTCAGAAGAAAATAATAATACTTACTCATTAGAGGAATTACAAAAAAAATTCTTAAAATTAAATGAAAAAGATACATCTGAAACTTCAAGACTTCAACCATTATTTACAAATGATGAAGAGTTTGAAGAGTTTAAATCAAGACATGAAAAAGAAAAAATAGAGAACAAAGCTATTGAAAATTATTCTGGTAATGCATATCTTGGAATAGATTCTGGTTCTACTACTATAAAGGTGGTTCTTATCTCTGAAGAGAAAGAGATACTTTACTCATACTATTCTCATAACAAAGGAAACCCTTTAGATAATATAATAGATAATCTAAAGCTTCTTTATTCTAAATTACATGATAAAATAAAAATAAAAGGTTCTTGTGTAACTGGATATGGAGAAAATCTTATAAAATCTGCTCTAAGAGTAGATAAAGGAGTAGTAGAAACTATTGCTCACTACAAGGGAGCTAAATTTTTCCAACCTCAAGTAGATTTTATCTTAGATATCGGTGGACAAGATATGAAGTGTTTAAAAATACAAGATGGAGTAATTACATCTATTCTTTTAAATGAAGCTTGCTCATCTGGTTGTGGTTCATTCTTAGAAACTTTTGCAAACTCTCTTGGTATGGATATAAAAGAGTTTGCAAAACTTGGACTTACTTCTAAGTCTCCAGCAGATCTTGGAACTAGATGTACAGTATTTATGAACTCAAAGGTAAAACAAGCTCAAAAAGATGGGGTAGAGGTGGCTGATATCTCTGCTGGACTCTCTTACTCTGTTGTAAAAAACACTTTATTCAAAGTTATAAAAATTAAAAATAAAGAGGAACTTGGAAAATATATAGTAGTACAAGGTGGAACTTTCCTAAATGATTGTGTTTTAAGAGCCTTTGAAAAGGTATCTGAAAGAGAGGTTATAAGACCTAATATTGCAGGAATTATGGGAGCTTTTGGTGCTGCTCTTATTGCTCAAGAGGAAGCTAAGGAAAACTCTACTCTTATGACTTTAGAAGAGTTAGAAAATTTCCACTACACAACTAATCTTACTCGTTGTGGTATGTGTACTAATAGATGTCTTTTAACTATTCATAAATTTGAAAGTGGAGAGAATTTTATCTCTGGAAATAGATGTGATAATCCTGTTGCAAAGATGAAAAAAAACCAAGCTCCAAATATGTTTGAATACAAATACAACAGATTATTTAGTTACACTCCATTAGAACTATCTAAGGCTACTAGAGGAGAAATTGGAATACCTAGAGTTTTAAATTTCTATGATTCTTATCCATTCTGGTTTACTCTTCTTACAGAGCTAGGATTTAGAGTTGTACTTTCTGATGACTCATCTAAAAAACTTTATGAAAGTGGAATAGATACTATCACTTCAGATTCTATCTGTTATCCAGCTAAATTAGTTCATGGGCATATTATGAATTTAATTAGTAAAGGTGTTAATAGAATATTTTATCCTTGTGTAATCTTTGAAGAGAAAGAGGATAAAAAATCTCAAAATCAATTTAACTGTCCAATTGTTATGTCTTATCCTGAGGTTATTAAAAATAATATGGATATTATAAAGGAAAAAAATATTGATATGATGATACCAGTATTCTCTTTTGAAAATAAAGAGGTTCTCTATAAAACAGTTATGGAAGAGTTTACAAAATTTGGTGTAACTAAACCTGAAGTTAAACTGGCTGTAGATAAAGCTCTTGAAGAAAAGTATAATTTTAGAAAAGATATGCAAAATAGAGCTAAAGAGATTATTAGCGAGCTAGAAAGAACTGGAAAAATTGGAGTAGTCCTTTGCGGTAGACCATATCACTGTGACAAAGAGATACATCATGGTATTCCAAATATTATCAACTCTTTTGGTATAGCTGTATTAACTGGAGATGCTGTAGCTAGCCTTGGTTCATTAGATGATGAATTAAGAGTTATTGACCAATGGACTTACCATTCTAGACTTTATAGAGCAGCAACAGTAGTAGGAAAAAATCCTAACCTTGAATTGATTGAATTAAATAGTTTTAGTTGTGGTATTGATGCTGTTACTACTGACCAAGTTAATGAAATTTTAACTAATCATGGTAAAGTTCATACTTTATTAAAAATAGATGAGATCAGTAATCTTGGGGCTGTCAAAATTAGAATAAGAAGTTTACTTGCAGCTCTTGAATATAAGAAAAACTCTGTAGCAAATGTTATCAAACATAAAATAGAATATAAAAAAGCTGAATTTACTAAGGCTATGAAAAAAGAGTATACAATACTTGCTCCACAAATGGCTCCTATGCACTTTGATTTAATCAAACATGCTTTTAAAGCTCAAGGATATAATCTTGTAATATTACCTGAAACACAAGAAGCCCTTGATTGTGGATTAAAATATGTAAATAATGATGCTTGTTATCCATCTATATTAGTAATTGGAGAACTTATATCAGCTCTTCAATCTGGAAAATATGATCTAGATAGAACTGCTGTTATTATATCTCAAACTGGTGGAAGTTGTAGAGCTACTAACTATCTAGGATTTTTAAAGAAAGCTATCAAAGATGCTGGATTTGAAAAAGTCCCTATACTTTCATTGAATGCTAATGGATTTGAAAAACAAGAGGGATTCTCACTTTCACTACCTCTTATACACAAAGCTCTAATTGCTGTTTCATATGGAGATTTACTTATGAAACTTCTATACCATACTAGACCTTATGAACTAAATAAGGGAGAAAGTGATGCTCTATATAAAAAATGGAATCAACAAGTTATTAAAAATATTCATAATGGTAACTTTGGAGAGTTTAAAAGAAACTGTAAACTTATAGTTGATGAATTTGCTAAAATAGAAGTAAGTGATGAGAAAAAAATAAAAGTTGGTATTGTAGGAGAGATTTTAGTTAAGTTTAGTCCTTTTGCTAACAATGACTTAGCTAACTTTATAGAGCAAGAGGGAGGAGAGGTTTATACTTCATCTCTTATGAACTTCATAAAATACTGTATCTATAGTGATATTTTCCTAGCTGAAAAATTCAAAGGAAAGATGGCTGGATTAAAACAAAGAGGAGCATTATGGGTATTAGATAGATATACTGCTGTACTTAATGATGCTATTTCAACCCACGCTAGATTTATGAGAGAGATTTCTATTCAAGAAACAGCTAAGAAAACTTCTGAATTTATCTCAATAGGACATCAATCTGGAGAAGGTTGGTTCTTAATGGGAGAGATGATAGATTTTATTGAACACGGGGTACCTAATATAGTTTGTGTTCAACCATTTGGTTGTCTACCTAACCATATTACTGGTAAAGGAATGATTAAAAGACTTAGAGAGGAGTATGAAAATGTAAATATTACTCCTATTGACTATGACCCTGCTTACTCAGAGGTAAATCAACTTAACAGAATTAAACTTATGCTATCAGTAGCTAAGAAAAATATGAATCAGAAAATTTCATAACTAGGAACTGATTAGAGGAGGTTATAAATTATTATAACCTCCTCTTAAATTTTATCTAAGAAATAAAAATTAATACTATTTTTTCTTTTTACTTTTTAAGTAGTACCTCATCTATTCCTACACTATCTTCTCTAGATATATTTGGAATAGTTCTCTCCATAGGAATTACTCCTATTGCCATCACTATCTCATATGGTAATGAAGCTCTAAAAGTTTTCAACATCTTTAACATATTGTCTACTTTATCTCCTGGTAATGATAATAAAAATATACAATCTGTTCCTGGCCATATTTGAGTATTCTTATGTTTCAATTTTTCACTCCATACACTTTCAGCCTTCCTTTGTACTGTATACATATGAAAATGTATATCATCAAAGAAATCTTCAAGCATAGTTTTATGTGATTCATTAATATAAATCATTATCAATTTATAGTTGTCAAATTTATTCATATGCTAATCCCCCTTACTATTCAGCAGATTTTCTATTAAAAAGCTTTTTCAATACTTTTCCTAACTTCTCTATAAAGTCCTCTACTAATGTAAATAGTATTGGGATAATTACTAGAGTTAGTATAGTTGAGAAACTTAATCCAAACATTACTGTTATAGCCATTCCTCTATAATTTTCAGAACCTTCCCCTATTCCTAAAGATAGTGGTAACATTCCTAATACTGTTGTCATTGTTGTCATTAGTATTGGTCTAAGTCTTGTTCTACAAGACTCTACTACTGCTTCTATTCTACCACTACCTCTTTCAATAGTCAACTGAATAAAGTCAATAAGTACAATAGCGTTATTAACAACTACTCCAGCTAGTAAGATAAGCCCAACCATTACCATTACATCTATTGGTTGATCAAATAATAATAATCCTACTATTATTCCTATTAATGACAAAGGTATTGATCCTATTATGATAAATGGTAATAGGAAGTTTTCAAATTGTGCAGCTAGTAGTGCATAAATTAAAGCTTTTATTTTTATTTTAATTAATTATATTTATAACCTATTACTTCTCTTAATACAGAAGTAATAGGCTTCTCTACTTATACTCATACATTTATTGTGAGTGAATATATTTACTACATAATAATAGTTCTATTTTTTCTTTAAAAATCACTAAAATAGATAGGATTTTACTCCAAATATAGCTAATATTTAATAAAAAAAAGAAATTTTCTATTAAATATATTTTTTTATTTTTTACATTTTCTGTATTGCTTGATACAGAAAATATTATTTTTATTTTAATTGGATTAATCTAAATTTCACTTCTACTATTTTTACTTGAGTAATAAATATATATACATGTATATTGTTGTACTTATATAAAAGAAAAAAGCTGAAGTTTTGAAATCACTCCAGCTTTATTATATTAAAATCTATATCACTTTTTATTCATAATGATATATCTCACTCTTTTGTAAATTCAAAATCTTCCCTAGTTGTTCATATTATTCCCATTTTATTAATATTTTTTATTTCTCCTGAAATTCTATTTCTACTCTTCTATTTTTAGCTCTTCCTACTTCTGTTTCATTATCCCCTATTGGATTAGTTGCCCCTTTTCCTAATATCTCATACTCTGTATCACTATTTTTTACCTGTTTTTTTAGCTCTTCTGCTACTTTAGTTGCTCTTTCTAAAGATAATTTTTCATTATAGTTTGATTTACCCACATTATCTGTATATCCCTCTATTTTTATTTTCCCTTTTAGATTATCTCTATTTATCTTTTCTGAGAACTTTTCAATAACTTTTTTACTATTATTATTTAACTCGGCTTTGTCAAATTCAAAGTAGCTCTTTGTTCTTAGAGTTATATTACTATCTTTTTTTGAACTTGAAATTATATTCATTGGATTTAAATCATTTAATGTATTAAATCTATATCCTATTCCAACTCCTACTTTCCAACTTCCTTCATTTTTATGTGTGTGATTATCTTGGCTTACTTTAAATGGAACATCATAACTTACCTTTGCTCCTAACATAACTCCAGTTTCTAGCTCTATGTCATATTTTATTCCAACACTTACATTATCCTTTGTTTTTTGCGGTACTAATATATCAAAACTATTTCCTCCAAAGTTTCCTGTTAAGTTATCCTCATCTGCTCCTGATAAAATTCTTGTATAATTTACTCCTACTGTTAAGTTATGTTTTCCTTTTTCTGTTACTATCTCTTTTCTTAAGTCTAATCCTACATTTCCTGATAATGTATCAAAATCTTTTCCATCTACTTCTAAAGCCAATGCCTTATCTTTTGATTCATTTATACTCTCTTGTTTTATATAGTCATAACTTACTCCTACTTTAGGCTCTAGGAATAATCCCTCTGTTAGCTCTTTAGTATATTTTCCTTCAGCATAGATATTTAATCCTCTATCAGAATAATTTTCCTTATAGCTATCACTCATTGTATTTCTATGACTATCCCAATCACTATATTGGATTCCTATTCCTGCTATTCCTCTAAATGCACCTTTATCATGTTTTACATATCCACCTAAATACGCAGAATTTCCTTTTAAATCTGATGTTGCAATATCTACTTTATTATTATTTCCTCCTAGCATTAGTCCTACTGCTGTACTATCGCTTATACCTTTTTCTATTTGTCCGTAAGCCCCTGTCATCTTACTATCTACTTTTGTATCTGCACTACCTATATCAAATCCATGATAATTTTTACCATAATATTTATCTGTTCCTTCTCCATTGTTATGAGTAAGTCCACCATATGTTATTATCTCTCCATCTTTAGCCTTGAAGTTATTTTCTTTTACAATATCTCCAAAAACATTCATTGATTTTCTACTTGCTTCTGCTGAGAATGAATAAGGAGTTTCAGTATATATTTGTTTTAGATAAGCAAGTAAAGTTGCCATCTGTTGTTTATCAGTAATAGTAGTATAGTCTCCTTTATTCGCATCTGTAAGAGTTCCTGTAATAATAGAATTAAGAACATTAAAGTTATCATCATTACTTGAATGAATACCTTTGTATATTTCATTTAATTCTAAATAATACTTTTCCTCAGCAAACTCTTTATTTATAGAGAATAAATCTTTTTCAGCTTCTATTGTTATAGTAGTCCCATCTTCTGTTTCATTTTTTGTAGCTTGATTAATAATAGAATCTGTTTTTACCCATACAGTATCTTCTATCTTTACATTTCCTAAATCAATTATTGCTTCCCTACCAAGTCCATTAGTAACTAAGTTAAGTATAGATACTTTATCATATCCCTCTTCACTCTCATTTTCCTCAACTACAAAATTATTATCTTCATTAAAATCTTCTTCAGTTATTTTATCCTTATCTCCCTTAATAATAAGTTGGTCAGAAGTAAAATTAAATAACGCATGAGTTTTATATGTTCCATCACTGTCTTGGACAGAGCTATCAACTCTAAGATTTACTTGAGTACCACTTTTAATTTCTATATTAGTAGTACCTGTAATAGAAGAAGTTTCATAAAGTGTTGTATCTCCTTCAAATACAATATTTTCAAAATCATTAATATTATGATAAATATTTAAATTACTTTCTGTTTTAGCTAATTCCTTATCTCCTAATTTTAAGGTATCTTCTCCTATTCCTCCATCTAAATCTCCATTTATTTGAACAGAATTTCCTATCGTTAAACTATCTTCTCCTGCTCCAAGTTCAACTTTTCCATTTATTACTGATGTCCCTAATATCTCTACAATATTTCCGTTTTCATCTCCTTTTAATACTGCTACATCATTTTTTAATCCACCACCATTTATAGTAGTATTTATTACTGTAAATTTTCCTTGTTCTAAATATATTCCTGTATTATATCCATTTACTATGCTATCTGTTAAAGTAGTTTCACTATCTACTACTAATGCTCCTTTTTCTATTCCAGTACCATTTATTATTACATTAGAAGTAGTATCTAAATTTGATGAAGATAAATATATATCCATTTTATCATCTGATTCTTTGTTTAAAATTGTTTCTGAAATAGTTTTTTCTCCAGTAGTACTTCCGTTTATAATTGTTTTTTCACTTCCATCTTCTAATGTCACTTTTCCACCAGTTCCTATCTCTATCTCCTCAATAATAGGATTTCCAGAAGAATCTACTTTTACATTTCCAGTTGCATTACCATCATTTCTTTCAGAAGTTTCTGACTCTAATTTTACATATATTCCATTATTTATTTCAGTAGTTGGTGTTATAGTATTCAAATTTATTTCTTGAAGTATAGAATTTGTTGTTTCAAACATATGGATTTCATAACTATTACTAAATATTTCTCTTCCTGCTAATATCCCATTATTTATTACTGCTCCTGAAATACTTTGAGCTGCTATTGCACTAGTTGAACCTTTTATAATACCATTATTTACAATATTATTACTTATATATTCTCTTACAATTCCATTACCAGACATATCTAAGATATGTATACTATTTCCTTCCTCTAACAAAGGATAAATAATACCTCCAGATATTACACCAGTATTTGTTAGACTCTCTAAATTAATAGTAATAATTACACCATTTCCATTACTATTTATATCTGTTCCTATAATACTTGCATTTCCTGAAATAATTCCACTATTTGTTATATTTATTAGGCTCTCTAAATTACTAGTAATAACTACACCATTTCCATTACCAGATATATTTGTTCCTATAATACTTGCATTTCCTGTAATACTTGCATCTTCTGTAACATTTGCATTTCCTGAAATAATTCCACTATTTGTTATATCTATTAGGTTCTCTAAATTACCAGTAGCAACTACACCATTTCCATTACCAGATATATTTGTTCCTATAATACTTGTATTTCCTGTAATACTTGCATTTTCTGTAATACTTGCATTTCCTGAAATAATTCCACTATTTGTTATATCTATTAGGTTCTCTAAATTACTAGTACTAGTAATAATTACACCATTTCCATTAACAGATATATTTGTTCCTACAATGCTTGCATTTCCTGAAATAATTCCACTATTTGTTATATCTATTAGGTTCTCTAAATTACTAGTACTAGTAATAATTACACCACTTCCATTAAAAACTATATCTGCTTCTGTAACATTTGCATTTCCTGAAATAATTCCACTATTTTCAATCTCTTGATTTTCTTCAATAATTAATGTAGATGATATGTTCTCTTCATTTATTATTTTAGCATATCCTATATTCCCTGTTGTCAAAAAGGAGATTAATACTCCTAGAGTTAATTTCACTTTTTTCTTTAATACACTTTTTAATCTTTTTTCCAATCTTTCTCTCATTTTATTTCCTCCAAAATTAATTAATATAAAAAAAGAAAAATATGATATTTCGAGTATACTTTTTAGGTATATTAAACTATACTTTCATTATTTTGTCAATTTTTTTCTAAACAAATAACTGCTTTATAAGTAAGCTAAATTCTGTTATTCATATGAAAAACGACTTATTAGTTCTATAAATAGTATCTTTATAATAAAATCTTCCTCCTTTATGCTTTAAATCTGATAATTTAACAGATTCATTACAAAAATTTTTAAGTTCTTCTTCGCTTATTAACACTATGTATTTATCTTCATCCATAATTTCAGTCATAATTACTCTCCTTTAAGGTTATTTAAAATTATCTAATCCATCTTCCATTTACTAATGAATATCCTCTATCTTTTAATTCACTTCCAATAGCTAAGTTTTCAGAAGAAAAATCATTTTTTTTAAACATAGCAATTAATGAAGAATCACTCATTCCTCCTAATTGTTCTTTAATATCTCTTACATCTCCTGCTTTCTTTTGCAGATTTTTCACTCCATTTTTCAATAGATTTTTAAACATTTTAACCACCCCTTATTTAATTTTTATTTAAGCTATATATTCTATATATTTAACTTCAAATTGATATTCTTTATCCTTTGTTTTAGCCCTTAAAAAGGAATAACCTGTAGATATATCTCTTTCTAAAGCTATTCCTATTATTTCCCATAAATTTCCTTGATAATATATCTTTATCTTTTTTTTCTTCTTTATAGCTTGTTCTAATTGCATAAATAAATGCTTGAAGAGTATCTTTTGCCTTATACTTGGATGTAAATTAGCATAGGTTATAAACAAGTTTTTTAAAAATACTCCTTCATCATCAACATGACTTAGCTTTAACATATCTGGAAAAAGCTTCGTATTTTTTTCATTAAGAGTGAATAAAATTGATTTCTTCTCATCTACTGTATCTAATCCTAATTCTAATCCTTTTTCAAACCCTAATTCTTCTACTATAAGATTAAATAAAGTTTCTCCTTTCATTCCAAAATACTCTTTATCTATTTGTAAAACCTCTTGAACAAGCTTAGGAAATGCTTTCTTCTCACATAAACTCTCCTCCATATTTTCATTATTATAATTATACTATTTTTTATAAAAGGCAAAAAAGGAACATTTTTTTATTTTTATAAAATTAAATGCTCTTGTTTATCAAGTATTTTTTAAAATTTTTATATTAAAAAACGTACTCATTATGAGTACATTTTATAGTAGTCCTTCTTCTTTAAAACTAAAATACTCATCATCCCCTATTATCATATGATCTAACACCATTACATTTATCTTTTCTAATAATTCTTGAAGTGCTTCTGTTAGCTGTATGTCCTGTTTACTTGGTCTAAGATTTCCACTTGGATGGTTGTGTGCTAGTATTACCCCTGCAGAGTTATATCTCAATACTTCTTCTAGTACTACTCTTGGGTATACTGCTGATTTATCTATAGTTCCATAGAATAATGTCTTTTCAGCTATCAATTTATTAGAATTATTTAGAAACAGTATTTTAAACTCCTCATTATTTCTTGGAGCTAGATTAACTTTTAAAAATTCAAGAAGATTCTCTTTATTCTTTATAGTAGTTAAATCTCTTCTTTTTATTCCCTCTTTACTTATGTAGTGTATAAGTTCCTTTAATTCTTCTATTTCTTGTGTTCCTTCGTAATTTCTCATCTTATATATAACTTCCTCTTTATCTTTACACTTTAGAAATTTTAATATCTTCTCCATAAGTTTCCTCCAAATAAAGTAAAAGGACTCCTTAATAGGAGCCCTCATTACTAATCACCTATATTATCTTCCATATAATAAGTATTATACTTATCTTCAAATCTCTTCATATATTCTTCATACTCTTGAGCCACTTTCTTATAGTTAGTTTCCATTACTATATAGCTTTTACGATGTGATCCATAGCCATGGTCTAATCCTATCTCTGAATAATCTCTACTACATAGATATTTACACTCTGCTCTTTTAAAAGATAGGAAATACTTTCCTGTTAGTAAATTCTTCTTTACTTTTGGAGATAGACTTTTCTTTGATGTACTAAGTCTACCAATTATTTCTTTCTCATTGATGTATCTAAAGCTAAGTAATTCTCTATCATCATATATTGAAAATGTTCTTTGAAAAGCTTGTAAAGCTTCTTGAAATGTACTATACTCATTTATTGTATATTCTGATAATTTTGGTTTTTTCTTATCCTTTATTGCTATTGTCATATGTAGGTAAAATTTCATTTTTCATCACTCCTCTTATTTCTTATTAATAATTCCATCTATAGCTGTTACTGCTGTTCCTACTGCT
>ERZ772877.357-NODE-357-length-45791-cov-13.3049_pt1 | contig 45791 bp, 42 predicted proteins | sample MGYA00580583_ERZ772877 | MGnify/ENA primary metagenome ERZ772877 (study PRJEB29015, sample SAMEA2737661) | human gut metagenome | biome: human gut; feature: human-associated habitat; material: faeces | place: China | collected 2012 ... | reverse complement strand
AGAGAGAAGAAAGAAATAGGAAGAACGAGCCTGGGCAGCCTGGGAATGACAAGAAACGCCATCTATACCTCAGAAACAAACAAAGCGGAACCCGTAACAGCGACTAAAACAGCGGAAACAGCAGCCAAGACATCAACAGCCCCCCGTATGAGAAGAAACTCCGAAATCATCTACGGAGACAAAGAAACCCAGATGATGAAAGGGAGCAAGACAGCCATGACCGCCGCGGCCCTCCTGTGGAGAGGAAACAACAACGACCTTGAAAGACGGATGGGAGACATAAGGCTGGGGAAAGAAGAAAACGGAATCTGGGCCAGATACCTGGGAGGGAAGAACGAACTGGACAAACAGAAGACCAGCTACAAACAAACCTACAACATAGCCCAGGCAGGATACGACAAGAAAAAAGGAAACTGGACAATCGGCATGGCCCTGGACTACGGAACAGGAAAAGACACCTATGCCAATGGAACAGGAAAAGAGAAACTGGGCAGCCTTTCCTTGTATGGAACCATGCAGAAAGAAGACGGACAATACATAGACATCATCCTGAAAGGAAGCCGGATAAAGAACGACTACACCGTATACAACGAAATGAACCACCGGTTAGAAGGGAAATACAAGACAAGCGGGGTATCGGTGAGCATGGAATACGGGAAGAGAATGCAGAAAGAAAACGGCATCTACATAGAGCCGAGCATCGAACTGACAGCAGGTCACTTAAGAGGAAAAGACTATGAGGCGGTAAGCGACTATGCAGGAGGAAAGAAAATGCACATCCGTCAGGAAGGAGTGAACAGCGTAATAGGAAGAATCGGACTGGGGATAGGAAAAGAGACAGAAAGAACGAGCCTGTTTGCAAAGATCGGTCTGTCCCATGAATTCGGAGGGAAAGTGAAGAGTACCTTCAGTGCGGAAGGAGAACCGACAAGCGGGACAGAAGTAGAGCTGAAAGACAGCTGGGTAGACGTGGAAGTAGGGGGAAGCTTTTTGGTGAACAGGAACACCTACCTGTACGGAACCTACACGAGAAACTTCGGAGCCGACCTGTCGAACAAATGGAGGATAGACGCAGGGATCCGCTTCAGCTTCTGAGGATGATGATCGCATCGGGAAGGAGAATGGAACAAATCCTGTGATGAGATGAGAGCTGAATAAAAAGAAGAAAAGGATGATGGCATTTCGGAGATATAAAAGAATGACATCATCCTTTTGTCTCTGTTTTTCATATGAGATTTAAAGTTTGTTATTGAATGATGTCAAAAGATCTTAATTGAATAAAAAAATAGATGATAATATAATTACATGAGATATGTGAGTGAATAGGGAGAGCGTAAAATTATGAATTCATTATATCAAATATCGGTTATCATTCCCGTGTATAATGCGGAAAAATACTTAGAAGAGTGTCTGGAGTGTATTCAGCATTCAACTTTTAAAGATATAGAAATCATATGTATTGATGACGGTTCAACAGATTGCTCTCCTGATATATTGCGTCAGCATCAACAGGGAGACCGTCGTATAAAGATATTCAGGCAGGACAATGCAGGGGCAGGCGCAGCAAGGAACTTGGGGATAGAAAAGGCATCAGGCAAATATTTATTTTTTATGGATGCTGATGATCGCTGTTCTTATTCACTTTTGGAAAAAGCATATCTTTCAGCGGAAAAAGAGAAAGCTGATGTTGTTGTTTTTGGTTTTTTACGGTTCAATGAAGTGACAGGAGAGAGGAAGGCTTTTGACGGATTAAGTAAAAACCGTTTGCCACTCGGATATAATACTTTTTCTTATCGTGATGTGCCTCAAAGTATTTGTAGTATTGTGAATCCTACACCTTGGAATAAATTAATCAGACGGGATCTAATTATTAAAAATGATTTAAAATATATGTGCCTGACAACGACTAATGATATCACTTTTTCCGCCATGTGCATGATGGCGGCTGATAAGGTGGTTTATTTACCGGAAGTTTTATATTTTTATAGAATTGGGGATTCCGAATGTATAACAAATAAGAAACGAAAAAACTTACGAAATATAGTGTTAGCAGTGCTTGGTGTGGATGAACAGGCAAAACGCTTTCCATATTATAAAGAAATAAAAAATTCTATTCGTGATTTTGTAGTGGATAATTTATTTGTAGGTATTGATCGATATGCCGGCCCGCCATCAGGAAAAGAATATGTGGAATATTATCAGGAAATGGGGGCGGTATTCAGCAGTTATCCCTTATTTCTTGGTGATGAAGGATTACGGATAACAAAAACTGATTTGAGAAAAAGGATGATAGAGTGCCGCAGTGAGGCCATAGAGAGGGGAGATTATCATTATGCACCTGAAATCATTTTATCTATGACTTCATATCCCCCCAGAATAGCACATGTACATATAGCACTTGACTCTTTATTTAATCAGACGCGAAAGGCAGACAAAGTTTTTTTATGGTTATCTAAAGATGAATTTCCTAATGGAAAAGCAGATTTACCGAAAGACTTGCTTGCATATATTCCTGCCGGGTTGGAAATTGTTTGGTGTGATGGAAATATGAAGTCCCATAAAAAATATTTGTATGCAATGCGGAGATTTCCTGAAGCGTTAATTATTACAGTTGATGATGATTTGGTTTATGAAGATTCCATGGTAGATACTTTATTTAAATCCTATTTGCATTATCCGGAAGCTATATCTGCGGTTAGAACACATTTAATGACTGAAAATGATGCAGGGTGTATTAAACCTTATTCGGAGTGGAAAAAATCGTATTCGGGGATTTTAAATCAGCCTTCCATGCAACTTTTTGCAACAAGTGGTGCAGGAACTTTGTTTCCGCCCCATGTTATGAATAAGGAACTTTTTAATGAAGAAGCAATCCGTAAATGTGCTATTTATGCAGATGATTTATGGTTGAAAATCATGCAGGTGATTTGCGGTACGCCTGTAGTACTTGTGCAAAAGAATAAAGCCTTGCAATATATTCCGGATACACAATCAAAGAGTCTCTGGCATATAAATTGTTCTAAGAGTATGAATGATATACAGCTTTCTAATATATTTAAATATTTTGGGGAGAAGAGATGTTTAGGAGCGGGATTTTTTCGGAAAGCTATTTTTGACAGTTCTATTGACAAGCTTAGGATCCATGATGAAGAGAATAATAAAAAAATACAAGAAGTTAGTGCATCGAAAAATAATATAGAGAAGAAACTGAATGATGAAGTAAGAAAGAATAAAAACTATGCAGAGGATGTTAGTCGATTAGAAATGGATTTAAAAAATTGTAAGGAGAAAATCGGCCAATTGCATACCAATAATGAAAAGTTGAAAATGGAAGTATTCACGGTATCCCAAGCAAGAGATTCTGTGAAGGAATTGCTTGATGGCGAAGTCTGTGAAAACAGAAAAAAAGTAGAGATAATTAAAAAATTGCAGAAGGATAATGGTGAATTAAAGGTGGGAATTCGAGATTTATCATGCGAATGCGAACGGTTAAATTATGATTTTAATTGTATGCGGAATTCAGTGTCTTTCAGACTTGGCAGAGGTATAACTTGGGGTCCGCGAAAAATTCGAGGAGGAATACGTTGTTACAAAGAACATGGATTTAAGGATACTTTTTTGCATACCTTAGAATATCTTGGTTTGAGGTAATGGAGGAATTATGAAAAAGGACTGGAAGATATCTGTTATTATTCCCGTTTATAATTCTGTACCATGGTTAAGGCGGTGTTTGGAAAGTGTTATTTGTCAAACATTGAAAGAGATACAGGTCATATGTATTGATGACGGTTCAACTGATGAATCGCCCCGAATTTTAGCCGAATATGAGCAGAAAGACAACAGGATATTTGTAATTACGCAGAAAAATGAAGGACCCTCATCAGCTCGTAACCGCGGACTTGAAATGGCGGAAGGAAAATATATTTATTTTTTGGACAGTGACGACTGGATTGAGCATTTCTGCTTGGAAAAGGCATATACTATGGCGGAAGCGAATGCTTTAGATATATGTTTATTTGATGGACAAATATTTTTTGGCGAAGACGTAGAGCATCATGAACATTTAGATATGTATAAAAGGAAAGCGGATGATGGATGTATCTATACTGGGATTGAGATGATGGAACGATTGGTAGAAAGAAACGAATATACACCTGTGGTCTGGTTGAATCTTTTTAAACGGGAATTGATAGCAGGGAATCGGATTTCTTTTTATGAAGGGATTATACATGAAGATAATTTATTTACTCTTTTATGTTTCGGTTATGCTGAGCGTGTAAAATATCTCCCTACCGAAGTTTATCATCGGCAGGTAAGAAATGGTTCTATTATGCAAAATCCTAAATCGGCGGATAATGTGAAAGGGTATTTTATTTCTTTTCTTGAGTTACAAAAGGTGATGATAGAAAAACATTGGGCGCCAGACGTATTGATTTATCAAGGACAAGAGTTTTTATATAATACGATTCGTATATATAGTGAATTGTCTGAATATGAACAGGAAAGAGTGTTTCTCTTATTGCCCCAACAGAATAAATTACTGAAATTTTTCTTAGGAGAATACTCTGTCTTTATGGGGGCATTCAGGAAAATAAATAAGATGGAAATTTTTAATCGAAATTTGGAAACGAAGGTAAAAAAATTGAATAACGGATTAATTCAGCGAGAGATGATGATATCCAGTTTGCAGGATAAAAATATAAAACTGCAAAACGGTCTGATTCAGCGACAAAAAGAAATAGGATGGCTTCAGCGGGATTTAAAATTGAAAGACCATAAGGCAGATTAAGTCGACATGTAAGACTATTTTAGAGGGGCGTATTTTTTATTAAACATGGTAGGAGGAGAAGTTATGTATCTTGAAACAGATTATTGAATTCAAATTGCAAAGTTGAATAAAATAGTCCATACTGTTAAATGAAAACGCCATTATTTTTTTAAGGGTATACCTATGCTATAATATGACAAGGTATATCTTTTTATGTTTTTGACATACCTTATTAAATTAGAGAAGGAATCGGAATGTCGGCGATAGAGGAAAAGCTGGAAGCTGTAAAAAAGAGGATCGCTGCAGCGAAGGCCCGTTCTCCCTATGGACAGGACGTGACTCTTGTAGCGGTGACGAAGTTTCATCCATTGGAAGACATGGAGGAGGTTCTCCGTCTTGGCGTGAAAGAGGTGGGAGAAAACCGTGTGCAGGAATTGGAAGATAAACGGAGACGTTTGAAAACGCCTGTTATCTGGAACCTGCAGGGACATCTTCAAAAAAATAAAGTAAAAAAGGCGGTGGCAGCAGCTGATTTGATCCAGTCCGTGGATTCTCTGGAAATCATGGAAGAAATAAACAAGCGGGCAGGGCAAGCAGGGAAAGTCCAGGATGTGCTTCTGGAATTTAATATTTCCGGAGAAATAAGCAAGTATGGCCTGACACCGGACAGTCTGGACGAAGCCGCAGGGAAGGCGGGAAGGCTCCCGCATATCCGTGTAAAGGGTCTGATGTGCATGGCGCCTATGGTGGAGGATGTGGAAATGACACGTCCCGTGTTCCGCCGGGCTCATGAAATGTGGGAAATACTGAAGACATATTTCCCTGAAGGTCAGGTTTCTGTTTTATCCATGGGGATGACCCGGGATTTTGAAACGGCAATAGAAGAGGGCGCTACGATGGTACGCGTCGGCACCGCCATTTTTGGCGAGAGGAATTATGTAAATGAGAAGGGAGAAACAAAATGAGCTTACTGGATAAATTTAAAGAACAGTTCACAGATCATGATGATGAATACGAGGAAGAAGGGTACGAAGAGGATATGGCGGTAGATACGGCGCAGCCGGTACCTCCCCGTCCGGCGGCAGGCCGTGCGGTAGCAGCGACACGCCAAGTGAAACCGTACACCATGGTGGTCGTGAATCCGAAGGACTATCAGGATGCGGAGAAAATTGGGAATCATTTGAAAGATGCCCGCCCGGTCGTAATGAATATGGAAAAGACCGATGTCGATGAAGCACAGCGCATCGTGGATTTCATTCAGGGTGTGATGTATGCTTTGGATGGACGCATTGACCAGGTTTCTGAAAATATTTACCTCTGCGCGCCAAATAATATGAGTGTGTCCCGTGAGAATTTTGCGGCATTCCCGGAAGCGGAAGCCCCCGCATGGGACTCGCAGGCTACTAAAGCATAATGTCATTTTTTTCGAGGGTCTCCGACCTGTTTTATGACTTTTTTGCTACGGGGCCGGCGGAAGAGGAGTACATAGGTGCTGCAGGAGAAAACGGCGAAGATGCGATTCCCCGTGTGGCAGGCGCGCTGCCTGCGAGGGCTGTCCGTCCTTTGGATGCTGTTATCTTCGTCCCCCGCGCGTATAGTGATGCCCGCCGCGTGGTGGATGCCATGGAGAAAGGACTTGTAGTTCTCGTGGTTCTTGGCGGTAATGTAGATGATGAGACGGCGAGCCGCTTTGTGGATTTCGTGAGCGGTGCCGTTTATCTCGGCAAGGGGGAATTGGAACTTTTGAACGGGCAAGTGCTTTTGTGCACTCCGCCGGCGGTGCATATTGAGATGGACAGCTTGCCCCGCTTTACGGGAGTTCCTTCGTGGAGAGGTCCGGGCGTATGAAAAAGATTATGATCATCGGCTGCGGTGCTATGGGCGGTGCTATTCTTTCAGGATGCCTTTCCAAAGGGCTCTGGAAGAAAGAAGAGGTATGCGTTAAAGCGCATACGGAAAAGTCAACGATGGAAAAGGCGGCGCAATATGGCGTGTCCGTAGCTTCTCTGAATGATATTGGGGAAGTGGATGTTGTTATTTTGGCAGTGAAGCCCGATGTAATCCCTTTTGTTTTAAAAGAAATAAATCCGTACCGTCCAAAGCGTGTGATATCCATTGCGGCGGCGGTGACGGTAGCCGCTTTGGAGGCCGGCCTTCCCGAAAAAACGCCGGTAATCCGTGTTATGCCGAATACCCCTGCTTCGGTTGGGGCGGGTATGACAGCTATCACGGCGGGGCACTATGCTGGTGGAAAGTTTATTGAACGAGCAAAAGAAATATTTTCCGCTCTGGGAAAAGCGGCAGTAGTTTCTGAACGCCGGCTTGACGAGATGGGCGCTTTATCAGGAGCGGGGCCGGGATATGCTTTTGTTATCATTGACGCATTGGCAGATGCCGGGGTACGCGCGGGACTTCCCCGAAAACTGGCAATTGAAGCGGCGGCGCAGACTTTGTATGGCGCAGCCAAAATGGTGTTGGAAACAGGAAAACATCCTGCCGAACTCCGTGACGGGGTGACAAGTCCCGGCGGTACGACGATTGCAGGCATCCATGCCATGGAAACGCGCGGGATTCGTGCCGCTCTTATGGACGCTGTCATGGCAGCTCTTGCAAAATCTGATGAAATGAGCAGAAAATAATGAAAGACAGGGAAAAAATTCTCCGCTATTTTTCCGCAACCGGGGAAGAAGCGAAAGATATGGCAGTCCGTCTGCTGGATATTGCTGATTCCGTGGACAGGGGCAGGCCGTTTGTCGTCGGGCCTTTTATGTCGCCTTTTGCGGCACAGGTCGGGCAGACGATTGCGGCTCATATGAAAACGGTAGCGGTGAAAACTTCCGGCGGATACCATGAAGCGGAACGAATCCGTGTTGCGTTTGTTCGTGGTGACTATGATGGTCCCGTGGATTTCGGACTGACCGCATTGAAAGTGACTTGGGATGACCGCTACAGGCTTATCGGACACCGTGATGTCCTGGGGGCGCTTATGGGACTCGGTATCGACAGGGCGGTTCTGGGAGACATCCTCATGCAGGGCGCGGGATGCCAGATTGTGGCAGACAGTTCCATGGCGGAATGGCTTAAGCAGAATTTTCTGAAAGTCGCCATGGTCTCTGTGCAGATAGAAGAAATTTCTTTGGAAGAATTATTACCGCCAAAAAAGACAGCTAAAGAAGTGCGGGCTACGGTCGCTTCACTTCGGCTTGATGCTGTCGGCGCGGCAGGATTTGGCATTTCCCGCAGTAAAATGGTACAATGCGTAGAGGGTGAGCGGACGGAAATTAACTGGCAGCCTGTGAAAAGCGCATCGCAAACCGTAAAAACAGGAGATGTTATTTCTATCCGCGGCAAAGGACGGATTGAAATCAGAGAAGTCACGGGGATGAGCCGGAAAGGCCGGACAGGGCTCCTGATTGACCGTTATAAATAAGAAATGAAACCGTTGATATGAAACAGGAGGATTATTTATGATTACACCGATGGATATCCATAATAAAACGTTTTCCCGCGGACTGCGGGGGTACAGCCAGGAAGAAGTGGACGCATTCCTGCAGGAGCTGGCAAGTGACTATGAACGTATTTACCGCGAACATCGTGAGATGGAAGAGGAGATGGATACAGTCAAGACGAAACTCCGCAATTATGAAAAAATGGAATCTACCATGTCCTCCACTTTGGTCATGGCGCAGGAAACTGCTGAAAATGTGAAGAGAAACGCACAGAAAGAGGCGGAACTGGCAGTTCGGGAAGCGCAGAATGAAGCCCATCATATCATTTCCGATGCGGAAGCGGCCCGCCGCAAACTGAACACCGATCTGCTCAAAACGGAAGGCGATGTCAAGATCTATATTGAAAAGATTCTGGCCAATTTCAAGTCGGCGATGGCTCTCATCGAATCTGCAAAGAATACCCCGGAGCCGCAGATTGTAAAAGCGCCGGAAGGACAGGACGAGGAAATGGAACTGCCCATCGAAGCGCTGGATGACCGTTCTGCCGATCTTTTTGAAGGAGAAGTAAAAGCTGATACAGCAGAAGCGGAAACTGATGAAGCGGAAGATGAAACACAGCAGGCTGTATCTGAAATATAATAAGGAATGAAAAGGAAGCGGTTCTTACAGGACTGTTTCTTTTTTTCAGGAAATATAAAGCGGCTCTGATAATATGGCTTTTGTTATTAATCGGGCAGATTTCTTTTTATGTAAAAACGCTGTCTCTCCTGATGGGGAAACAGCGTTTTGCACTTACTGCTTTTTATTCTTTTTTAGAAGGCAGGCTGCCGTGCAAACAGCTGCCGCCGTTCCTGCCGCAAAGAGGGCGGCCCGTCCCCACTTGCGGACGTTGTCGAAACGGACTGCCGTTTTTACCTTATCCAGGGCAGTGACGGGACGCCTCGCGGAAACGGTCACGCATCCCAGTTTTGTGTCGATTTCAATGTTTGTGAAACTTGCTTTGGTAAGAATAGCGGAAAGCTCTTCCGTTTTGTAGAGAGTCATGCCTTTGATGATTTTCGGGTACAGATTGTCGAGAAATCCATAGCCGTCCGCTTCATTTACGATGAGGAAGGTGCCGCCCGGCTTCAGCACCCTTTTGATTTCTTTCAGTGTGTTTGGCAGATTGGGCCAGAAGTATATCGTTTCAAAGGCGGTGATGACATCGAAATGATTTGCGCCGAAAGGAAGGAGTTCGGCGCTTCCTTCATAAACGGAACACCGTCCTTCCGCAATGGCATCGCGGTTGCGCATAAAAGAATAATTCACGCAGTCCGGTGAAAGATCGATGCCTGTCACGTGACCGCGGGGAACTTTCTTTAAAAAGCGGGACAGGTTGATGCCGCCTCCGCAGCCGATGTCGAGGATTTTTTCATTACCGGCAAGATCCAGATGGGAAATCCCCCAGAGGGACACGGGAGTATGGAAAATATTCATAGAGGCAATCAGCAGCTTTCCGGCGGCGCCCTGCGGGTTGGCAAAAGCGGGAAGTTTTTCGGAAAAGTTCATTGTGGCGCTCCTTTCTTAAAACAGGAAATGATATATCTTTATTATAAGTGATTTTTCCGCCGGATAACAGGGAAGGGACGTAATTCTGCATAAAGTGAATAATGGCGCCAGCGGAAAAACAAAAATGCAGTCAAAATCATCCTGAATTGATTTGGCAAAAAGCAGTTTTCTAAAACAAAGAAACAAAAATATTCCGAAACAAGGTTGATTATTTATTCATATAACCGTATAATATATCATATCTCATAAAAAGAAATTATATGAAAATCAGTTGATGAAGAAAGGTGGCATGTAAAATGAATGAAATTAAAAAAGTGGTTCTTGCCTATTCCGGCGGATTGGATACGTCCGTTATCATTCCGTGGCTGAAAGAGCATTATAACTGTGAAGTTATTGCCTGTACGGTCAATCTGGGACAGCCGGAAGATTTTGATGCGATTCATGAAAAAGCGCTGAAGTCGGGGGCGTCTGTGGCAGAAACGCTGGATGTGCGCAGGGAATTTATTGAAGAATACGCCTACAAAGTGTTGCAGGCCGGCGGGAGATATGAAGGCCGGTATCTTTTAGGAACGTCTTTTGCCCGCCCGCTGATCGGCAAGTGTCTTGTGGATATGGCAAAGAAATACGGAGCGGATGCCATCTGCCACGGTGCCACCGGCAAGGGAAATGACCAGGTCCGTTTTGAACTGGCTGTGAAGGCATTGGCGCCCCACATGAAGATTATCGCTCCCTGGCGCCTGTGGGATATGAAATCCCGTGAAGATGAGATGGCTTATGCAGAATCGCACAACGTGCCTATTGATAAATTTGATGAAAAGCAGACGGAAGAAGAAAAAGCGGCGCAGAAATATCCCTACTCCATGGACTGGAACATGTGGCATCTCTCCCATGAGGGGGATGATTTGGAAAATCCCGCCAATCCGCCCCACAAAGATATGTACCTTGTCACCTGTGATCCCGAAGATGCTCCCGACCAGCCGGAATTTGTCACCATCGACTTTAAGGAAGGAAAACCGATTGCTGTCAACGGGAAGGAAATGGACGGTGTGGAACTGGTCAATACGCTGAATGAAATCGGCGCAAAGAACGGCATCGGTATTGACGATCTTGTGGAGAACCGCCTGGTGGGCATGAAATCCCGCGGCGTATATGAAAATCCGGCAGGTTCTATTCTTTTCTATGCCCACAGCGAGCTGGAACGCCTTTGTCTGGATCGCGCCACCCTTCATTTCAAGGAAGTGGCGGCCGTCAAATACAGCGAACTCGTTTATGACGGCATGTGGTTCGCTCCTCTTCGTGAAGCACTGCAGGCATTTGCTGATGAAACTTCGAAGACAGTGACGGGAAAAGTGTTCCTCCGCCTGTATAAAGGAAATATCCTCTCCAATGGCGCGGAAAGTCCCTATTCCCTCTACAATGAAGAATTTGTCACATTCGGTGAAGATGAGGTATACAACCAGGCGGACGCGGAAGGTTTCATCAACCTCTTCGGGCTGCCTCTCACCATTCGTGCGCTGATGAAGGAAAAGAATGAAAAATGAGTGAAATGATGTGGGGCGGCCGTTTTCAGAAGGCGGAGGAAAAAAGCGCGCTTGATTTCAACGCTTCTGTTTCCTACGACTGCCGTATGTATAAAGAAGATATTGCCGGCTCGCTGGCTCATGCGTCCATGCTGGCGGACCGTGGCATTATTTCCAAAGAGGATTTGGAAAAGATTACCGGGGGCCTTTTGAAAATAAAAAAAGAAATAGACGAAGGCCGGTTTGCATTTTCTGTGGAACTGGAAGACGTCCATATGAATGTGGAAAAGCGTTTGACTGATGATATCGGCGATGCGGGTGCCAGGCTCCATACAGCAAGAAGCAGGAATGACCAGTGCGCCGCAGATCTCCATATGTATATGCGCCGGCATATCGCGAAGCTGGCGGAGAAGCTGATCGCCGTGGAAGAAGCACTGATAGGTGTATCTGAAAAATACAAGGATGTCATCCTGCCCGGCTATACCCATATGCAGAGAGCGCAGCCCGTGCTTTTCGCCCATCATATGATGGCTTATTGCGCCATGCTGCAAAGAGACTTTGAACGGCTCGTCGGCTGCTATGAAATGGCGGATGCCTCTCCTTTGGGCGCCTGCGCTCTGGCAGGGACGACTTATCCTACCATGCCGAAGGAAACGGCGGAGAAACTTCATTTTTCAAAATGCTATGGAAACAGTTTGGATGCGGTTTCCGATCGTGACTACCTTCTCCAGTTTCTTTCCTTCGCATCCATCTGCATGATGCACCTGTCCCGCCTGTCGGAAGAATTGATTCTGTGGAGCACCGGCGAATTCGGGTTTATTGAGCTTGATGACGGGTACAGCACAGGCAGTTCCATCATGCCGCAGAAGAAGAATCCCGATATCTGTGAACTTGTCCGCGGGAAAACAGGACGGGTGTATGGCCATCTGGTAGCACTCCTGACGGTGATGAAGGGACTTCCTCTTGCCTATGACAAGGATATGCAGGAAGATAAGGAGGGCGTATTTGACACCATAGACACACTGAGGTTCGCTTTGGATATTTACGCCGGTATGCTGAGTACCATGACTGTCAACGGCGCGCGTACAAGGGCTGTTTTGGAAAATGATTTCTCCAATGCCACCGATATGGCGGATTATCTGGCAAAGAAAGGACTTCCTTTCCGCCGTGCCCATGCGGTGGTGGGAAACGCGGTGGCTTACTGCATTGAAAACAGAAAAGTGCTGCTTGACCTCACCATGGGAGAGTTTAAAAAGATGAGTCCTCTTTTTGAAACCGATATTTACGAAGTCCTTCAAATTGAAAACTGCGTGAAGAACAGGGATAGTTACGGCGGTACCGGACCGAAGCAGGTGAAGCGCCAGCAGCGGGAAGCGAAAAAGATGATTGGAAAACAGAAAAAACTGGCGGCAGAATGGAAAGAAGCGAACGCGTTTATAGAATAAGAATGGGAAGAGAATATCCTTATAAATGATTTTGCATCAGGCCCTCATGTGGATGAGGGCTTTTAGCATAGCGGAATGAAGAGGGCGGACCAAATTGAATATGAATCGGAAAATATAATAAAATTTTGCCTGAATATATATTTTTGATATAAAATTGTATTGAAATAAATTTGAATGAAATTAATACAAGTATAAAAAGGAGAAAAATGAAGATCGCACTTCTTCATCTGGATGTGGCGGAAGGACCGGAAACAAGAAACAGAAGAAGTATCCTTTCTGCGGCGGGAGAGGCAGTTTCCCGCGGGGCAGACTGGATCGTTACGCCTGAAACGGCGCTTCAGGGATATTTCTTCTATGACAACAATGGGAAGCTTCCTTCCTTTTCTGAAAAGCAGCTGTCCCGGTACCTGCTTTTTGCCGGAAGGAATAAAGCGGATATGTTTCTTTCCGCAGCAGAATATGATGAAAGGGATGGAAAGGGCTACAATTCCTGTTTTGTCATAAACAGGGAAGGAGAGTTTCTGGGGAAGCACAGGAAGATGTTCTCCCACCGGAAGGGATTTGAACGGTGGCTGTCTTTGGGAAGAGAAATCCATGTGTTTAACATAGGCACGCTCCGGGTGGGTCTGCTTGTCTGCGCAGATTCCTATTACGAACAGCCCTGTTTGGAAATAAAAAAGAAGAAAGCGGATATGGTACTTGTTACAGCGGCCTGGCCGCCGGGAAAATGCTGCTCCGATCCTGTGTCTGTCTGGGAAACCTGTTCAAAATTATGCGGTGTTCCGGTCATTGTCTGCAACCAGACGGGATATCATGAAAGAATGGATATGAGAGAAGCGGAAAGCGCGGTTATCGTAGAAGGACAGCGGCTTTTTACCTATAAAGGCGCTCCTGCGGTTTTATTTTGTGAGTGGGATGAAGAGAAAATGCGGATCCGCTCGAGAGCGTTTGAGGTGGTGCACGTAAAATGAAAGAAATAGAATTGTATCGGTTAAGTACAGATGAGAAAATCGTACATGTCCCTGAAACACGCAGCATCGTAGTCCGTTTTAATGCTCCTAAAAAGGTCTTGAGCACTTCTCTCTTGAATGGCGGATACAGAGAAGATATCAAGGGGTTTTTCAACTATACCTGCTGTGGGCCCGGTTCCTGCATGAGCCTTGAAAAATATGAGGAGCATCTGGGAAAATGTGCAGCAGTTATGGGGCTTGATCCTGCCCGTTCAACGGGAATCGGCACGGCGGCACGGATGGAGAACGCGGCCATCGTGGAAGAAACCTATGAAGAACTTAAGGTGGCAGCCTGCGTGACGGCAGGAGTGGAAGGAAACGCAGGGTGTGCAGGAGATCCGGCGGGATATTACGGGGCGGGGGCGCGTCCGGAAATATACAGGCCGGGAACCATTAATATCCTGCTTTTTATCAATGCCGATATGCCGCCGGGAATATTAACCCGCGCTCTGGTCACCTGTACGGAAGGAAAGACGGCGGCGCTTCGGGAACTGATGGTGGGAAGCCGGTATTCGGAAAATCCTGCCACAGGAACGGGGACAGACTCGACAGTCATCGTTTGTGATCCGAAATCACCGCTTTATTTCCGCAGCGCAGGGAAACATAACAAACTGGGGGAACTGATCGGGAAGACGGTCAAAGAGGCAGTGAAAAAGGCATTAGGGAATCAAAATCATCTCTATCCCTCTACGCAGCACAGTGTGACAGAACGATTGAGGCGGTACGGGGTGACAGAGGAAGTCCTGTATTCGTATTTCAGGGAATATAAAAAAGACGGCATTGAAGAAGAATGGCGCCATCTCTGGCGAAAAATAGACCGGGACAGCGAAATGGTATTCATATCATCTTTCCTGGCGGAGCTTCTCGATGAATATCGGTGGGGGCTGGCAGGAAATGAAGAGGCATGCCGCATGGCAAAAAAGCTCCTGCAAATGACAGCAGAAGCATATGGAATGCGGTCAGTACCGATGGAAATAAAATCAGCTGAAGATATAAAAGATGCTTTTTGCCGATTGGCAGTACAGGCAGCTGTAAAGAAGAACGGCATTTGAGCATAACGGTCAAACAGATAAATCTATCAGGTACAGGCAGTTTATTGGTTTGCCGCTAAAGATCAGAAGCTGATAATATATTCTTTATGTAAAGTGTTTTTTCTTGACAGACTGTTTTGTTTCTTATATAATCATTCCGGTATGGTGATGATATGTTTTTAGAAAATATCGTACAGAAAGGCGAGCTGCTTGATTGCTACGGCGCTTTATTGACCGTGAGGCAGCGGGAATGCCTTGAACTTTATTATAATGAAAATCTCACATTGGCGGAGATTGCGGAGTATTTCCATATTTCCCGCCAGGCAGTGCATGATGCCATGCGCCATGGAGAGGAGCAGCTGGAGAATTATGAAGCGGCGCTCCATGTGGCGGCTGCACGGCTGAAGCGTAAGAAAGCGGCAGAAGAGATTTCTCTGCTCTTGTCCGATACGGCAAGAGAAGAAGCGGCGCCGCTTTTAAAAGTATTGACAGATTGAGGTGGACGGATGCCTTTTGAAAATTTAGGGGATAAGCTGCAGTCTGCTTTCAAGGATCTACGGGGAAAGGGCAGACTTTCTGAGAGCGATATCGACAGCGCGCTCCGTGAAGTGCGCCGTGCTCTTCTGGAAGCAGACGTTAATTTCAAAGTTGCGAAAGATTTTATTGCCCAGGTTCGTGAAAAGGCGGTGGGTGAAGAGGTCTTCGGGAGCCTGAAGCCTGACCAGACGGTAATCAAAATCGTCCGTGATGAGCTGACGGAGCTCTTAGGCGGTACGCAGAGCAAGATTACGATGTCGTCCTCCGGATTGACAGTGATTATGCTGGTGGGGCTGCAGGGCGCCGGTAAAACGACGACAGCAGGCAAGCTGGCCCTTATGCTGAAGAAGCGCGGCAAGAAACCTCTTTTGGCGGCGTGCGACGTGTACCGCCCCGCGGCAATCAAGCAGCTGGAGGTTCTCGGACAGCAGGTGGATGTTCCCGTATACCGCATGCCTGATAATGTGGATCCTGTCCATATCGCACGGTACGCAGTGGATGCGGCAAAGTCTTACGGACGGGACGTGGTTATCCTTGATACGGCGGGCCGGCTGACAATTGACGAAAAACTTATGGCAGAACTTCGGAATATAAAATCCGAAGTCCATCCTCATGAAATCCTTCTTGTCCTGGATTCTATGACAGGACAGGATGCGGTAACAACAGCTGGGACATTTGATGAAAATCTCGGTATAGACGGCACGATCCTGACGAAGATGGACGGCGATGCCCGCGGCGGCGCGGCTCTTTCCATCAAGGCGGTCACTGGCAAACCGATAAAAATGATCGGTGTCAGTGAAAAGCTGGACGGCGGTTTGGAGGATTTCCATCCCGACCGTATGGCAGGACGCATTCTCGACCTGGGCGATCTGGAATCTCTCTTTGAACAGGCCCAAAGAAATATGGATCAGGATACGCTCAAAGAGGGCGCGAAGAAAATTCAAAAAGGCGAATTTTCGCTGGACGATTTCCTGAAACAGCTGAAACAGATCCAGAAATTGGGCTCCATGTCCGGCATTTTAAGCATGATTCCGGGAATGGGGAAATATAAAGAGCAGTTGAAAGATGTTGATCTCAACGGCAAGGAGATCAGACATATCGAAGCAATTATTTTGTCTATGACACCGGCGGAACGGGCGAATATCGACTTGCTCAACGGCGGCCGCAGGAAGCGCATCGCGGACGGCGCCGGCGTGAAAATCCAGGATGTGAACCGCATGATGAAGCAGTTTAAGGAAATGCAGAAGCAGATGAAAAAGCTGAAAGGCAGAAAGATGCGTCCTCCGACAGGCGGTCTCGGCGGGTTTGGCGGTTTCGGCGGATTTCCGGGCATGTTCAGATGAAAGGGGCGTAAGCCTGAAATTTTTTGCAGGAATACCGGCCTGACCGCGTTGCCGGAAAGGCCGATTATTTCATAAATCAAGTAAAGAACTTATGATTTCAAGGAGGTGAAATTATGTTAAAGATTCGTTTGACCCGCATGGGCGCAAAGAAAAATCCTTTCTACCGTGTAGTTGTTATTGATTCCAAGGAAGCCCGCAACGGTACTCCCGTCGCGACTGTAGGCTGGTATGATCCGGCTAAGGCTGACGCCCCTGTCAAGCTTGATGAAGAAGCAATTCTTTCCTGGCTTGGCAAAGGTGCACAGCCGACTGATACAGTCCGCAGCCTTCTCCGTAAAAATGGCATCATGGCAAAGTTTGCTGAAGCGAAGAAATAAGGGAGGCGCGCTATGAATGAATTGGTGGAAAATATCACCAGGGCTCTTGTGAAGAACCCCGACGCCGTCTCTGTGAACGTTGTCCATAAGGGCAGCCTGGAGATTTATCAGATCCAGGTTGCCCCTGAAGATATGGGCAAGGTGATTGGCAGAAAAGGCCGCATTGCTAATGCAATCCGAACAGTGGTAAAAGCAGGGGCTTTAAAGGAAAATAAAAAAGTCGCTGTTGACATTCTGGAAGAGGTACACTAATGGATGAAATTCAGGTTTTGATTCCTGTCGCTGTAAAATCTAAGCTGACAGAGGCATTAAAGACAACTTTGCTGAACCAGATCACTCAAAATATCAAGAGTGTTGAAAATGACATGACACAGCTTGAATTTGAAGCGAACGCGAAGCTGGCGGAACAGGCAAAAATCAATATGCAGGCAGTGGCTCCTCTCCGCGCCCAGTATGACGCGCAGAAAGCACAGATGATCCAGGTAAAGGATAAACTCACTGCAGATAAAGAACATCTGGAAAAACTGACTATTGGCGCAGAATTGCCACGCCAGCCGCTTAACCGCCTTGTGACTCTTCATATCGGTGACGACATGAATGCTGTCGCCGGGGGAGAAATTCTGGTGGAAGACGGAAAGATCATCGCTTTCCGTGAATGATATGAATTCCGGCAAATGGATTACTGTCGGCCGAATTGTTGCCCCGCATGGCGTGCGGGGTGATTTGCGTGTCCTTCCGGAAACGGAACGGTCGGCCATGTTCAAAAAGCTGAAAAAACTTTTCCTTGGCGGCAGAACCTATGATGTACGCTCTTCCCGTCCTCATAAGAATGTATACATCATTCATTTGGCAGGGGTGGAAGACCGGAATGGAGCGGAGCCGCTTGTCGGAACGCCTGTGGAAATACCTGTGGCGGAATTACCGAAATTGCCGGAGGGGGAATATTATTACTTCCAGCTTATCGGCCTGACAGTGGTTTCCGATACGGGGGATACTGTGGGGACGCTCACGGAAATTATTGAAACCGGCGCGAATAACGTGTATGCGGTAAAAACGGCGGAAGGAAAGGAAATATACCTTCCTGCCATACCGTCCTGCGTCCTTTCCGTTCAACCGGAGGAAAAGACGATGACGGTGCATTTACCGGAATGGGAATAAACATGAAAATAGATATTTTATCTTTATTTCCCGAGTTTATAGAAGCATTCTTCCGACAGAGCATGATTAAACGCGCTCTGGACGCGGGGCTCATGGAGATGGCGGTGACAGATCCGCGGGAGTTTTCCCACAGCAGGCATCATCAGGTGGATGATACCATCTATGGCGGCGGTGCAGGAATGCTCATGCAGTGCGGGCCGCTTTTTGAAGCCTGTGAATCGGTACTTCCTCAAAAGGGGCCGCGGGATCGGGTGGTTTTCCTGTCTCCTGCCGGGATCCCTTTTACCCAGGATAAAGCCAAGGAGCTTTACTGCAGTTATGACCATCTGGTGCTGATCTGCGGACACTATGAAGGTGTAGACCACCGTGTGGAAGAATACCTGGCGGATGAACTGATTTCCATTGGAGACTATGTCCTTACGGGAGGAGAGCTTGGCGCTATGGTTATTTCCGATGCGGTTGCCCGTATGGTGCCCGGTGTCCTTGGAGATGCGGGCAGCGCGGCAGGCGATTCTTTCTATGAACCGATTCTGGAATATCCCCAGTACACGAAACCTGTGGATTATCGTGGCTGGAAAGTGCCTGAGGTGCTTGTGAGCGGCCATCATGCAAATATTGCCCGCTGGCGGCGGAAAGAGGCGCTTCGGCGGACCCTGAAATGCCGTCCCGATCTTCTGGCAAAATTACAAATGACGGCGGAAGATAAAAAACTTATGGCGGAAATAGCCGGGGAAGGGGAGGAATCATAGTGGCGCCTGTGTATATAGGACTTGTCCATTATCCGATCTATAACAAACATATGGAAGTGGTCACGACCGCCCTTACGAACTATGACCTTCATGATATCGCGCGGACGGCGAAAACATATGGCGTGCGCACTTATTTCATTATCCATCCTATCGAGAGCCAACGGGAAATGGCGCTCCGTATTATGACCCACTGGAAAACGGGCGGCGGGGTCCATTATAACCCGAACCGGAAAGAAGCTTTTGAAGAAACAGCTCTTGTACCGTCTCTGGAGGATGCCACCCGGCAGATAGAAAAAGACTGCGGAGAAAAGCCGATTATTGTGACTACGGATGCCCGTGTCTACCCAAATACGGTTTCTTACACGGACATGCGGAAGAAAATCCATGAAGAGGAAAAACCTGTTTTCATTCTTTTCGGGACAGGCTTCGGCATGACCAGGGAAATGATGAAACAGTTTGATTATATTGTAGAACCTATATATGGTGCCGGCAGCTACAACCACCTCTGTGTGAGAAGCGCCGCTGCCATCATCCTTGACCGCCTTTTAGGCGAGCCCTGGTGGAATACAAAGGAGGGGAAATAATTATGTCCGGACATTCCAAGTGGGAAAATATCAAGCGCAAGAAAGGCAAGACGGATGCCATCCGCGCGAAAATTACCACAAAAATTTCCAAGGAAATCACGATTGCTGCCCGTATGGGCGGCGGAGATCCTGTAGGAAATATGCGTTTAAAATTGGCTTTGACAAAAGCAAAGCAGAACAATGTGCCGAAAGATAATATCCAGCGTGCTATTGCCAAAGGTGTAGGCGCCGCTTCCGGTGCGGGCTTTGATGAAATTACTTACGAGGGGTACGGACCCGGCGGCGCGGCGGTTATCGTTGAGTGCAATACGGATAACAGAAACCGTGCGGCGGCGGACGTACGCCATGCCTTTACCCACCATGGCGGCAGCATCGGTACGCCGGGCTGTGTGGCGTGGATGTTCAAGAAAAAAGGCATAATTGTCGTGAGCAAAGAAGCCGCTGATGAAGATACCCTCATGATGATCGCTCTTGACGCAGGTGCCGAAGACGTCTCGACAGACGGAGACAGTTTTGAAATTACGACGGCTCCTGAAGATTTCCTGACCGTTTCCGAAGCATTGGAAAAAGAAGGGATTGCCGTAGAAGCATCGGAAGTGACCATGGTTCCGGATAATACGGTTTCCCTTGAAGGCGATGCGGCGGACGTCATGAATAAGCTTACCAGTGAACTGGAAGAATTGGATGACGTACAGGACGTGTACACCAACGCAGAACTTCCGGAAGATATGGAATAATAGAAAGCACAGGTTCAAGCCTGTGTTTTTTTGCGCAGAAAAGCGGAGTTGACCTGGTGTCAGCAGATTTTGCTGCTGGCGGCACTAAAAAAGAACCCTTACGAATATTTTCATTCATAAGGATTCTTTTCATTTGCTTAGAAATGGTAATTCAAGCCGACACCGAAGCCGTCTTCGCTGGAGGTCTTATCTCTGTCATAGTAGGTATAGTTCACGTCAAGGTCGAAAGAGGTGGGGACGAGGCCAAGCCGGAGACCCACTTTATATTCTCTTTCCTCGGAAGATAATTTCAGTCCGCCATACGCATCAAGAGGACCTATGACATTTGTTCTTCCTTCCAGAAGTCCGTAAACTTTTGCGTCTCTGTCATAATAATTTCTGTTGCCTAAACCAAGGTATACATGGCCCAGTTTATACTTGGCGTAAATATCCGTTTCATTTCCGCCATGATTCCAGTGTCTGTATTCCGCACCGACAATAACTTTACTGACAGGCGAAATTTCGATATGGGCGCTGTGGATACCGTCTTTTGCTCCGTTGTAGCCATAGCCGACTTCCGTTTCCAGAACCGGTACGCCGGGAATCAGCGCCTGGGCAGAATATGCTCCGCTGAATACGGTAAGCACCGCTGCCGCGAATAACAATTTCTTCATAACAGTCTCTCCTTTCTGCAGATGATCTTTTCTCTATTATAAATCAAGAATAGAAAAAATTCCATCTAATATCTTATAGAATTTGGGTATGGGTTGGACAATCCAATTGCTCCTCTGATAAAAGAAACGGCTGTTTATGGAATGCAGATGTCATTCTGTATTATAAGGCAATCGCTCTTGCGAAATGTTCTTTCAGGACCTTGACGGATGCCTGGAGTTCTTTTTGCTCGTCATCTGTCAGATGCAGCTCAATGATGTCTTCCACGCCGTCTTTTCCGATTTTGACGGGAACGGAAGCAAAACTGTCTTTTATGCCGTACGGACCGTCAAGGTAAACGGAGCAGGGGAGGATCTTGTGTTCATTATGGTAAATCGCGCGGACCAGTTCTGCTGTCGCCGAGGTGACGCCGAATTCAGTGCAGCCTTTTGTCGTATTTTCGATATATCCTTCCTTGTGGACTTTGTCGAGAATGACTTCTTTGGCGTCCATATGATAAAGCCCCGGCTTTTCTGCGAGGAGTTCATCGATCGGTTTGCCGGCGACTGTTACATGGCTCCAGGGAATCATGGAACTGTCCCCGTGTTCACCTAAGAGATAAGCGGTGAGGGAGCGGCGGTTTACTTTCAGCTGGGTAGACAGCTGCATCTGCAGCCGGGCAGAGTCGAGAGCCGTTCCCGAGCCGATGATTTTTTCCTTTGGCCAGTCCAGTTTGTACTGGAGGTATTCGGCGATAATATCACAGGGATTGGAAATGGAAATAATAATTCCGTCAAATCCCGATTCTTTAATGAGCGGAATAAATTCTTTGCTTGTGGCGACGGCGCTGTCCATCATGTCAAGGCGTGTCTGTCCCGGAAGACGGGGTGTGCCTGACGCATTGATGAGTATATCGGCATCCTTCATGTCGGCTACGGTGCCTGCGTACGCCTCAAAATGATGGGGCTGGTAACTTACCGCATCCAGCAGGTCAAGTGATTCTCCATGGGCCTTGTCATTATTAATATCATAGAAAACCACTTCGTCAGCCAGTCCCTGCACTGCGAACTGGAGTGCCAAGTGGGAACCTACATTTCCCGCACCGATGATGCCGATTTTTCTTGTTTTAATTGCCATTTCTTCTATCCTCCTGTTTCTCCTTTGTGAATGATCATTCTTTTGGATCATAATTTAAACCAATTATACTCTCTCAAACCGGATGAGGCTACCTTCTTTTAACAGCGGAGGAATATGTTCGGTAAAAAGGAGATGATTGCGGGAAATTGCAGGACATGGCATAAAATATTCCCAGGCAGTCAACCGGATTACAAGGATATCGTTTTAAAATTTTTAACGATCAAAATTCTTTAGGGCATCAGCACATTCTGAATGATCTAATTACTCTATAATAAACTGATTACTATATGTTGTATTTTAAAAATATATTGACACAAGATATTGAATAGAATAATATAGATATATAAAATAACCGAAATAGAATCGGTGTAATAAAGAGAGGGTATTGCTTATGGAACATTGGTATGACAATGAAATCAGCCGGGGTATTTTAGAGGCGAAATATTATCATGAAGGCGAGACGACGCCGCAGCAGTTCATCGACAGAGTAAGCTCCGTATTTAAGGGGGATTTTCGTGAACGTATGAAAAAATACATCACAGACGGAGATTTTTCTCCTGCCGGAAGGACGCTTTATGCGGCAGGTTCGAGGGGCAAATTTAAAGTATCCATGTCAAACTGCTATATCCTGCCGTCACCGGAAGATAATCTGGAATCCATTTTTCATTCCAATTATGAAATTGCCCGTATTTTTTCCTATGGCGGCGGTATCGGTATCAATATTTCCAATCTCCGTCCTGCAGGAAGCCGTGTACATAATGTGGCACGTACTTCCACCGGTGCCGTTTCTTTCATGAAAATTTTTAATACTACAGGCGAAGTGATCAGCCAAAACGGCCGCCGCGGCGCGCAGATGGTGGGACTTAACTGCAGCCATCCTGATATTTATGAATTTCTCCATATCAAGCAAAATGAAGAAAAGCTGTCCAGCATGAATATCAGCATTCTTTTTACTGACGAATTTATGGAAGCTGTGCGGGACGATAAAGAGTACACCCTCCGTTTCCATGTAGAATCGACCGGTGAAAATATCGAAAGGACGATCCGTGCCCGTGATTTCTTCCGTGAGTTTTGCGAAACCCAGTGGGATTGGGGCGATCCGGGGGCGCTTTTTTCGGATCGGTTGAATGATTACCATCTGCTTGCAGGATATGATGAGTATCAAATTGAAATCACGAATCCCTGCGGCGAGTTCGGCGGCAACGCGTACAATGCGTGCAACTTGGGCAGCATCAATCTGTACAACATGATTGATGATAAATTCAGCAATGCACCGTCTTTGAATGAGGAAAAATTCAAGCAGGCGGTTTATGACGGCATTATTGCTCTTGACGAGATCGTCTCTTACGGTTATGAAACGCAGCCTTTGGATGAAAACAGGACCTGTATTGATGACTGGCGCTCTTTGGGGCTGGGACTCTTCGGCGTGGCCGATGCGCTTGTGGCGATGAAGCTGGCTTACGGAAGCCGGGAAGCAAGTGCATTTATGGAAAATGTGATGAAGATCATGCTCCTTTCCGCGCTCCGCTCTTCCTGTGACAGGGCAAAGATGAAAGGTACTTTCGGACGTTACCGCCGGGAGACGACGGAGAAATCGCCGATTATACAAATGGTAAAAGAGCTTGACGGCGGTCTTTATGAAGATATCCGAACTTATGGTCTGCGGAACGGCACGCTCCTTGCCATCGCACCGACAGGAACCATTTCCCTTCTGATGGGAAGTTTTTCCGGCGGCTGTGAACCGCTTTACAAAATTTCTTATGAACGTTCCACACACAAGATGGAAGAAGTGAACGGCAGTTTCCGCGTGTATGCCCACAGTGTAAAAGATTTGCTCCGGTACCATCATCTGCCATTGACTTTGACGGATGATGAAATACGGGAAAAGTTCCCCTGGGTCATTGAAAGCCATGATGTTTCCTTTATGGATCGTGTAGCTATGCAGGCGGTCATGCAGAAGTATGTGGATAATTCCATTTCCAGCACGGTGAATTTGAAAAATGACGCCACGCCCGAAGATATCTACGATATTTACCTGGCGGCATGGGAAAGCGGATGCAAAGGCATTACTGTTTTCAGAGACGGATGCCGCCGGGGAAATATTCTCGGCGTTGCCGCAAAGAAAGAAGAGAAAGCCGATGGACCAAAGCCGGCAGAAGGGCAGCCGGTTTGTCCCGAATGCGGCGGAAAGAATATCCGTGTGGAAGGCCATTGTGCTGCCTGCAGTGACTGTGGCTGGTCCGCCTGCAGTGTCGTGTAAATGAAATAGAACAGGAAGATTCCGTATGAACCGGCGGGCGTTTTTGCACGGGAAAATGAAAGGAACTTTAGCGTTTCTTGTGAAATCAGACGCAGAATTATATAATTAAAGAAGACAAACCGGGAATCAATAGTGAATGAAAATGAAGAAGACTGAAGGTATAAGCTTTGGTAAGGAAAGGATCCCCGGCGGAGAGATTATCCGTAAACGGAAAAGGAGGACTCACTGATGAAAGGTTATGCAATGCTCAAAATCGGCTCTGTAGGCTGGGTTGAAAAAGAAAGACCCGCCTGCGGCGCCATGGATGCCATTTGTAAGCCGCTGGCTATTGCCATCTGCACTTCCGACGTACATACCGTATGGGAGGGTGCTGTCGGCGAACGGCATGACATGATTCTCGGACATGAATGCTGCGCGGAAGTGGTGGAAGTCGGCGCGGATGTAAAGGATTTCAAGCCGGGCGACCGTGTTCTTGTTCCCGCAATCACCCCCGACTGGAATTCACTGGAAGCCCAGGCCGGATACGCGATGCATTCCGGCGGCATGCTGGCAGGCTGGAAATTTTCTAATTTTAAAGACGGTGTGTTTGCGGAATATTTCCATGTGAATGATGCTGACGGAAATCTGGCGCATTTGCCGAAAGAAATTAATGTGGTAGATGCGTGCATGCTCTCCGATATGGTTCCTACCGGATTCCACGGTGTGGAACTGGCCGATGTGCAGTTTGGCGATGTGGTGCTTGTCATCGGCATCGGCCCTGTGGGGCTCATGGCGGTTGCCGGAACGAATATGCGCGGCGCTGCCCGGATTATTGCCGTAGGCAGCCGCCCCGTATGCGTAGAAGCGGCAAAGAAATACGGGGCATCAGATATCATAAATTATAAAAATGGCCCCATTGAAGACCAGGTCATGCGGCTCACCGACGGCAAAGGTGTGGATCGTGTCATTATCGCGGGCGGTACGGTGGATACATTTGCGTCCGCAGTGAAAGCATTGAAGCCGGGCGGAAAAATCGGTTCTGTGAACTATCTGGGAAGCGGAGACAGTATCCGTATCCCCCGTGTGGAATGGGGGGTAGGCATGGGGCATAAAGCCATCGTCGGCGGACTTATGCCCGGCGGCAGACTCCGTATTGAAAAGCTGGGTGCCCTTGTGGCGGCAGGAAAACTGGACGTAAGCCTTCTTTCCACCCATGTATACGAAGGCTGGGATAAGCTTCCCGAAGCGCTTCAGATTATGAAAGATAAACCGGCGGACGTGATTAAGCCGGTAGTGGTACTGGAAAGATAAGACAACAGTTTTTAAGAAGATAATGAAAAAACGCTTCTATATAGAGAGATTTAAGGAGGCGATAGGCAAATACATGAATTGGTATCGTATCATAATGAATTAGCGATTTTGGGGTCTAGCCTTTTGGGATATAGAAAGGCTGGCCCCAAAAAAATGCTATGAATAATCGATTCGAATGTTCATAGTTATTCACAATATTTTTCTACATATTTATTTGATTTTAGTTTAAATTCTTATAATTATATATAAATAAAAGGTGGATATAAATGATAGGAAGATTACTTGAGAAGGATTTGAGAGAGGTGTGGGATAATCCTGAGTTTATAAAGAAAGTTTTATCTTATTTAAAGGATGATAAGGATAAGGAAAAAATGATGGAGGCAATAAGAGAGGGAGATGTAAAAGATTCTGCTGAGGCAATTTGTGTGGCAATAGATATTTATAAAGGAGATTATGAGTAAAAGATAGAAATGCAATAAATTTGTACTGGTTAGATACCTGGTCATAAAGTTTAATGGAGAAGGATTTTCATGGGAAATATGAAGAAAACAAATTTATTTTATTATGCGACAAGCGAGCTTTCTCAAGATGCATTTATCTGTTGGTTTTTATCTCATTGTTTAAAAGGATGTACAGAAAAAAATCCCTTGGTTACAAAGTGTGCATTAGAAGTTTTACATCAAATTCCAGGATTGGAGAATATTACATATATTGATGAAATAAGAAAGCAATATAAGCATATTGATGTATTAATCATCATCGGAAATATTCATGTCATTGTTGAAGATAAAACTTTTACTCAGCAACATGGAGATCAAATTAATCGTTATGTGGATATTTTAGTAGAAAGTGGGATAAATAAAGCAGATATAAAAACGGTGTACTATAAAATTGAGGAACAATCATGGCCGGAGAATGTTAATTGTGAATTTACCCGCAGGAAATTGTTATCTATATATAGGAAATATAGAAATATAGATAATCCTATATTTCAGGATTATGTAGAATATTTAGAAGACATTGACCAGAAAATAGAAGCCTGGAAAGATGTGGAGTCAGAAGATTGGGATTATTGGAAATACTTGGGGTTCTATAAATATTTGCGAGATGAACTGCTGATAAAAGAGTTCGGAAATGGTAGAAAATTTACTGATGATTTAGAAAAAGAGGAATGGATAATAGGGCGATTAAAACAACTGACAGGATTGAAAGAATTGTCTCCGGGTATTTTAAGCCAGTGGAATTCCTGGGGGTATGTAAATAATCCTAAAGGAGGATTTATGGGGTTTTATTTCTCTTGGAGAGAATGGGGAGAAGTTTCAGAGTATGTGAAGTACATCTATTTACAGCTTGAAAATCATGTAGAAGCAATAGATGGGGAAGAAAAGCGTGTGAACGAGTTATGCCTGAGAGTAGAAATAAAAGAAGACATTCATAATAGTGATGATACAAAGTATAAAGCTCGTAAATTTTGCAAAATGTTAAGAGATTATTTTGTGAATGCTACACCAGAATTTAAGCATAAAAATTTAAGGATAGGGAAGACCACGAATGTTGGCTATTTTACTTATGATAAAAACAATATTTTCGATAAAATTGAACTGATGGAAAATATATTAAAGAAAGCCAAAGAGGAACGTCCTTGGGAAAATTAGAGATATGAGGATGAAGTTATAAGCTGTGAGCTGTTAATTGCGATAAAATGAGCTTCACTTTTTAGGGAAATACTGAGTTAGTTATAAATTTTGCCGAATTGCTTGTGAATATCCTGTAAAATATAAAGAAGACAAAAGTAATAATGAGAGGGAACAGCCTCATAAGTTAGATTTTATAGGTGTAACTTATGGATCAGTTCCTTTTTGCTTGGGAAATTTTATATACAAATTAGAGTATATACTCATTGAGATAGAAATATATTTCTTAAAATGATTAGAAACAGATGGATGAATTTATGAATCACCGATAAAAACAGAACCGATAAAAGTGTTAATTTTATTTTCATGGTTCTTGTATCTTGTAAATGAATGAATAAACGTCTTGTGCTTCTGAAATCGGGATAGATGGTGATATATAGTATACTAATTCACAGGGAACATATATAATTAGGACATAAAAACGAGTACCGGGAATGGACAAAGGAGGTCAGAGCCTTTTGTCGTTCCCGGTATGGCACGGAAAGGGTCAGGACGTGAATAAACTTAAATCTTATGCAGTTAATCAGCTGAAGGTTACGCGGAATACATTCCGTGATCCGATCATTGCGGCAGTCACGGTTTCTATGATTGCCGTGCTTCTTATTTTTGTAGTGTGGCCCCTGCTGGAAGTCGTGAAGCAGAGTCTTGTGGATACGGCAGGAAATTACAGTTTCCAGGCGTATAAGAATATCTTTACGATGCGGGAAACATACAAGGCTTTTTGCAACACCATTATGCTGGCCGTTATTGTCGGCGTTTTGGCGACGGTGATCGGGTTCCTTTTTGCCTACTGCACGTCCCACCTGCAGATCCGCGGGAAAAGAATATTTAATCTGATGGCGATGATGCCCATGGTGTCACCGCCGTTTTCTGTGGCATTGTCCATTATCATGCTTTTTGGCAGCCGCGGTCTGATCACTTACAATCTTCTCGGCTGGACGAATACGAATATTTACGGGCTGAAAGGCCTGATTTTTGTACAGACGATTTCTTATTTTCCTATCGCTTTTCTTCTTTTGGCCGGCATGCTGCGGTCTATTGACTCCTCTATTGAGGATGCGGCCCGTGATCTGGGCTCTTCTAAATGGCGTACATTCAGTACGATTACGGTTCCTCTTGTCCGTCCGGGGATTGCCAATGCGTTCCTTTTGGTGTTTATTAAATCGGTGGCGGATTTTGCGAACCCTATGGCTATCGGCGGGAATTTCTCCACACTGGCGACGCAGGTGTACCTGCAGGCTATCGGGAGTTATGATGTGCAGGGCGGCGCGGCGGTGGCCGTTGTCCTACTGGATATCGCCATGATTCTTTTCATTCTTTCCAAATACTGGGTGGAGAAAAAGACCTATGTGACCGTGCTGGGAAAAGCTTCCCGCGAGAGGGCGATGATTAAGGATCCCGCCGTAGTGATTCCGGTGGCAGGCTTCTGCTTCCTTGTGACTGCCGTGGTGCTGGCGATTTATGTCCTGATTCCGATTGCTTCTCTGATAAAAATGTGGGGCGTCGATTATTCATTTACTCTTGCCCATTACAAATACGCTTTCGAAGTGGGACGGAACGCGATCAGGGATACTACGCTTCTGGCTGTTGTTTCCACACCGATTGCCGGTATTCTTGGTATGATTGTCGCGTACCTTGTGGTGCGGAAGAAGTTCATCGGCAGAGGCTTCATTAATTTTGCGTCGCTCCTCAGTATTTCCGTGCCGGGTACGGTTATCGGCATCGGATACATATTGACATTCAATGATTATCCGCTCCAGCTGACAGGCACGGCAATCATTCTTATTGCGGCGTTTGTTATCCGCGCGCTGCCTATCGGTATCCGTGCCGGGGTTTCCAGTCTGCAGCAGATTGACCCCGGTATCGAAGAAGCGGCGTCCGACCTGGGATCCAACGCGAGCCGCGTGTTTACTACGGTGACACTTCCGCTGATTAAAAGCGCTTTCTTTGGAGGTCTTGTATATTCGTTTATCAGAAGTATGACGAGCATCAGCGCAGTCATTTTCCTCGTATCGGCCAAGTACAGTCTGCTCACTGTTCTTATTCTGGATCAGGTGGAAGATAACCAGTTCGGTGTGGCGTCTGCCTTTTCAACGATATTGATCTTGATTGTATATGCGGCCATTGTGGGAATCCAGCTTCTTCTCGGACGTTTCGGCTCCCATAATAAAGAAGCGGCAAGTGAAGGAGAAATGTGATGGCAAAACAGGCGAGTATCGAATTAAAAAATTTAACGAAAGAATATGTGACGCATGAAGGATCCGGCACGTTCCTTGCGGTAGACCATATCAATGTGAATATCGAAAGCGGCGAATTTGTGACGCTCTTGGGGCCGTCAGGCTGCGGAAAAACGACGACGCTCCGCATGATTGCCGGGTTCGAGTCCGTTTCCGACGGAGATATCCTTCTGGACGGTACCCGGATCAATGAAATGACACCGGATAAGCGGGATTCGTCCATGGTATTCCAGAGCTATGCTTTATTTCCCCATTATGATGTGTATGATAATGTAGCGTATGGTCTTGTAAACAAAAAAATGGATAAGAAGACCATCAGGGAAAAAGTCATGCAGATGGTGGAACTTGTGGGACTGAAAGGGCTGGAACACCGTATGCCGAATCAGCTTTCCGGAGGCCAGCAGCAGCGCGTGGCTCTTGCCAGGGCGCTTGTCATGGAACCGGCTGTCCTGCTCTTTGATGAGCCTTTATCTAACTTGGATGCGAAACTCCGGGTGTACATGCGCAAAGAGATAAGAAAAATTCAGCAGCGGATCGGCATTACCAGCGTGTATGTCACCCACGACCAGGCGGAAGCCATGAGCCTTTCCGATAAAATTATCATCATGAATAAGGGACATATCGAACAGGTGGGAACGCCCCATGAAGTATACCAGCATCCTGCTTCCCGTTTTGTTGCCGATTTCATTGGCAGCGCCAACTTTGTGGAAGCAAAAGTGAGTGAAGGGGACAGTGAAGGGGAAATGATTCCCGTCCGTATGTTAAATGAAGATTTTAATGTCCATTATGCCGGACTTCCGGTGAAAGCGGGGGATACGGTACAGATCGTTCTCCGCCCTGAAGCGATCAGGCTGGCGGACAGCGGCGACGTGGAAGCGGAGGTGATTTCTTCGACTTATATGGGGGCTGTGCAGGAATATGTCGTCCGTGCCGGTGATAAGGAACTTGAAACGGAAGAGTATAATCCGGAAGGGAAGCGTATTTACCGGCCGGGAGATAAAGTATGGCTCCGCATTCAGCGGGACGCGCTCCACGCCGTGGAGAACTGAAGGGGACTTGGATATCCGGCATGGGTATTTGAGCATAGAGGAAAAAATCATTATAAGGAGGCATTTTAATGAAAAGTATTTGGAAGAAGGCGGCACTTGCCGTTCTTGCAGGCGCCATGGCAGTCAGTTTTACAGGCTGCGGCGGAGAAAAGAAACCGGAAACGTCGGCAGCGAAAAAGGAATCAAAAGAGATCACTGTATACATGGGGGTCGTAGAACAGTCTGCGAAAGTGGTTGCCAGCGAATTTGAAAAAGATACAGGCATTAAAGTGAACTTTGTCCGTATGAGCGGCGGGGAAACGCTGAGCCGTATCCGCGCGGAAAAGAATAATCCCCAGGCCAGTGTATGGTATGGCGGCAGCGCAGATTCTTTCATTATGGCGAAAAAGGAAGGGCTCTTGGAAGCATACAAGTCGCCCAATGCGGAAAAAATCAAACCGGAGTTTAAAGATGCGGATGGATACTGGACAGGCATTTATCAGGGCTATCTCGGCTTTATACTCGACGGCCGTTATTTTGACGAACATAAGCTTCAGCCGCCGACGTCATGGGATGATTTGCTGAAGCCGGAATTTACCGGCCAGATCGTCATGGGGAATCCGGGTTCCGCTTCTACCGGATATGTAGTTGTTTCCGCTATTGTCCAGAGTAGGGGCGAGGAAAAAGGCATGGAATACCTTGCCAAGCTGAATAAGCAGGTCAAGCAGTATACCAAGGCGGGTGCGGCTCCGGCACGCAGCGCGGCTCTTGGCGAAGCAGCTATCGGCATTACCTATCTTCATAACGGAATCCGCCTGATCAAGGAAGGAAATACGAACGTCCGTCTGTCGCTGCCGGAAGAAGGTACGGCTTATGAATTGGGTGCCGTAGCGATTATTAAGAATGCACCGGATATGGAAGCAGCAAAGAAATTTGTCGACTGGGCTCTCACCAAGAAAGCGCAGGAAATCGGACAGCATAATAATTCCTACCAGTTCCTCACCAATCCGGAAGCAAACCCGCCGGAAGAAGCTATGAAATTTAAGGATGCGAAACTCATTGATTACAACTTCCAGTGGTCTGGCGATAACCGTGCCCGTCTCCTGGAAGCATGGAACAAGGCAGTGAAAGAATAATGGGAGCAAAAGGAAAAATAGGACTGATCGGCCTTGCCGTGATGGGTGCCAATCTGGCGAGAAATCTGGCAGGGCATGGTATTTCCACGGTCGTTTATAACCGAAGCCATGACAAGACGGAAAATTTTCTTAAAGAATTTGGAAGTGACACGAACCTTTCCGGCGCGGCTGCTTTGGAAGAACTGGTCAATTCTCTGGAAAAACCGCGGAAGATTATCCTTATGATCAAGGCGGGCGAAGCAGTGGATGCTATGATAGCAAAACTCATTCCCCTCCTTGAAAAAGACGATATCCTTATTGACGGTGGGAATTCCTTCTTTGAAGATACCCGGCGTCGGAGCAGGGAAATGGAAGCGCTGGGGGTTCACTTTGTGGGCATGGGCGTATCCGGTGGTGAAGAAGGGGCGCTCCACGGCCCCAGCCTTATGCCCGGCGGCACCCGCGAGGCCTACGATGCTCTTGCGCCGATATTGAAGGCGGCCTCGGCGAAGGCGGAAGGAGAAGCCTGTGTGGATTACATGGGTCCTGATGGTGCCGGACATTATGTGAAGATGGTTCATAACGGCATCGAGTACGCTGATATGCAGATGATTGCCGATACATACTTTGTGATGAAGAACGTTCTTGGCATGACGGCGGAAGAGATGGCGGACACCTGGGAAATGTGGAACAAAGGCGAGTTATCTTCTTACCTGGTGGAAATCACTGCCCGTATTCTGCGGAAAGCCGATGAGATGACGGGGAAGCCTCTGGTAGATGTCATATTGGATGTGGCGAAACAGAAGGGAACCGGACGGTGGACAAGTATGAGCGCTTTGGCGCTTGGTGTTCCCGCTCCGACAATTACGGAAGCCGTTTTTGCAAGAACTATGTCTTCACAAAAAGAGGAAAGACTGGTGCTTTCCAAGCGGTACCGGGATCTTGCTTTTGAAGGGACGGAAGTAGACCGCCCGGCTGTGCTTGAAGACTTGCGGCAGGCTCTTTACGCGTCCAAGATCTGTGCCTATGCCCAGGGTTTCAATCTTCTTGAAGAAGCGGGGAAAGTATACGGCTGGGATCTGCAGATGGGGCGTATTGCAAAAATCTGGCGGAGCGGCTGTATTATCCGCGCCCGTTTCCTGGATACCGTAAGTGAAATTTTTGAAAAAGAAAACGGCATGACCAATTTGCTGGCAAGCGGATATTTTTCCCAAGTTCTTTACGGCGCCCGCGCGGGCTGGGGGCGCATTATTTCCCTGGCGGTGGAAAGAGGCGCGGCTGTTCCCGCTCTCTCCAGCGCGCTTGCTTACTTTGACTCTTACCGTACTGCACGGGGAAGCGCGAATCTTCTTCAGGCACAGCGTGACTGTTTCGGTGCCCACACGTATGAACGCATTGATAAGGAAGGAGCTTTTCATACCGACTGGATGAACTGAGTAAGGAAACTCCATGAAACAGCAGAAAACGGCATTTCTCACAAGATTATTTGCGGGGAATGCCGTTTTGGGATGGGAAAATAAAGACGGAAATTATTTATTGTTAAATTATATGGCTTCAGGGGATGACCACAACTTTTCCAAATCCGGTGCGGCTTTCTAAGTAACTATGAGCCTCCTGTATATCGTCAAGGGAAAAGACATGTTCCGGATGAATAATGATGTTGTATTGTTTAATATAGTCAAACATTTCCTGTATTTTTCCGGCATTTACATTTCCTGAATAAAAAGAAGACAGGTACGCACCGGAAGGGATATCCGTAATCGGATCGAAGTTTTCAAGATACCATTGGTTGCCTAACTGGCCGACACTGCACAAGATGCCGCCATCGGACATATAGCGGAACGAATCCTTAATTGTCCGCGGACCTATAAGCTCTAATATCCGGTCAAACGACTGCCCTTTTGCAGAAAGTCTGCCGTCATCATCGACAAGGCCGGTGTCGTAGCCGAGAGAGGTCAGCAGGGACGCTTTTTCTTTAGTCCGTGATGTGCCGGATATGTGGATATGTGGAAATTTTGCCTTTATCAGTTTTAAAAATGCGAGGCCTACGCCGGAGGTGCCGCCGCGTACCAGTATAGATGAATCTGCTTGGATACGCAGGCTTTTCAAGGCGCCAAAGGCTGTATAGCAGGATTCGGGAATGGCTGCCAGATCAGGCCAGGGCAGATTGCTGGAAACAGGGTAAATTTGTTGATTGGGGAGTAATGTGTATTCAGCATAGCTGCCGTCAAAGGCGCGTCCCATTTCGCCCATGAAAGAAATGACCTTGGTTCCTGTGGGCAAACGGAAAGGATCTGTTGATTCCGCGATGGTTCCTGTACATTCAATGCCCAGGATGCGTGGGAAAGAAACTGTCGGCGACAATCCTTTGCGTGTAAAAATTTCAGAGTGGTTAAGGCCGAATCCTTTAATTTTTATAAGCGACCAGCCTTCTTTCACAGAGGGGACGGGAACCTGCCTGATTTTCAGCTGCTGAGGACCTCCTGCTTCATAGATGACGGCTGCTTTCATATACATATTTAAATCTCCTTTTTGAGGAGTAATAGAGAATCATGGATGGGCGGACATTTCATGATTACTATATCAGGCCGTTATTTTTCAGATATTCTATGGCGACATCACGGGCTTTGCGTTTATTAACGCGGACGTCATAATTCATGGCGCTCATTTCTTCCTCCGTAATGCGGCCGGATAATTGTTCCAATATTTCTTTCAGTTCCGGATGGGCGTCCAGGGTTTCCTGTCTCATGAGAGGGGCACCCTGATAAGGCGGGAAAAGCTGTTTGTCATCTTCTAACGGGACAAGGCCGTATTGCTTTAATTCACTGTCTGTGGAGTATGCGTCCGTGATTTGGATGATGCCTTGCGAGATGGCTTGGTAGCGTAGGGCCGGTTCCATTGTGCGTACTTGAAGATGGAGCCCGTATAAAGACGCGAGCCCGCGGTTTCCGTCTTCTCTGTCATTGAATTCCAATGTGAAACCTGCAATTGCTCGGTTTTCTACTTTGTGCAGATCAGAGATGGATGTGAGGCCGTTTGCCTCTGCATAAGAACGCGGGACTGCGACAGCATAAGTGTTTTGGTATGACATAGGCTCAAGATATGCCAGGTTATCCTGTATTTTAATTTCATCACGAGCCGCTTCATATACGCTGCGTGCATCATGGCCGAGAGGCGGTGGCTCTTTTAGGAGGCTGGAAGTTATTGTTCCCGTAAATTCCGGGTATAAGTCAATACTTCCTGCTTTTAATGCTTCATAAAGGAAGGCGGTCTTTCCAAAATTCGGTTTGAGTTCAACGGCTATATTTGTTTTTCGTGTGATCAGTTCCTGATACATATGGATCAATATGTCCGGCTCCGGACCGAGCTTGCCTGCAATGATAAGTTTGTCATGCCGGTGGGAAAAAGAGACGAAAGAAAGCATGAGAACCAATATAAAGAAACATAGTACAAGAAAAGACTTTTTTAATGAGACATGCTCCAATATATGGATGCCGTAACTAAAAATAATCGCGAGCAATGCGGATGACCCCGCACCGATAAGAATGAGAGCACTGTCATTGTGGTCGATACCGAGTAATATGAAAGAACCGAGACCTCCGGCCCCAATCAGGGCTGCCAATGTGGCGGTGCCGATGATCATGACGGATGCTGTGCGGATCCCGGAAGTGATAACGGGCATAGCCAGAGCCAATTCATAATTTTTCAGCTTTTCCCATCTGTTCATACCAAGTGCTTCCGCTGCTTCATCTAATACGGGAGGAATTTCCGACAGGCTGGTGATCGTATTCTGCAAAATCGGAAACAGGGCGTAGATGATCAGCGCTGTCAGTGCAGGCAATGTGCCGATACCGAGAAATGGGATCATAAGCCCCAGAATGGCAAGAGATGGAATTGTCTGAATGATTCCTGTGATTTGCAGAACCGTCTCTGCATAGGATTTTTTTCTGGAAAGCAGGATTCCCAGCGGGATGGAAATGAATATGGCGGCCAGAAGCGCGCTTAAAGAAATCTGTACATGCTGCGTCAGTGCGAGGAGCCAATCTTGGATACGCCCGGTGAAAACGGTAAAAAGATTATTCAAAGCCATCACATCCTCTGCTAAAGAATCGGGCGACAAAATCATTTTCCGGCCGGCTTTTGATTTCATCCGGTGTTCCGGTTTGAATGATTTCACCATGGTTCATAATGCACAGGCGGTCTCCCAGATAGGCAGCCTCTTCCATATTGTGTGTAACAAAAACAATGGTCAGCCCCAATTCGTGGTGGAGTGTTTTTATAAGATCCTGCAGCTGCCGGCGGGAAATGGGGTCTAATGCGCTGAATGGTTCGTCCATAAGAAGAATTTCCGGCTTGCCGATGATAGCACGGACGATGCCGACCCTCTGCTGTTCTCCGCCGGATAATTCATGAGGGTAACGGTGTGCATATATTTTCGGATCAAGACCGACTTTGGATAACAGCTGTGTAGTTTGTTCTTTTCGGATTTGCTTTGGCCATTTTTTCATAACCGGTACAAGTTCTATATTTTCTGCGACCGTCAAATTAGGGAAAAGGGCGATCTGCTGCAAGACATATCCTGTATTGAGCCGTAATTCGCGAAGCGGATAGTCCATGACGGATTTTCCATTTAATAATACATCTCCTTCTGTCGGGTCAATGAGACGGTTAATTAGTTTCAACAGGGTTGTTTTGCCGCTGCCGCTTGGGCCGATGAGAACAAAAAATTCTTTGTCTTTAATGGAAAGGCTCTGGTTTTTTATTATGGTACGCTTTCCGTAGTCTTTGCGGATCTGCTTTAGTTCAATCATGTATTCTCCTGTGGTGGAAAAACATCAAAAGGTCCTGATTTTATGAAAAACATTATATATCCGGACAGATTTCTTTTATAAGACGCATAAATTCCTGTGTCAGGATATCTGTAAATAAATGTGTTGTTTCGATCAGTGTTTGCTGCTGCTTTGTTGACAACTGGGAAAATGCTTTCTTTTCTGCCTCATCCATGGGGTCAATGATAGAGGCGGCAAATTGTCTGCCTTTTTCTGTCAGCATGATTAGTTTTTTTCGTCTGTCTTTCGGATGGACTGTGCTTTTAATATATCCTTTCTTCGAAAAATTTTTAATTACTGCGTTGACCACCTGTTTGGTGGAATATGTATGGCGTGTAATTGTTTGCTGGGAAATACCTTTCGGATGACGGTAAATCCATAGGAGGATTAACAGTGATTTTCCCTGAAGACCCCGTTTCCGGGCATAATTTTCATAAAGAGAAAACTGATGGTCCCGTAAACGGGCATACATACGGTGGTTTTCTATTGTTAAAGTAGAATAATCAGTTTGGATCATTATTGTGTACCTGAAAGCAAAACAAGACAATATAGTAAAAAGATTTTACCTTAAGTATAAGGATCATGAAAATATCCGTCAAGGCATATCTAATCTTCTTGACGAATGCGACAGGGGAGATAAGCTGTTTTCAATGAACGGCAGAGAGAAGGATGCATCGATTTGCTGCTGGTATTTTCTTTTCGAATTGCAGCAGGCAAATAAAAAAGCACAGTCTTTATGAAATCAGGACTGCTGCTTTTTTTAATAATAAGAAAGTATAAAGAATTTTGTTCTTTTCGTAGTTAATTTCCTTCCAGCCGGGCGACGCCGAGCGGCGGGGACTGGAGGAAGACGACGTCTTTGTTTCTCTCCTCCAGCCAGCCGGCCTGCCATGCATTCGGGAGGAGGTAGACGGGACGTTCTCTTCTGTCATAAACGACCATGGCGTTGTCGAGACCGATGAGTTCTTCCGGCGGGACATCGCCCTCCGTCCAGCGGGCGCAGGTGTAACTGATCGGTTCCACATTTACCGTGACATTGTATTCCTTTTCCAGACGGTACTTCATGACTTCAAATTGCAGCTGGCCGACAGCGCCGATAATGAAGGATTCCATGATGTAAGGCTGCTTGTAAATCTGGATGGCGCCTTCCTGGGCAAGCTGGCTGACACCGTTGAGGAACTGTTTCCGCTTCATGCTGCTTTCCGGAGAAAGACGGGCAAACAGTTCCGGCGGGAATACGGGGAAGTCGATAAAGGTGACAGGGGATTTTTTTTCACATACCGTATCGCCCACGCCGAGTTCTCCCGTATCAAAGATTCCGATGATATCTCCGGGATAGGCTTTTTCTACAGTCTGCCGCTCTGTGGCGAGAAATTGCTGCGGCTGAGAAAGTCGGAGCATTTTGCCGCTCTGCCGATGGAGTACGGAAGCGCCCTTTTCAAAAATACCGGAACAGATACGCAGGAAAGCAATACGGTCATGGTGTTTGGGATCCATGTTTGCCTGGATTTTGAAAACGAAAGCGGAGAAAGCAGGATCTTCCGGCGCAATGTGTCCTTCCAGCGTTTCTCTTTCTTCCGGCGGCGGAGCAAGTTCCAGATATTTTTCAAGAAAAGTCTGTACGCCGAAGTTTGTCATGGCAGAACCGAAAAAGAGGGGGGTCAGTTCGCCTTTGGATACTTTGTCTTTATCAAAAGGGTCGCCTGCTTCTTCCAGAAGCTCCAGGTCATCTTTGAGGGAACTGAGAACCTCTTCGGAGAGATGGGAAACGATTTCAGGATCGTCTATCCTGCCTGAAATGACTTCCAGCTTTTTTACGCCGTGGGCGTTGTCTTTGACGAAAAGATGGCACAGTTTCTTTTCACGGTCGTAGATACCTGTGTAGTCGCCATTAACGCCGATAGGCCAGTTCATAGGGCATGAACGGATACCGAGGACATCTTCAATATCCGCCATCAGGTCGAAAGGATTTTTGCCGAAATGGTCGATTTTATTGACAAAAGTAAAAATGGGAATACCCCGGTCGGAACAAACCTTGAAAAGTTTTTTCGTTTGGGCTTCCACGCCTTTCGCCACGTCGATGACCATGACGGCGCTGTCCACCGCCATGAGCGTACGGTAAGTATCTTCCGAAAAGTCTGCATGCCCCGGAGTATCAAGAATGTTGATGCGGCAGCCGTTGTAATCGAATTGGAGAACGGAGCTGGTGACGGAAATGCCGCGCTGTTTTTCTATTTCCATCCAGTCGGATACGGCATAGCGGGAGGTCTTCCTTGCTTTGACGGAACCTGCCAGGTGGATCGCGCCGCCGTAGAGCAGGAGCTTTTCCGTGAGTGTCGTTTTGCCGGCGTCGGGATGGGAGATGATAGCGAAAGTACGCCGTCTTTTTATTTCTTCTGAATCAGTCATTTTGCACCTCAATTAACAATACTCGTTTATTATACAGGAAATCAGGGAATAAGGTAAATATTTTCCTGAACATGAGCAGGATAAGTTTTGCAAAGCGTCCTTAAAGCATATTTATGGCTGCATCGGATTTTTTACGGCGAAATCGCGCATGAGAGAAATCATGGATTCGTTTGTAAAAAGACGGGTGAGTTCTTCCGGCGAGGTGATGATGTCAGGTCTTGCTTTCAGATATGTTTCAAAATGGCTCTGCACTTTACGCGCGCGGCCGGAGGCTTCAGGCATGATGATTTTCTTTCCCGTGATCTGCTCCATAAGGATGCGGATAAGGACGGGACGGAAGAAATATTCCATGAAACATGTTTCAATCCAGTAAGAATGTTTTGTTTTTACAAAACGTGCCGTTTTTGCCATGAACCGCAGATACAAATCGAGTCCGTCATCCACGCCGCTCCAGAAATCGCTGAATGCCGTGTCGTAGCTGCCGTCTTTCTGCTTTTCAATAAATGCAAAGGCATCGGCTTCAATGATTCTGATTTTCTCTTTATTCGGAAATTGGGGCAATATATTTCTTTTAAAAAGAGAAATGACATCGCGGTTCATTTCCACGACGGACACCGATTCCACAGTTTCTTTTTCTGATGCCATGAAAGCGTAGTATCCGAGCCCCAGACCGTAGGTAATTACTTTTCCTTTTGCCGCTTCAATGTCTTTTTCCATAGAACGGATTTCACTGGGGACGACGCTCATCCACACGCGGTTGTCTTCCAGGATGACAGGGAAGGTCATCCGTTCTTTGAAGAATCCCGCTTCTCCGTAGAGGAAGGGGTTTTCCTCCTTGTAATTGTGAAAGGTCTGGAAAAATTCATAAGGGAGGTAATCTGCCGTGGCAAGAGCGATGCGGTTTTCCTTATCGGGAGAAATATGGATTTGCTCGTAGTACGGATTTCTTTTCACCGCATTTCCGTCATGGCAGGTGAGCTGCCCCATGACCGTTTCCATCATCAAATCGTATAAACGGCCGGGATCTGTTGCTTCGGCAAGATCTGAGTATGGACGGAGAGAATCCTTATGTTCATAGAGCGAGGTGACCGCTTCTTCCACGATATCGCCAAAAGCAAGTTCCGTGACGCGCGCCATAAAGGTATCACGCAGAGACGTTTCCGGAGACATGATCCAATCTTCATCCACATCCTGCAGGTACAGGCGGTTTTTTATTTCTGAAAGGATGATGTCGTTTACGGTTTCCGCCAGAAGAAATTTATGCCACAGCCCAGCGGCAGCATTTTTTACGGTTTCGTTCTTGAGTATGTCCATTGTATGCTCCTCTTTGTATTCTTTGCCTATTATACAAAGATTTCTACTTTCATTCCATGCACAGTTTTTCGTGGGGATTTTTTTCGGGAAATATTCTAAAAAAATATGTAAAATGCTATAATATCTGAAAAGTCTGTGAAATTCGTCAAAGGGGTGAAGGCATGGCTCGCGTAAAAGGCGCCAAACGATGGAATGAAATATCATCTTCTCAATGGCTGTCGCTTTTTGCCGACCCTGCAGTTATGTCGGACCTGATGATGACGATTATTTCTTCTCTGTACCATGCGCCTGATTACACAGACAACGCGAAGCATATCGCCGATACTCTTTCTATGGAATACCGCGCGTTGAATGCGGCTGTCGGGTGGGCAGGAAATAAAATCCGTGACCGTTACGAAAGCGGGGCTTTTTTTGAAGAACCGGCGCGGACGGCAGAAAAAAAGAAAGTGCCGCCTGCCGTGGAAGCGGAAAAGGAATTTACCCTTACTGCGGAGGAGGCGGTGCCGGGGAAAGCTCTGTCGGAAATGGCGCCGTGGCAGTATATTTTTGACGGGGAAGAAGATGAGTATGGCGCGTATCTTTGGATACTGAAACCGGAGATGGCTGCAGCTTTCCGCGAATTGGAAGAAGCGGAAGTGTCAGCGGAAAAATCTGTCCGTGAAGCCCTGGCGGCGGATATTTCCTCTTTCGGTACGGAAGGGAATCTTTTCTCTTCCACCGCTGATGAAACAGTAGAGAAGATACGGAAGGTTCTTGAGGAAAGAAGCCGTTTTTTCCGCAAATCACTTTCCGAAAAAGCGGAATGCTGTGTCTGCGGGATTCGCCGCCTGTCTCTTTTGAAAGCGGTGCCTTACGGAGAAGGCGGTATGAAACATAAAGGACTGGTTCTTTGTCCGATTCATGCGGCGCTTTTTGCCGCACATCTTATTTCTTTCAGCGACCGGGGAAAAGTGCTTGTGTCTCCATCGGTGACGGAAGAAGAAAAAGAACAATTTGGTCTTACGAAGGGAATGGACGCGCGGTATACTTTCAGCAGAAGGCGTATGGCGGTCCATCGCAGAATTTTTAATCAGAAGGGACGGAAAGAAAAATGATCTTATCCGGTAAAGAAATCGCCCGCCACATAGGTGAGGAAATCGTGATCACGCCTTTTAATCCGAAGCGGCTGAATCCGAACAGCTACAACCTGACACTTGCTGATGAACTCATGGTGTACGATAATTATGAATTAGACATGAAAAAGAAAAATACAGGACATCTTTTAAAGATTCCACAGGAGGGCTATGTGCTGGAGCCAAATAAGCTTTACTTGGGCCGTACCCATGAATATACGAAAACCACCTGTTTTGTTCCGATGCTGGAAGGCCGTTCTTCGGTGGGGCGTCTCGGGCTCTTTATACACGTTACTGCAGGATTTGGGGATGTCGGATTTTCAGGCTACTGGACACTGGAAATGTTCTGTGTCCAGCCGATCCGTATTTACTCGGGTGTAGAAATCTGCCAGATTTATTTCCATACGGTGTTGGGAGAGGCGGAGAAATATATAAGCGGCAAGTACCAGAATAATCAGGGGATCCAGCCGAGTTTACTTTACAAGGATTTTGAAAAGTAGTATACTATTATTAACTTTACAGCACTTCGAGCGAAGACGCTTGCAGCAGACGTTTGGGTTTCCATGCGCTCAGCTGCTTTTTTTATTCCGGAGGGATAAAGAATGGTTTGGCAAGTCCCAGCGGAATAAAATGGATACAGATAACGTACACGAAGCTGCCGTATAAAAGAGGAATTTTCCAAGGAGGTCTAAGGCTATGAAAAAAGTAATGAAGAAAATGCTTATCGCAGGAATGGCCTGTGTATGCGGTGCGGCGCTGCTGGCAGGATGCGGCGGTGACAGCGGTTCCAAAAGCGGCGGAGAAAAGCAGTTCCTGAATATCGCGACCGGCGGTACCGCAGGGACGTACTATCCGCTTGGCGGCGCTCTTGCTGAATTACTGAATAACAATATCAAGGGCATGAACGCTTCCGCCCAGTCCACCGGAGCGTCTGTGGCAAATGTAAATATGCTCAAAGATGGTTCTGTCGATCTGGCTTTCATTCAGAATGACATTGCTTACTACGCGGTCAACGGTTCTGAAATGTTCAAGGATAATAAAGTGGCCGGCCTCCGGGGTCTTGCAGCGCTTTATCCGGAAACGATCCAGTTCGTGACCACGGCTGATAAAGGGATCAAATCCATTGCGGACCTGAAAGGCAAGAAAGTTGCCGTCGGTGCGGCAGGCTCCGGTGCGGAAGCAAATGCCCGCCAGATTTTAGCCGCTTACGGTATTACTTATGATGATATTGATGAACGTTTCCTGTCCTTCGGCGAAGCGGCCGATGCGCTTAAAGACGGCAACGTAGATGCAGGCGTCGTTGTAGCGGGGTTCCCGACTGCCGCCATTCAGGATCTGGCGGCCAATAAATCTGCGGCTATTATCAATATCGACAGCGATAAAGCAGATGAACTGATGAAGAAATATCCCTACTATACGAAGGTAAGCATTCCGAAAGGCACTTATCCCGGGCAGGAAGAAGATATTCATTCTGTTGCCGTTAAATGTGTTGTCGTTACTACCGACAAGATGGATGACAAACTGGGCGGTGAAGTAGTCAAGGCGATTTATGAACATCTGGACCGCATGAAAGCCGCTCATGCCGTGGGCAAGTATATTACAAAAGATACCGCCCTTGACGGTATGTCCATTCCCATGAATGCGGGCGCCGAACAGTATCTGAAAGCCAAGTAGGGAAATGGCTGAAAGTTCCATAAGACATGGAAGAGAGTGGATGGCGCCGGGGCAGGAAACCGTTGTCATTCACTCCTTGTGTCTGCAGGAAAGATCATTTTATTATCATAAAGGAAAGGAGCGGCTTTTGCCGCATTGCCATGATCAGGAAAAACAAGGGCGGCCGGCTTGAAAACGTTATCGCCTCTGTGGGGATCGTCATTACTGTCTGTATCGCCGTCTTTGGTTACTATATCAGAACGCCGTACCTTTACGGACAGACTTCCGACGGATTTCTTATCCGGCAGGAAGTGCAGGCGGGGACGCCGGTGACTTTGGCATACCGCCATTCCGTACAGAAAACGATGATTTACGAATATCTTGCAGTGAATGAAACGGAAGACGGTCTTATTTTGAAATCGACAAAGTACCAATCCATGGGGGTGGGACTGCCTTTTTCGAAAGAAGACGGTGAATTCCGGCAGGAAGGGGAATGGTTCATCATGGATAAAATGAACCGCCGCTGTCCGGAATTGTCCATCCGGAACGGCGTAACCAATGATGAACACATTATCGTGGGCGATAAAGACTATGCGCTGGCGGAACTCATGCCTCTTGAAAAAGAACTTCATCTCTATGTGGCGCCGTTATGGAAGGCTTACTGGATGAAAAAAGAAATAAGGAGTTGATTATATTGGCCGATTTGGAGAAAAAGGAAAATCCTGCTGTGGAAAAAGGTATGGATGACCATCTGCAGAAGAAACTGAAAGAACTGGATAAAGAATCAAATACGATGGAATACAGCGGCACGTGGGCGAAAGTGATCGCTGTCATCTGCATCTGTTTTTCTCTTTTCCAGATTTATACCGGTTTCTTCGGCGCACTGGACGCTATGATCCAGCGGTGTATCCATCTGTCTTTCGGTATTTCTCTGGTATATCTCTTATGCCCCACTAAACGGGAGTGGATTCGCGGCGGAAGTGTGCATCCCGTCGATTTGGCACTTGCTATCATCGCGGCGATTCCACCGATTTACATTTTGGTGAATTACCAGCAGCTTATTTTGCGGGCAGGAACAGTGACACCTGTGGATACGTTCATGGGAGTGCTGGGGATGCTTATGGTTATCGAGGCGGCGCGCCGTATTGTAGGCCTGCCGATTGTTATTGTAGTACTCTGTTTCCTGGCTTATGGTTTCTTCGGCCGTTATATGCCCGGACCTCTGGCACACCGCGGGCTCACCGTGAACCAGATGGTCGGGCACCTCTTCTATACTACGGAAGGTGTCTTCGGTATTCCCATGGGCGTATCGTCCACCTTTATTTTCCTTTTTATCCTTTTTGGGGCGTATCTTGAAAAAACAGGTCTCGGAAAATTCTTTATTGATATCGCCAATGCCATTGCCGGGTGGGCGTCGGGCGGTCCTGCCAAAGTGGCGGTTATTTCTTCTGCCCTGCAGGGGACGATTTCCGGCTCATCCGTGGCAAATGTTGTCGGATCCGGTTCTTTTACCATCCCCATGATGAAGAAATTGGGATATCATAAAAACTTTGCGGGAGCAGTGGAAGCGGCAGCCTCTACCGGCGGACAGCTCATGCCTCCGGTCATGGGCGCGGCGGCGTTTCTCATGGCGGAATTTGTCGGCATTCCTTACATGGAAGTCGTGAAAGCGGCTATCGTGCCTGCGGTACTTTACTTTCTCGGCGTATTTTTGGGCGTTCATTTTGAAGCGAAGAAAAATAAGCTGAAAGGGACGCCGAGAAATGAACTTCCGCCATGGGTTAAGATCATGAAAGAAGAGGGGCATCTGGCAATTCCGCTGATTGCGATCATCGGGCTGCTTGCTTCCGGGTACACCCCGATGAAGGCGGCACTGGCAGGGATCATTATTTCCATTGCCACCGCCATGCTCCGCGCGAATACACGGATGGATTTCAATGATATTATTGACGGTCTGGTTAAAGGCGCCCGCGGCGCTTTGGGGGTGCTCATCGCCTGTGCGTCCGCCGGTATGATCATCGGTATCGTGACGAAAACGGGAGTGGGGCTGAAGCTGGCGTCTGCTCTTGTCGATGTGGCGGCAGGAAACTTTATGCTTCTTCTGTTCTGCACTATGATTACATCCCTCATTCTCGGCATGGGCGTGCCTACGACGGCAAACTATGTCATTACATCCACTATTGCTGCACCGGCCCTTATCCAGCTTGGTGTGCCGATTTTGGCGGCGCATATGTTCGTTTTCTATTTCGGCATCATTGCCGATATTACTCCGCCTGTGGCGCTGGCGGCTTATGCAGGAAGCGCTATTTCCGGCGGTGATCCGCTGAAGACAGGGGTAAACGCTTCAAAGCTGGGCATTGCGGCTTTCATTATTCCTTACGTCTTCGTTTTGTCACCGCAGATTTTAGGGATTGATGCTTCCGCCGGCAGCATTATTTTGACCACCTGTACGGCACTCATTGGTATGGCGGGCGTTTCGGCGGCGATGATCGGATACCTTGCGGCAAAGACGAATATGTTTGAGAGGCTCCTGCTCCTTGCCGGCGGCCTTATGCTCATTGATCCCCGTCTCATGACAGATGCGGCAGGCATCGGCATTCTTGCCTTTGTCCTCTTTATGCAGTTCCTGAGAAGAAAGAAAGCGGATGCATAATTTCTACGGTTCAATCACTCCACACAAAAACCCGCAGTATGTATTGCGGGTTTTTGTGTACCTTGTCCGCCGAAAAGGCATGAGTAAACCCCCAGTTAAACTGGGGGTAGATAAAAGTCATCTTATAGAAAAGGAAAGAACCTCCTAATGGTACAATGATAGCGGTCTGGCAAC